>Ga0209633_10002468_pt1 | contig 17823 bp, 17 predicted proteins | sample Cruoilmetagenom1_FD_187290 | JGI IMG/M metagenome (GOLD analysis project Ga0209633, IMG submission 187290) | Oil polluted marine microbial communities from Coal Oil Point, Santa Barbara, California, USA - Sample 1 (SPAdes) (version 2) | ecosystem: Environmental > Aquatic > Marine > Oil seeps ... | reverse complement strand
AGCTTTTTTTAAAACCTTTAAAAGATGCTTTGTATTTACTTGATAGATTTATCAAAGACACTACCCATGAACTCAATACTCCTGTAAGTACTATTGTTACAAATATTGAGATGATAGATAAAAACAGTTTAGATAAAAAGCTACTAAAAAAAATAAACCGTATCGATATAGGTGCAAAAACCATCTCCAATATATATCAAGATTTAACCTATCTCACACTTAATAATAAAATCATATCACAAAATGAGAAACTCAATATAACTCTTATAATACAACAAAGAGTTGAATATTTTAAAACCCTATCAAATATTAAAAAAATAGATATAAACACTTCTCTTGAAAAAAACATTACTCTTTATATAGATAAAATAAAATTTTCTAAACTCGTAGACAATCTTCTGTCTAATGCTATTAAATATAATATTATAAATGGAACCATAGATATTGTCCTTACAAAAAACTCACTTATAATTAAAAATACAGGAAGAGGGATACAAAAAGAACAGATTGATAAAATGTTTGATAGATATAGTAGATTTGACAAAAGTGTTGGGGGATTTGGTATTGGATTAAATATAGTATCTATGATAGCGAAAGAGTATAACCTCTCAATTGAAATTAGTTCAATTGAAAATCAAGAAACTAAGGTGGTAATCATATGGTAAAAAAAACAATACTTTTTCTCTTAGTGAGTAATATTTTACTTGCAGACCTTTATCAAACTAATTGTATCCCTTGTCATAATAAAATAGATGTGTCATTAGAAAAACTTTTTTTTAGATACCTTTTAAAATATAGTAGTGAAAAAAATGTGAAAAACTCTCTTACAATGTATCTAAAAAATCCAACTATTGATGCAACTGTTATGCCTGAAGCTTTTATCAAAAGATATGGTATCAAGAAGAAAACAACTCTTAGCGATGAAGAGCTTCAAAAAGCTATCAATATCTACTGGGAAAAATACAAAGTATTTGGAAAACTCAAATAGATTTTTTTATTTAAACTTTTACCACTTCACAATCAGTTCACAATTTTATTTTATACTTCTTATTATAAAACAAGGAGTTCAAAATGAAAAAAATAATTGCAACTGTAGCCCTTATTGCTACAACTAGTTTATTCGCAAATGGTGGAGATGTTCTTTATAAAAAATGTGCTGGATGTCATGGTATTAAAGCTGAAAAAGCAGCACTTGGTAAATCAAAAATTGTAGCAGATATGTCAAAAGATGAAATTGTAAAATCTCTACAAGGGTATAAAACAGGAACTTATGGTGGAGCTATGAAAGGGATTATGAGAGGTCAAGTAGCTAGTTTAGAAGATAAAGATTTTAATGCACTTGCTGAATATATTGTAAACAATAAATAATAAAAACAACCTATAGAAAAAATCTATAGGTGTTTGTTTTTTATACACCTTCTAAGATTTAGAAAAACTTCCCTTTAATTTACCTTTTTAGTTTGTCTTTTAATACTATTTTTTATATAATGTCCTATATTAAGAAGAGGAACATTTATGAACAATGAACTTTCAATAGAGTTATTTAGATTTAATCATAAAACTGATTATTTGCCATATTATAAAAAATACAATACTACATACTGTAAAAATGACACTGTTTTAGACTTACTCAATACACTTTATAAAATTGAAAAATTTAACTTTAAAAAAGTAGAAGAATATGGTGTAAAAATCAATAATATTTTTGTAAAAACAACTGACTTAGTAGCTAATATTGTATCTAACACTTCAAATAACTTGATAATAGAACCTGTAAATAGTTACAGAGCAGTAGATGATTTAACTATAAATAATGATGATTTTTTTGAAAAACTCAATATTTTTGATCAATATTTAACAATAGAACAAAGAGAAGAATATATTCAAAACTTACAATTTGAGTATTATGCATCAAATACACTCAATCTCAACAAAGACTATATTGGTGATCATGTTATTATCATTGCAAATGATATTATTACAAATAACCCTAAAGCAAAAAATGAAGTGATGCAATTAATAAGTGATACAAATAATGGAGTATGGTATGGTACTTCAAAAGAAACAAGAGTTTTAAATATCAATACAACATATCAAAATCAAATTGATAGTATGATACAGGAAGTAACAAAATATCAAAACTCTGATGAGACTAATGAAGAAAATATTGTTGATACAATATCTCAAAAATTTACAAACTTTAACATTGCAGTTCATGATATAAAAGAGACTAAAATTTTAGAAAATATAATACTCAATAGTGATGCAAAGTATATTAACATAGATTCTAAAAATGATGATTTAGCATTTCATACTCACCCTGTAAATAAAACATTTTCATATAAAATAGCAGGAAATATTCTATTAGAAGCAAAAGACAATAATGCAGATTTTATAGTAGTAAAAAGTGAAAACAGCTTTAAACTATTTGATAATAAACAAAAAGAGATTGAAAAAGTTGTAGGGAGAGAAATTCAACTTCCAATAATTACACTTAAACAATTCAATCATATATTAAGTGGAGAAAAAGACCCTAAAGTTTTAGGTTTTGATAATCATAAAGTTGCAGTTACATTTTTATAATCAAAACTTATAAGTGAAAAGTAATTTTACTTTTCACTGCTTCTATTTGTAACATCTTGTGTTACTCTTTTTACCCACTTCCTAAATATTTAATAAACTTATATATAAAACTTCTGTAGAATAAATACAAATTAATTTTTATCCAAAACAATTAAAAGGAACAAATATGAGTATACCAATTCATAAATATGATGTTGTTATTGTTGGTGCTGGACTTGCTGGATGTGCTACTGCTAGAGAAGCTGCACATGCTGGTTTAAGTGTATGTGTACTAACAAAACTTCATCCACTAAGAAGCCACTCAGGTGCAGCTCAAGGTGGTATCAATGCAGCTTTAAGTGCAGAAGATACTGTAGAGTTACATGAGTTTGACACAGTAAAAGGATCTGATTATTTAGGTGATCAAGATGCTATTAAACTTATGTGTGAAAAGGCTCCTGAAACAATTAGATGGGCTGAACGAATGGGTGCAGTTTTTTCTAGAAATGAAGAGGGTAAAATAGCTCAACGACCTTTTGGTGGTCAAAGTAAACCAAGAGCCTGTTATGCAAAGGATAGAACAGGGTTAACACTGCTTCAAACTATTTATGAACAAGCACATAGAGATGGTGTTGATTTTAAAGATGAATATTATGTTTCTGATTTAATTTATGAAGATGGAAAAGTAAATGGTGTATTTGCTTTTGATTTAGTAGATAGTAAACCTATGATTTTTAATGCTCGTGCTGTTATGTTTGCAACGGGTGGATATGGAAGAGCTTTTAAAATAAATTCAAATGCACATGCAAATACTGGTGATGCTTTATCAATTGTGGCACGGCATGGTCTTCCTTTAGAAGATATGGAATTTGTACAATTCCACCCAACAGGAATTGCAGGAAGTGGTGTACTTATCTCAGAAGCTGCGCGTGGTGAAGGTGGTATTCTTTACAATAGTGAAGGTGAGCGATTTATGAAAAAATATGCTCCTAATAAACTTGAACTTGCTTCAAGAGATGTTGTTAGTCGTGCTATTACGCAAGAGATTTTAGAAGGTCGAGGGTGTGGTGAAAATAAAGACCATGTACTTATTGATCTTACCCATTTAGGTAAAGAGATTATTATGACTAGGTTACCAGAGTTACGAGATTTAGCTATTACTTTCTTAGGGCAAGATATGATAAAAGAGCCTATAAGTATTGCTGCAACTGCACACTACTCTATGGGTGGAATTCCTGTCAATAAACATGGTCATGTACGAAAAAACAGAAAAGAATTTGTAGAAGGTTTTTATGCTGCTGGGGAATGTTCGTGTGTAAGTGTTCATGGAGCAAATAGACTTGGAGCAAACTCTGTACTTGAAGCCTTATTTTTTGGAAGACACGTTGGACAAACAATTGTTGAAGATGTAAAAAAAGGTATCTTATTTAAAAATGCAAAAGTGGAAGATGCAACCCCTGCACTTCAAAGAATTGAAGCAATTAGAACATCAAGTGGAAATGAAAAAATTCCAGCTTTACGAGAAGAACTACAACAAGGGATGACAGATAATGCGGGTGTATTTAGAACTGAAAAGTCACTTTTACAACAGCAAGAAAACATCCAAAAACTTAAAGAACGATTTAAAAATGTAAGGATAGATGATAAGTCAAAAATATACAATACTGACCTTCAAGAAGCTATAGAGTTCAGTCATATGTTGGATTATAGTTCATTTATTGTTGATGGAGCAATTCATAGACGGGAAAGTCGAGGGGCGCATTATAGAGAAGAGTATCAAACAAGAGATGATGAAAACTTCTTAAAACACACTATGGCTTATATGGATAAAAATGGAAATATAACTACGGAATATATGGATGTGGTTATGGGATATTTTGAGCCAGAAGAACGAACATACTAAGGGGTAAATGATGAGTATTGAAACAAAAAAATTAACATTTAAAGTATTTAGATTTAACAAAGATACTGACTATTTACCACACTATGATACTATAGAGATGGAAGTAACAAGAGATGAACTAGTACTAGATATAATGAACAAAATCAAATGGGAACTTGATGGAAGCTTCTCTTATAGAAGAAGTTGTAGACATGGTATTTGTGGAAGCTGTGCAATTAAGGTAAATCAAAAACCAACTTTAGCATGTAAAGACAATGTATTTGATCTTGTAGAAGTATTTGGGGAAGAGCTAATATTAGAACCTCAAGATATCAAAAGAGCTTACAAAGATATGGTTATAGACAAATCAAACTTTTGGGAAAAATATGATGCTGTAAAACCTTATGTTGTTACGGATATAGATGAGTTTCCAACTTCTGAAAATATTGTATCTCAAGAAGAAGCTGAGCTTATTGATGAAGCTGATTATTGTATCGCTTGTGGGAACTGTTTTTATGCCTGTCCAGCTGTTGAAGTAAATAGCGAATATATTGGACCAATGGCACTTACAAAAGCTTGGCGATTTAATGCTGATGTAAGAGACAATGCACAACATGAAAGACTAGATACATTACAAAAACTTGGAAGTGGTATTTGGGATTGTGTGAAATGTAATGAATGTGCCGAAGCCTGTCCAAAAGAGTTAGACCCAATTGGGAAAATCACAAAACTGCATCTTCAAACATTTCAAGAGGAAAAATCGCTTAATAATGTAGCAGTGAAACATGCTGTTGGATTTAAATGGTCTATTAAAAAACATGGTATATTAGATGAGGGTGAACTTGTACGATATAGTGAAGGTAATATTGGTGTTATGAAACATATCCCTGAAGCTATTGCAATGTTTGCAAAAGGGAAAATAGTAATGCCTTGGAATATGCCAAAGTCTAAAAATTTAGATGAGATTAAAAAACTTGTTGAGATAGCTTCAACAGTTAAGTACTAAGGGGAAACAATGGAAAAATTAAAATATGCACTATACACAGGTTGTACAGCTAGAGAATCGACTCCTGAACTTTTAAAATCTACAATGGCTATTGCTGATAAACTTGGTATTGAGTTAGTATTACTTGATGAAGCTAGTTGTTGTGGAGCAAGTCATTTACAAGATTTTGATGATATGTTATCATTAACTTTAAATGCCAGAAATCTTTGTTATGCAGAAAAACTAGGACTTACAATGGTAACTATTTGTAATACTTGTCAATTAAACACTGCCCTTACTAAAGATAGACTTGATAATGATGAGGAACTTAAAGCAAAAGTAAATGAGAAATTAGCAGAAGTTGGACTTGAATATAAAGGAACAAGTGAAGTAAAACATTTTTTATATACTTTACAAGATGACTATGGGTATGATCAAATTGCTTCAAAAGTTACACACCCAATTGCAGATATAAATGTAGCATCATTTTATGGCTGCCATAACATAAGACCAAGTCATTTACAAAATAAATCTAATGGTGGAGAAAATGCTTATAAGCCAACTTCATTAGATAATCTAGTAGTTGCTCTTGGTGGAAATGCAGTTGAATATGAATCAAAGAACAAATGTTGTGGTTTTCATGTGGAGTTACAAAATCCACAAACAGCAAATAGACTTAGTGGTACAGCAATGCTTGACGCTATTGATAACAATGCAGATATGATGGTAACACCATGTCCATTATGTCATTTAAGAATGGATGTACAACAACATGGTATATCAAAAGAGATGGGACGGCCTGTAGATATTGCAATACTTCATCTACCACAAATGGTTGGGATTGCTCTTGGGATTGATCCAAAAGAACTTGGACTTAATCACAATGTAAATCAAACAGGTCTCAATGTAAAATAGTTTTCGTAAAAGATTACTATTTTCTTAAAGTTATCTATTAAGACAATTTTTATCTTATATATTAAAAGTTTTTATAGTACAATTTTTCAAATTTAAAAACAAGGAACTAATATGCCAAAGATTAACAAATATGTAGATATTGACCAAGTAGAAAGAGAAGCAAAAAAAGATTTAATAGATAGACATAGTCCATTTATTCACTGTGCATCAACTGCAACTGTAGGTGAGCCTTTTGAAGTAACTGTTAAAATGGGGAATGAATACACTCATCCAGATGATTTTGATCACTATATTGAATCAATTACACTATTTAATGGTGAAACAAAATTAGCACAAGCTACTTATGTACCAGGAACTTTAGGAAATACTAAAGCTCATAACACTACAACTTTTACAATTATCCCTACAGGGAAAAAATTAAATCTTGTAGCTCATGGTTACTGTACAAAACATGGTATCTGGGAAGGTACACCAGTAACTGTAGAAGTAAACTAATAGCTATATATACTGACAGGTAGAGGTTGTTACTTCTACCTTTTTTCATAGTTTTTGACACCTATTTGACACTTAAAATAAAATAACTCTTTTATTTTAATCATCATCCCAATTCATTGAATCAGAATTATCCCAGGAATTAGAGTTATCATAACTACTACTATCATCACAAAAATCAAATATATTACAATCATTGTGATTATCTTCTCCATTACTAAAATTATCATTTGTATTGTTTGAAGCTCCACTACTTCCAAAAATAAAACTCAAAGTACCAAATAAAATCAATAACCAAAATAATCGACTCAATCCCCTGGAGCTTCTAAATTTTCGATAGACTCCATTTGCAAAAGATAGATAAAGAAATAATAGTCCTATTCCTACTAGTATGTATATAAATACTTCCATTACAAAACCTTTCTAATCTTCTTTAGTCTCATTATTATCCTCACTTTTTAATGTTCTTACACCTTTAACAACAAGAGCTAAAGGTAAAATAATAGCAAGTTTAGCTCCTTTATCCAATACTTCTCCTACATATATCGGTGTATTAACTGTATGCTTCATACCTTTTACTATAACATTATCATCTTGTTTAACAGCACAACCACTGAAAAATAAAGCTATAGCCAAACTTATACTTATTAATATTTTTTTCATACCATAAACTCCTATCTAGCTAGAACCAACTAGCTTTTTGTTTTCTTTTAACATATAACTTTTATCCCTATTCTATAATAATAACTGCATTCTGTAAATCCTTTATTTTAATTTATTTTGCCTTTTTTGAAGATTTTGAGGTTTTTTCTTTCTCTTCTTAGATTTTTTAAATCAAATTTTAAGAAGATTAAAAACTTACCTCTTTTTCTTTTTTAAGGTTTTGCCTCTTTCGTTAGTTCGTCGGTCTTTTTTTACAAAGTGTAATTGATATATTTTTTTTTAGAATAAACTTAAATTTCGTTTATCATAATTTACTTTTAGTCTCAAAAAAATATGTCATACTGAAACGACTAAAAAAAACTGATGAAATAATGATAAGGCAATCCGTAAAATTAAAAAGTATAAGGTAAGTTATTCTTCTGGTACGTAGCAAAAATTTGATTTAAAAAATCGTTAAAAGAAGAGTTGTATTATCATCCTTGTGATGATATCCTTAAAGGGTTTTTCGTGCTTTAGTAGTCTTAGGCTCTCTGCAAGAGTAGCCCTGATAGAATTGATATTAAAATGTATTTCATTTTGATTTAGTGGATAGCAGGATTAAGCTCTAATTAGATAAAATCTCTATTATAAACAATTCACGAGGGAAAAATGAAATAATAACTAGTGTATTAATTCTTGTGTTTTTTTTGCATGCTCAAAATACTTATACAATGAATGATGTTACCTTTACTAAAACAATAGTAATTGATAAACAGGGTAAAGCAATTACAGGACTTTTTACAAGAATTTCAAAAATTAATGGAACGAAGTATGTAAATAATTATAAAAATGGTAAGTTAAATGGTATTTCAAAATCATTTGATAAGAATGGCAATCTCTTAATGATTAATTATTATAAAAATGATAAATCAGATGGCATAACTAAAATGTATGATAAAAACTCAATATTGAGGGTTTATAATGAAAATATAAATGGTATGAAAAACGGTTTAACAATCATATTTGAAGATTTAGAAACATATTTTATTACTTTTAAAAATAACACTCCTGTTTCTGGGTATGTACAAAATCTTTCAGGTGAAAAATTTGCTCTTACAAAAAAACAATTAAATAGTTTTAAATAAGGAAAAACATGAAATTTTTTATTATATCATTAATGCTAGTATCTTTTGTTATAGGAAAAGATACTGAAAAAAAACAATATTTAGATGATATTAATGCACATTTATCAATTCAAAATGGGAAACAAGTTCTTTGTGAAGATAGTAATGGAAAAAAATATTATTTGCATAGTTCTCAATTTGTATTTACTTCAGCAGGACTATATTTTTACAATGTCGATGATGAACCAATTACAACACATAAGTGCATTTTAGAAAGGTAAGGTTAAAATCCTTACCATCTTCATTTTTGCAACTCCTCAAGAGCAACCTCCATACTATCAATATTACTAGATATAACAGCAACTAAATCATTAATCTCACTAATATTCATATCTTCAAATTTTGAAGTTGCATTAGCAACAAACTTCATAGCACTAATCAACTCGTTTTGTTTATCTACATAATTTACTATTGTTTCTTTTTCTATATTCATTTTTAAATTCCTCGTTGGTTAATTCATAAAATTATAAAAAATTAATGTAAATTAGATGTTAATTAACAATTAATTAACAAATCTATATTAATATCTCCTTTATAAAATAAACTAAAAAAGGGAATTTATGAAGAAAAAGATAGTTTTATCATTAGCTGCTACAACTTTTGTAATAGCTGCAAATGCTGAAGATTTAGGTACTATAGAAGTAACAGAAAAAGTTAATACTAAAGTTGTTAACAATATTAGTACTCAAGAGGTAAAAAATGCAGATTTAGCTGAAGCATTAGCTAAAAAATCAGCAAGTATTTCACTTATAAGAAGAAGTGGTATTGCAAATGATATTGTTTTAAGAGGTCAAAAAAGAGATAATATCAAAGTAACTATTGATGATGGTATGGTATGTGGTGCTTGTCCAAATAGAATGGATCCCCCAACTTCACATGTAATTACAGCAAATGTTGACTCTGTAGAGATTAAAGAGGGACCTTTTGATGTAACTGAATTTGGGACACTAAGTGGTGGAGTAAAAATAAAAACTGTACAACCTAAAGAAGGTATTCATGGGGAAATCGGTACAACTATTGGAAGTTATGGATATAGAAAAGGTATTATAAGTGTAAGCGGTGGAAATGAAACTGTTAAAGCACTGGTAACATATTCTAAAGAAGAAAGTGATCAGTATGAAGATGGTGATGGGAATAGTTTGGCTGAACAAACAGCTTTAGCACAAGATCCAACCAAATACAATACTGGAAATGATAATAGATATTTAAATGCTTATAAAGATATGAAAGCCTATGAAAAAGAATCTATTATGGCAAAAGCTATTGCAAATATAACAGATACACAAGATATAGAAATCAGTGCCACACAAAATAGAAGTGATAATATACTATATCCATCAAGTGGAATGGATGCATTATATGATGATAGTAACTTATATAATCTAAAATATACTGCTCGTGAACTAGGAAGTTTGTCAAAAAGACTAGAGCTTAAAGCATATAAAACTGATGTTGATCATCCTATGAATATAGATTATAGAATAAAAAATAATTTTGTTCCTGCAATGATGAAAGGTTTGACAAATCACCTAACTACAGATGTAACAGGTGCAAAAATCATTAATACTTTTGATGCTTTAAGTAGAGAATTTACAGTTGGATTAGATACAAGTAAAAGAAATTGGGATGGAGATTACTATAGCGATGCAAATCCATTTATTCGAAAAAGTATCAATGATACAGATACAAAAAACAATGCTCTTTTTGTAAAATGTAAAAATCAATTAGATAAACTAACTTTAGAGTTAGGTGTAAGATATGATCATACAAAAGTAGATACAGCAGGGGCTGACCAAGATAATAAATACACTGATTTTGGTGGAAATATTATGGCAACATATAATAGCGATGAAAATACAAAATATTTTATTGGATTAGGACAAGCTAGTCGTGTTCCAGATGCAAGAGAATTATATTTTGTATCATCTGGTGGGGCAAGTATTGGAACTGAAAATTTAAAGGCTACAACAAATAGAGAGTTAGATTTTGGAACAGAACATCACTATAAAGACGGAAAAATAAAAGCTAAATTTTTCTATAGTGATTTAAAAGACTATATTTACTTCAGAGATTCAGGTACTGCAAATAAATTTGAAAACATTGATGCTACAATTTATGGTTTAGAGTTAAGTGGTGCTTATTACATAAACAATCAATTCACACTTGATGGTGGATATACATGGAAACGCGGTAAAAAAGACACTCTAGTTTCAGGACAAACAAATGATAATCTAGCAGATATTACACCTCCAAAATTAACACTGGCACTTACTTATGATTATAATGACCACACAAATGCCATGGTTGAATTTATCAATGTTTCATCATGGAACAAATATGATAGTGATAATGGGGAGCAACATATAGATGGATATAATGTAGTTAATCTTAAAGCACAAACAACTATTGCTAAAAACTTTGAAATCACTGTTGGGATTGACAATATTTTTGATAAAACTTATGCAGTTTCAAATACTTATAAAGACTTAACCCTTTTAAGTGATGGAACAGATGTTATGCTTCTTAATGAACCAGGAAGATATATCTACACAAGTTTAAAATATAAATTCTAATCAAAATAAAAGAGGGTTTTTTCCCTCTTTTCATAAACAATTAACAATTACTTAACACTTTTTTTATATTATCTCTAAAATTTATGGAGATGACAGTGGATATAGAACTTTTAAAAAATATAGTAGATTATGGTGTTATTGGACTTTTAGGATTTATGAGTTTTCTCTCTTTTTGGTTTTACATAGAAAGACTTCTTTTTTATAAAACAGTAAATATAAAAAATTATTCAAAAAAAGAGCAACTAGAGATAGAACTTACTAACAATATTGCTGTTATCTCATCATTTGGCTCAAATGCACCTTATATAGGACTACTTGGTACTGTATTTGGTATTATTATCACATTTTATACTATGGGACAAAGTGGAGATATTGATGTAAAAACTATTATGAGTTCACTTGGACTTGCACTCAAAGCAACAGCTATGGGTCTTCTTGTAGCAATACCTGCCATTATGTTTTACAATCACCTTACTAGAAAAATTGAAGTTAAACTTGCTCTTTGGGATATGGAGTTTAAAAGTGCAACTTAAAAAATTTGATTCTATAAATGTTGTTCCTTTTATAGATATTATGCTTGTATTACTTGTTATTGTCCTTACAACTGCATCGTTTGTTGCACGAGGTATCATTCCTGTTGATTTAAGTGAAGGGAAAAGTGCTACAAAACTTACAGAACAAAAAATAATAACAATAACTATTAAAGATAATGGCAAACTTTTTTTAGATAAAATACTTACTACACATAAAGAGATTGAAGAAAAACTCTCAACCTTAAAAACAACTACCCCTATTAGTATCAACTGTGATAAAAATGCAAGATTCGAAAATTTTGTCAAAGTTATAGATATTTTAAAACTCAAAAATTTCACAAATCTTAGTATCATCACAAAACAGAAATAATTGTTAATAATTATTTTAAATAAAAACTTAAACTTAAATTTAAACTTAAATTTAACACCTAATTAACACTCATTAGTTATTATTCCAAAATTTAAAATAATACAAAGGGTGTTTATGAATAAAAGAGTATATATTTCACTTGCCTGTGCATTAGCGTTAAATGCAAATGCAGCAGACTTAGGAACTATAAGTGTTGAATCTTCTACAATTGATGATAAATTTGAGAGTAAAAAAACTGAGGTTTCAAATACTGCAATTATAAGTGGTCAAAAAGTTGAAGACTATCACGCTGAAAATATTGCACAAGTACTAAATACTGTACCAGGAATAACCGTAAGAATTAATGAAGGAGACTCTAACAAAATTCATATAAGAGGAATTGCTGGAGAAATGTACATGGGGGAAAAACCAGGTGTTGCAATTGTAATAGATGGTGTTCCAGTACAAGAAAGAGCAGGAAGTGTTAATATTGATGCAGATAATATAGAATCTATAAAAATCATTAAAGGTGGTGCAAGTTACCTTTATGGTAATGATGCCCTAGCAGGTGCTGTTATTATTACAACCAAAAGACCTAAAGCAAAAACTGGCGGTAAAATATCTGTAGAACAAGGAAGTTTTGGATACGAAAAGTATATTGGAAGCTTTAATGGTGCTACTGATGACTTCTCTGTGAACTTACAAGGAAATTATAAAGCAAGTGATGGATACTGGCAAGATAGTGATTATTGGACAAAAGGATTTATTGGTAAATTTCAATATTATGTAGATGAAACAAGTGATATTACACTAGGTATAGATAGAACAAAACGATATGAAAATGATTCAGGATCAATAACTGCTGTTGACAATGCGGGAGTAAATCAAATATCAACAAATCCTAAAAGTATAGGTGAGGTTGGATATTCAACCAATTATGATATTGACTTAGATAAATACTTTCTAACATATTCAAAAGACTTTGAAAACAATTCAAATCTTATGACACAAATATATAAATATGAAGATACAACAACTAATGATATTTCACCATATGATACAGATGGAGATGGACTAAGAGATGACCATAAACTTGAGTCATATGCAAATACTTTACAAGAAGGTCTCAAAAGTGAGTATAGGATAGATGGGATAAACTTGGCTTCTATGATAGGTATTGACTTAGCAAGAAATGAAGAAGAAAAAAATAGCAAATATAGGGTTGATTATACAGATACTAGACCACCATTTACATTTCATCCAACTGGAGAAATCACTAGTAATACAGGATTTGAAGAAGATATCAATGCACTTTATGGAGAATTAAAATATAAAATAACAGAAAAATTAACAACATCTATAAATGCCAGATATGATGAAATGAAATATGATTATTCTAATAACCTTACAAATAAAAATTGGGATAATAAATTTACTGAATACTCTTATAAAATTGGTGCAACATATAAATTAAAAGAAAATTCAATAATTTATACAAACACATCAACTGGATTTAGAGTACCTTTGATTAGTCAGTTGTATGCTGGTGATATGGGTGGTGGATGGGGTTCCACTTACGCAAATAATTTAAATATAGAAACAGAAAAAACGTACAACTACGAATTAGGATATAGAGGAAAAACTAATTTGATAAGTTATGATATAGCAATGTATCAGCTTGATAGAAAAGATGTTATTGGAAGTAGTAATGGAAACTATGCAAGTGCAGATACGGGTGTTGTGACAATTTACGATAATATTGCTGATGTACAAAATAGAGGGCTAGAACTAAGTTTAGAAACAGATACAACTAAAAATTTATTTTTTAAATTAAACTATACCTACTTAAACTCTAAGTATAAAAAATATGATACCTATAATTTATCTTTAAATGAAGCTGGTGTAGATTTAAATGGTAACTTTAGAACTAATGATGACTATGTTGCAGGGACATACAATCTTTCTGGTAATTATGTACCAAGAACATCAAAACATACTATAAACTTTGAAACAAATTATAGAATTATATCACCTATACTTTTAACTGCTGAATTAAACTATCGATCTAGCCAATTTGCTGATGAATTAAATAGAATTAAAGTAGAAGGATATAGTATCGTTAATTTAAGAGGTACTTATGATGTGAAACTAGCTGGATTTGACACTCAATTATTTTTAAAAATAGATAATCTATTTGATAAACAATATTATATGATGCCAAGAGTAACAGGTGATAGAAATGATGATGGAGTATATAATTCAGGAGATATGGGACTTACCGTAAATCCTGGAAGAGTATATTTAGCTGGATTATCTCTTAAGTTTTAAAAAGTAATATAACTTGGAATTTACACCTTATCTCTCTATATTTTTAGTAGGTCTTAGTTTTGGTGCAACAGCATGCATGTTTTCATGTATGCCGTTCCTTACTCCAATATTAGTCAAAAATTCAAAGAGTATCAAACAATCTTTGCAGGTAATGATCCCTTTTAGTTTGGGAAGAATATTTACTTATACGATAATTGCTATTTTAGCATTTGTTAGTTCTGTGTTAGTAAAAGAGATATTAAAGAATAATGAAATATTAAATTACATTTTAGGTGGTGTAACTGTTATCATTGGTACTACTATGCTTTACAACAGTTATAAAAACAACAAAAGTTGCGGTATCCATAAATCCATAGTAAAAGAACAAAAGCTATCAAAATTTGGTTTTTTTACTATGGGTGCAACAATATCTATAAACTTATGTACCCCTGTAATTTCACTAATTACAATATCAAGTGGTACAACTACAATCTATTCAGCAATCGCACTTGGATTAGCTTTTGGTGTTGGAGCTGTTTTATTTACACTGTTATTTTATGGATTTTTCTTCTCTACACTTATACGAGGATTACTTGAACAATTTACACAATACAAAAAACATCTTGAGATTACAGCTTCACTGTTTCTAATATTTGTTGGTATTTTAATAATCAGTGGCAACTTGTCACTATAAAAAGGAAAAAGATGGTTGATTTTATCAAAAGAGATAACAATGATATGTTTAAAAACCCTATTTTTAGGTTTTTATTTAAAAACAGAAAATTTCTTTTAGTTTTAAGAGTAGCAGTTACAATGCTATTTTTTTATGCAGTTTATTATGGATTTGTACATCCTACAAAAGATGAAAATATCTTTACTGGTGCAGTATTTTGGGGAATATTTTGGGCTTTATTTATGGTTGTTACACTTTCTACTTTTGGAAGAATCTTTTGTGGTATCTGTCCACATGGCTTTTTAGGAAAATATATCACAAAATTTGGTTTGAAAAAAACTATGCCAAAATGGATGCAAAATAGATATATTGGTATCACTTTACTAGTAATTGGTTGGTGGGGTATTTATTATACTTTTCCTGGATTTTTCAAAACTCCTATTGGAACTGCTTCTATGTTTGGTGGTATGACTATCGTTGCATTTATATTTTATTTTATCTATAAAGAGATGAGTTATTGTAAATATATCTGTCCTATTGGAACTCTAACTCGTGCTTACGATAAACTTTCATTTACCAAACTTGAAACATATACAGACGAATGTAAAGAGTGTAAAACATTTGAGTGTACAACTGCCTGTCAATACAACTTAAAACCATTTACATTTGCAAAGAAAAATCAAACAGATGATTGTACACTTTGTATGGATTGTGCTATTTCTTGTGAAGCTGTGAAATTTAAACTAACAAAACCAGCTGAACAACTAAATAGTAAACTTAAAATTTTAAGCGCAGAGGTATGGACATTTATACTTATTTTTGCATCTATCCCTGTATCTATGGGATTTGCTCATGGATTAAATAGAAGTAAAATTGCAGATGAATTTATCTGGAATAAAACTGCAGAGTTTTTTGGGCTTAGTCAATATGCAGGTGGATTTGCATTTTTATATGCTGTAGTTATAAGTTCTGTTTTAGCTGTTGGTGGATTGTATTTAGCTTCAAAAATATTAAAAAAAGATTATAGTTCTACTTTTACCACCTTAGGTGTTGCTTTTATTCCATTGTTTATCTTTGCTTCACTTGGACATACTTTAGAAACATTTTTTATCAAAGATTATGTAACAATAGTAGATGGATTTGCTCAAGGTTTTGGTTTTAGTGTTGAAGTAGAAGCATTGGCAAGAAGAGGTGATGGATGGCTACATTATTTTGGATTATTTAAGTGGATAGGTGTTATTTGGTCATTGGTACTTTTATATAAAAGAATGAAACTTATTGATGCTACAAAATTAAGAAAAGTATTTGGATACTTTTTTGCATCACTTATGATACTTTTTTATATAGGATTGAATATTTATACAGGCTATGTATTTTCAAAATATGGTGCTAAAAGTAGAGGTGGACATAGTCATGGTGGACATGGAAGTAAAGCTATGTTCCAAACTGTACCTTTTAAATCTGCAACTCTTTTACAAGCAGGAAAAGATAAAACAAGTGGAATAGTATGTGGTATGAATCTACCTATATTTTATAAAACAAATCATAGTGCTACACTGAATGGAAAAGTACGGCAATATTGTTCTATTCATTGTTTAGCTGAAGATTTACGAATAAAAAATTTACCACTAGAAAATATTCAAGTAGTAGATGTAACAAGCTTAAAATTTATCTCTGTAAAAGATGCTTTTTATGTAGTAGGAAGTAAACAAGCAGGAACTATGAGTAGAACTAGTAAATACGCTTTTGCTACAAAAGAAGATGCCTTAGGATTTGTTAAAAAATATGGTGGGGAAATTGTAACTTTTAGAAAAGCGATTTATATAGCACTAAAAGATTTTGTAAAAAAACCTTATGAAACCCATGCTGAAAAAACTTCTTTAGATTTAACTCAACCTTTATATCTCACTTTGAGTGATCCATCAGTTTCTAAAGAAAAGTCAGATGGACATATGCATGGCGGTGGTGGAAAACCAAAACCAAAAGGATATATCCCTACACAAAAAGTATATCTTTCAACTCTTGAAAATAAAAGTGTTTCACCTGAAAATATAGAATTCTTTTACTATGATATTACACAAAACAAAAAAGATATCATCAAAAAATCATCAAGAGGGAAAGAAACATATAGTTTTGAAGTACCAAATAATGGATATTATAACCTTTTTGCAGTATCACAAACTACAAAAGATGATAAGAACTATTACAATGTAGCAAAACTAGAATATCTTCAAGGGAAACATGGTATTGAAGATATCTATGATGAAAAATTGAAAAAAAATCTTGAACAAAATATTACAAAAATTGATTTAGTAAGAATGAAAAATGAAGATGAAAATAGCTTTTTTTATAGATTTAAAATGGGAGAAACTTTAAAATTTCAAGCACTATTAGATCAACAACCACTACCAAATGCAAAAGTAAAAATAAAACTTCAAAGTGGTTGGGAAAAAACTTCTATTACAAATGATAAAGGTGAAGTAGAACTTACTATCATCCGAGATTATTTCCCACCTTGGAATAAATTTGAAAAACGATTTAAACAAGATTTATTAGTAACTTTAGAATATGATGCAGATAATACAAAATATACACTCACCTACCCTGCTTCTTTTTATCCAAATACAAGTGACTATGAGTCTTATGCTTATGGATTATTGCTTATTAGTTTAACACTACTTGTATCAGGAATTATTGTGTATAGATTTAGGAAAAATAGAACAAAA
>Ga0209633_10002466_pt1 | contig 17844 bp, 30 predicted proteins | sample Cruoilmetagenom1_FD_187290 | JGI IMG/M metagenome (GOLD analysis project Ga0209633, IMG submission 187290) | Oil polluted marine microbial communities from Coal Oil Point, Santa Barbara, California, USA - Sample 1 (SPAdes) (version 2) | ecosystem: Environmental > Aquatic > Marine > Oil seeps ... | reverse complement strand
CACGAAAAATAATCATAAAAACTATTAGCTCCTCCAAGTTTAATATTTAATTTTCCATCTACCACCCAATACTTCATCTCAATTCCACGCTTACCATCGTTGTATCCGTAATAATGATATTCTATTTCATTATTCATCACTTACCCCCTTTCCTGATAAGGCGGCTTCATCACTGTATAGATTGGATCATAACCAACTGAAACAATGTATATTTGACTACATTTTTGACACTCTTCTCCATATAATTTTCCCGGAATATAGATGTCGTTCACCTCATGTTCATATCCGCAATATGGGCATTTTAAATCATTACTCATCACTTACCTCTTTGACTTTGCCGGGCAAATAATCGACGTAACCGAAACTCAATTACTGCCAAAACAGCCTTGATTGTGGTGCCAATAGCTAATATTCCGAGAGCGTAAATTAATAATAGAACAGTCTCTCTTGATAGATGTATCGACAATTCAATCATTACTTACCTCCTTTATGAAATCACCTATTGTTATTTGCATTCCAACCATAGCACCATTTTCGTCTGGAGGCATGATATCAATATCATATTTCCACCCATTCCACGCCCATTTGAAAACTCTAAAAAAGTACCCAACAGCGAATTGAGCGTATTTGACTTTAATTCTAGCAACTGTTTTATTCATTTTCATCTCCCATGCCTGATAAAGCTATTTCTTTAGAGTAAACATCTTTGGCTGGTCGTGTGCGGTATGGAACATTATCCCAGCAATTCATTGCATCTTCAAGAACATCCCGAAGGGCCGCCTTGAGCTTTTCAATATTAGACTGCATATCTTTGATTTCTCTCTCAGTCATCGCTTCATCGTCCTTCTCTTTTGGCTTTGTGTTGGCAAGTGTATTTTCAATATAATCGTATAAGGTGATATGATTGCTATGCCAGATCGTGTTCATTACTGCTGGTGAAATCATAATGAGTCTTTGTACATCTTTAAGCACTTTTCTTAGTGTCTCTTCGTCACTCATTACTTACCTCTATTAATCTTTCGCTTTTTACCTCTATTAATCTTTCGCTATGCGCTTTTAAAATCCAATAGGCTTGCTGTGTTCTTGCGGCATCGCATTCGGCTATTCTAACTTCCCATGTCTCGTAGGGATCTCGAGGAATTATATTAGTTGACGATAGTTCTCCTTTTAACCAAAAGATTGCCTCTTTTTTATTCATCACTTACCTCCTCGGTTAATTCAAAGCGAGTGTTCCAATCTGATACCAACTCATATCTATACGTATAAAATGCATCCGGATATCCCATAAGACACTTAACATTCTGACAACTAACACGATAATATTTTGTTGGATCATCTGATTCAGATGATGGCTCATGAGAAATTACAGCAGGGTAGCCACAAAATGGACAAGGTTTTAATTCACTCATCACTTACCTCTCATCCATTTACGATATGCTCCAAACATCTTCTCATTGTCCTCCTTGGTTACTTTAGCTTCAGCTCTCTTTCTCCAATAACATACATCACATAAATCAAGATCAACTCCTTTCTTCCGGCCATGAAGATGAGGATTTATAGCGTATGACCCACACTTACATCTATCAATTCCAAGATGAAACGTTCCTATTTGTTCTTCACTCATCACTTATCTCCTCGAATCTTGAGTAAAGTCTCCTCTGATATATCAGACAACTGAGATTCTTTACCGTTAATCTTAACTGTGATTTCAATGGTAGGTTTAGGTATTTTACGTCCGAAGCAATAAACGCCTCCATTAGTATGAAAAGGATAAGAACGATTACCAAAGACCAACCCACAAAACTTATATTTTATCCAACGTTCATCTTCACTATCCCGGACTTCAATTTCTTCCCCCGGCTTAAATGCTTCAGACAAAATCATATCATCACTGATATCCCAACCATTCCAAATATCGACCTTAACTTTTATATTGCGATGGATCGGCATTTCTCTTTCCATATCTACAGTAAAGTCCGGTCTTATATCAATACCACCAAACTCATTTAAGCCGTACTCTTTTTCCAGCATGTCCCACGTTTTTACTACATACATTCCATCAGTCATAACTCACATCCTCGGTTTTGTTTAATCGGCCATTTACAATCTACAGGAAGGATATGGTAATGTACTAATGCTCCATAAACTTCATATAAAGAGAGCCTAAGGTGACAGAAATCCCCCGTATCATCAATCAAAACAACCTCACCACAGCCAATATCAATTCCTATTTCATTCTTCTTTGAATAGCAGATATAATCATCATCTCGTTGACTTACGATCCACCCATTCAACAGAAGTAATTGTTCAACCTTCAACAATTCATTCATCACTTACCCCCTTTCCTGATAAGGCGGCTTGCGCCATGATACCCCATTGTTCGGTGAAACCTCTTAAAATCATTGCAGAGATATTGTCAATTCTCAGGTTTAAAGATTGGCATATCACATCAACTTGCTCCGGGGTAGGCTCTCTAAATACTGTTTCTGGGTATGCTTTTGAAAACTGGACTATCGATTCAGCGAACCTTCTAAACCGTTCATTCTCTGCCTTGAGCTTTTCATTCTCTTCGGTAAGCTCTTCAACTTCCATTGCCGCCGCATTAAATCTTAAACACCAATCACTCATTACTTACCTCCTTGATAGCATATATTTCTAACTGAAGTGCAGAACTCCATTTTAAAACCTCTTGTCCTCGGGCACCACATTTTCTACAAACATAACCATCACTAGCTAAATAATCATTTCCACCTAAATAATACAATTCCCACTCATGCTTACATTCCATCACTTACCTCCTTTTATACCACAAACGATACTATAACGTTTAGAGGAAGGAACATCTACCTCAACCACTTTACAAGTTTCCGAGTTCATCAACGCTTCTGGAATTTTATCGGGAGCGCATATAAACCATACTTGAATTGCTGTTGTATCCCATACAAATACAAAATTCCCATCTGATTCAAAATGCATGTTAAAAGTCGTGGGAATTCCCGTTATACTTCTGATTTCGTGTAAAACAACTTTTAATTTTTCATAGTCATCAGCGACTTTAAATAAAAGCGTGAAATTTGTACTCAGAAAACCTAGAGAATATTGCCAAAGCATACTATCTGCTGGAATAAGCTCGAAAACTTCCTCTATTCTTACAATCTGATTCCGTACTTCCTCTATTTTCTTCTTTGAATTTTCTCTCCTCATCTTGTGCCTCCATTTAACCTGTAAAATTTACAATTTCGTGCGGATTCAAAGGAACCCACCCACCATCTATTAGTATATGAACCTCTAGATGTAAATGTGGTCCAGTCGCCCATTTTCCAGTTTCACCCATGATACCAATACGCGTTCCTTTCTGTATATGGGTTCCAATATCTAAAGACCATGTACCATCATCGTGTTGAGTCTGCCAGAAAATTCTCTCCAAATGAGCATAAAATAACTTATACCCCGTATACGTTGTAATTTCGAAATATTTCCCATAAATATCTGAAACCCCATAGTCTGTAATAGTACCATCAACCTGACTATAAACAGTCCAGTCATTCTCTAGAGGTATTAGATCAATACCCAAGTGCTCCACGTCTACCCACCCAAACTGAGCGACAGAACGCATGCCGAACTCCGAAGTAACTCGGTGCCCCCCGTGAAACGGAGAGCCGTACGGTAGGGTAGCCGCGAGCTTCAGCAGAGTCCTTATATCTGCTTGATCGACAACCATACCCGCATCTTGAAACGTTGTTAGCACGCTAACAATTTCCAGCGTGTCATCTAGCGTTCTTTTAAGTTCCTGAATATCAGCCTCCTGTTTAATTATGATAGTTCCTTCTGTTTCAATTTCACCATAGGCTTCAATCAGTTCTGATCGCAACTGTACATTATCTCCGGAAATATTCCACACGATCATAAGAGATGCCAATGTAACAATAAAGGCAACCCACCAGAAGACAGTACTTAACGTGTTCCATGTCTCTTTTTTCATCTCTCTCTCCTTATCTCCACAATAATTTCTTTGTTCAATAAAATAGCAAAGCCCACTTTCAAATTAGACTCTACCACACTTAGTACATCAGTGTCAACATAATCATCGATTGTTATTTCCGTCTCCATTACTGGAGGTGAATCAATATCGTCTTCAAGCCACACCGTTATTTCATAATTCATGTTAATCTCCTTATTCCATATATAGATTCCACACACTGAGAACATAATACATTACCGTTATCATCTTCGTAGAACTCTTCGTTTATATCGCCAGAACAATTACATTGAGAGCATGTTACCATATCATTCAAATTAAATGAATCAGTTTCAAAAGAATCCCAATAATTTTCAACAGATTTATACCCATAATAACCTTGATGATTAGGTACATAGTTTGAGTAATCATTGAATGGTATATAAGATATTTCAAAACGTTCAACCGGTACATTCAGTTTTGGTAACGTATCCAAAGCTGTGAGCCACTCACTGATTATCAATTTCTCCTGCCCGGTATGGTGTCCATAATAACCACAAGATAGATTCACTCCCGGAACATATTCCTCCCATATTGAAACATCCGTAAACAAACCGGCGGCCGGTACATAATGAGTCAGTTGCCCTATGTAATATTCAAGATCAGAGGCACAATATGAGATGAGATCACTGTACCCCATTCGATCATACTCTACCGCAAAAGGAACCTTATCAAGAATATCAAGAAAATCTCTATTCAGTAAAAGATCGTACGCTCCAATAGCTCCAGTCTCTTCACCATGCGTAAAGACAAAGTTAATGTCGTCAATATTCTTGAGTAAGATATCCACACCTGCTTTATCATCTGCACCCAAGACGTAATTTCCTTTCCGCATTAAGACATTATTTTGGTAAGAAATTTTTCTCTTAACATTCGACTCACCGACAGTATCCATATGCGCCACAAATAAAGGTTGGTTCTTAAACCTGAAGCTAAAGATGTTTCGCTTGTATTCAGTAAACGGAATCTCGCGCTTAATAAGTACCCGCTTGATATATTCGTAAGTCTCTGTTTCATTCCGTCGATACAATTCTAAGTTAGGCTGTCTTTTCACTTTTCTTCTCCTCAATTTCTTTACAATTATTACATATTCCGTCATTTTCAATGAGATCAGCTACAGGACTAGTGGTTCCACACGTGGAACATGTATCTTCCGTTTCATCAAGACAATCCAAACAATAATTTTCACCCTCGTATTTAACAGTCTCTCCGATATCAAAATATCCACCACACTTATTACATATTTCAACACGTGTAGAAGCACAATCCGGACAGAATACTCCCCAATCTGTACATACTGCCGCATCTAAATATATGGTTTCATCGCAAACTTCACAGACCGTATAATCCTCACTCCAGCAATCATAACAATATGTACCATCTCCGGCTATACCAATATATACTTCATCTTCTGGAATAGTTGAACCACAACTACGACAAATATTTTCAACATTTCCAGCTACATCGTCGAGTTGTCTTTCTCCGTCTTCATTATTAAGATTTTCTCCGTAGTTCTGATAAACAAAAGTATCCATATAAGGATAAAAACCATAATTATTAGAACAAAAATACACTAGATTTTCAGTACGTTCTTCACCATTGGGACAAACAATCTGCATCTGGGAAGTATAGTTCTGCTCCTGCTTATGATACCATCCATGTTTTTTAGCGTATTCCTTAGCCATAGCAACAAAAGCATTGACACCGTAGATACGATCTAAAAACGTGATTGATTTCCCATTCAGAAAGACATTTTCCCAAAGCAAAGCACGACCATAGATCCTATGATCAGAATCAAATGCAACCAGCATTTTGAGATGCTCTACATAAAAATCAAAGTATGGTTGGCAGTCTCTTCCCCGCATACACGATTGATGTAAAGTCGATGATTCTAATTTAGTATAGTTATCTCCCAAATAGTATTTCCGAATATCTTCTCCCTGCACCAGTTTGAACTCATAATCCTTAAATTCTCCTGTAATCTTTTCAAGATTCGATGTATCGTCGATACCAAATTTCTTAAAGAAACGACCGGGGCGTGTCATAACTGCATATTGCTTGCGAAAACCATCTACCGTTGCTTGTCTCTCTGTTTGATATAATATACTATACTGAATTGCCCGTAAAGGTTTATTAAAGAATGAAATCTTAGTTGGATCTTCAATCGCCTGTGAGGCGAACCATATATCCTCACCTGAATTAATTATTTTATCATATTCACATTGTGTTAAATAATTATACACCTTCTTGAAAAGATTTTGAACCATTGTTGGATACATAGAACGTTCCAGAACTGGTTTATCCATAATTCTCTGTATAGATGCCGGACGAATTTCCCACGATCTTACTTGTAAATCTTTGGTATCTCTCCAACCTATACGTAGTATTCCGACTGAAAGATCGATTGATCCATCATCATTAAAGCATTTGCGCTTTTCGTCTGACAAAGACTTCACTGTCTCTTCAGTTAACATTGCTCTAATGTTCACGACTTATCACCTTAAATGAAAGTAGTTGTTTCTTAATAACTTTATACTTTTCTTCCGTCAGATACTGAAATAAAATATTATCGCCCTCCGGTGAAAATAATTTTACAGAATACAACGGGATTTTAATAGATAGGAAATCTTCAACGGTTATAAACTTCGCTTTATGGTTCATAAAATATAACTCATCCCCACTGTAAGTTACAGTCATATCGTTTGCGTTTACCCATAAATATGGATAACCTAAGTTTTCCAATACTGTACCATCATAACCCCATGAATAACCTAATCTGAAAGCTTGCCTCTGAACCTTTATAGATTCTTCCGCATTATTCACGTGTAATTTCATCATCTTTTCTGTATTTTCCATCATTAACTCCTTTTCTCATACGATCGTTGAAGGTTCTCAAAGAATTGAGCCTTGTCCATTAGTTCCGCCCCAATCACTAGTTCACCGTGCCTCAGTTGTACCTCAGCTAGTGCCTTTGTGTCACGTACACGCTTAGCGTAGCTTCGCGCCAGTTTCCTTGCCATTGTTTTAGTCACTATATAACCTCCAATGTTAGCGTGCTAACATTTACTAGTCCCGGCAGGAATGACCCTACATTACACTGTCGTACCTCGACAGCGAGACTATAAGCGGGCGGATGGCCCGGAGGCCACCGCAGGGAGAAGACGGGAGAGAAGACCGGTAGCGAAAGAGAGAGAGGGCGAGGCAAGAGATAGACGATGCGACAGTTTAGCGCGCGCCGATTATGATAGTTCCTTTGCCCCCAACGCGAGCTCATCTGTTACGCACAAATAAAACCCGCTCCGGAGAGCGGGCTTGTGGTGTTAGCATGCTAACAATTTACTTGTTTGTTTTTACTTCCTTTAACTGCAGGGCAATGCCAGCGCGCAGTTCAGATACTACCGACTGCAGGTTGTCCAGCTTACCGATTGCTTTCAAGATATCCGCGAGTCTCTCGACGTCAGTTTTGACTGACTTCTCGGTCGAGCCTTCGGGCAGTTCAAGCTGGTTGTCTTCTGGATCGGCTTCGCCTTTGTTGATCAGTTCAATGGCATTTCGGAGGGAAACTGCGTTTTCCAATTGGGCTTTGTGTCTCTGGACACGACGCCAAACATTGACGGTCTCTCTTGACTTGCCGATCTTTTCCGCTATGAACTCGACGGCATCACCAATTTTCTGATGGTTCTCTTTCCAGACACTGACAACACGCTCAATCTCGGCCATCATAGGGTAGAAAGCTTTCAGCTGATTAGCTTCAGCATGTACTAAAGATACGCTTGACTCTTCAAAGGTCTTGACGGTCTTGTCAAGTTTGTCGTTCTGCATTGCCTTGAGTTCATCAAGTGTCCGGTCTGCAATCACTTCGCTTTTGTGGGTCTTTACTGTATTACTCACTGTTTTTCCTCTGGATTAAATGTTAGCGTTGCTAATAGTTAACCCGTATTAATTTATTACCAGTCAACGACCGGTTACAGGGTACCCGGGAATCGAACCCGGGCGTGAACCGTTTACCCTTTGGCGTACCATATTGTCATCGAATCGCCATATTCAATGAAACCGATGAAACCGCCATATTCAGGATTGTACACTCTCCCCTTTTGTATGGTGATATCACCGCGAAAATGGAACGGGATATAATTGTCTTCGGTTTCAAGAATAAAGTAAGTACTTTGTTTGCTATAAGTAAATGGCCCGTTTACGGTCATACTATAGCCATCTCTCTTTACTACTATACGTTCGATGTTCCTAACTGTTTCCTCTAATTGTTTTTCTGTTTCTTTGTAATCCATTCTGCCTTCTTTGGTTTTATTTGTCCGCAGGTTGAGACGCCCGAGAACACTACTTATGTAGCAATATGCGTGCCAAGTGTCCTAAGTGCTCTGGAGGGCACCTAGGGCGGGAAAGTGTATACTTTTTCGTACACCTAGTATTATTAAATAAATACTATTGTTTTAGTAATGTATTTTCAGGGTAGCTCTAAGTGGGTTTTAGAGGTGTTTTGCGGTGAAAGTTAGGCATTCTGCCTAATGTTAACGGGTGTTAAGTATTTTTCATTTGACGTAAGTGCTTATCCTGTATAGGGTTGTAAATAATAGTAAAGTAGTATTATACGGAACGTTAGGCGCTTATGTATAAATAAAAATGGCGTGTTAGGTGGAGAGAGAGGCTCCCGATACTTTAGTATATATAATATATATATATATATAGATATAAATATATCTATATAATTTCTAATCCCCTTTCACGTAGCCTAGACTGGGTTTTGAACATATGCTCAAAATAGATATATACGCCACTATACATATGTATAAGCGCCTAACGTTACGTATAATACCTTTTTAGTCAGGTTTAATCTAGACCCCTTTAAGCCCACCTAGAGCGCCAGCAATCCCTAGCGAACTACTATACTTAACTCCCGACCGCGTCTATGTCCCTGACTCTCTCTTGTCTCCCGCCCCTCTCTTTCTCTTCACCACCCTTCCTCTAAACTCCCAACCGCGTCCCTGTTTCAAGACCAGACACCCGTTCCGCATGTTTCTATCTGTAGATACACTTTGTGTCTTACTGTACTAGGTAGCTAGTACACCGCTTCGCTACTTAATTACAAAGGTACCCCATGGGGGTCAGTAAAGGTGCGCGCTGGGGGAACAAACCTCTTAATATCCCCAAAAATTTTTAAAATTCAAAACAAACTCTCTTACCACTTGCAAATAACAAAAATTCATGTTATAATGTCCCCATGCACTACGACCACGAAAAGATAAAAGACCTCATAATAGCCCACCCAGACGATCCCGAGCCCGACTTGCCGACCGTCTACGCTCCCGGGAACCACCTGCGAACCATAGAGACCGACGCAGACACCCTCGAGGACAGCGCAATCGAAGTCGCCAGCACGATAATGGCCACCCAAGCCGACACGGACCCCAAGCTTGCCCTCGATGCCGCCAAGGCCACCATGTCGTGGCTCGGACGCGGAGCCAAAGCGCGCACAACGGTATTTGCCAACAACGCCCAAATAAACAACTTGCCCGACCCCGATTCCAGCAAGCACATTCTAGACAGCCTACGCGACAGCATCGGCCTCATCACCGAAGGCACCAAAATCGAAGAGGAGAAATAAATGTCTAAAGTCAGACGTAAGCCTTTTTTCATAAGTCGACAAACAATCGCCATCATTGAAACCTACACACACCGACCCGAGCTCGACGACGAATTCAACTTCCTCTGGGTAGACAACAACGTCGACGACACCATTGACTACACCAACGAAGCCCGCGAGCTCATCAAGCACCTCTTGAAGCATGAATGCCGTCGCTTCATAAGAGCTCTCCGCGATGCTTGCAATGAGATCTTAGGGGAATCTCACACCGTACCTCCCACAGTAATCCCGACCGGGCAACCCGTCGAAACAATCTATGTTCCCTTTAGACCTTTCGAGTGGTCCCTACGGTCCACAAGCGCAGGAATCCCGAATCACACGGTATCCCCTTATGTCTAAACTCCCACCTCGTCCCGTCAGGCCCGCAACTCTCTCAACCCCTCCCCCTTTCTTTTTTCTCGACCTCCTCTCTTTCCCTTCTCCCGCATCTTCCTCGGCCGGAGGCCGTTCTGTATCGTGACATATCCTAAAGGCTGGCGGCTGACGAAAGATAGGCATGGGAAAAATCTCTGGATACCACCGCCTGTTCAATTAGAATTCGTGACTCATGGGCTAGCGCCATTGTTCTCTGGAACAAAACATGACTTAGAGATTATTGAAATGGCTGTTCGGAAGTCAAGCGAGAAATTAACCGACGAATTACTTGAAGTCTTTAGGCAAGCTTCCTTGTGTTCGCTATGGTTCTTTGAAAAACATTTACTTGGACGATCTGGTCCTTACGAGCGCTTAACGGATCATTTACATATTGAAATGGCTAACTTTAGACAGTCATTACTTCGCCCGGGAGCTCGGGGAGCAATGTTCATTCCGCGTTCGTGCTACAAAACCACTATAGGAACGCATGGTGCTAATACGTGGGAAATAATTCGGAATCCGGATATACAAATCGGAATTGTTGGTGCCACAAAGCCAGACGCACGTAAGTTTAGTTCGGTTATTCAGGCCAATTTCGAGCGAAACGATTTATTAAGGCTCCTATTTTATGAAAGCGCACCTAAAATGAACGCCGAAGGTACAGTAAGTGAAAGTAATTGGACACAAGATAGTTTTGTTATTCCATCTCGTACACGATATCACGCCGGTCCAACAGTTAAAGTACTGGGCGCTGGAGGTGCAACAGCAGGAAATCATTTTGACTTGCTTAATGTTGACGACCTAGTGGGGGAACAACAGCTCAATGCTGACCATGTATCTACGGCAGACATGCAAAAAGCCAAAGGGTGGTTCAAATCGAATGCTGATACGCTCTTAGATGATCCAGAAGAAAGCAGGATTTTCTTGTCAGCTACGCATTATGCAATTGACGATGCTTATGACTGGATTAACATGGATGCTTCTATGGATTCGCAGGGGTATTTCGACGAGCTTCCGCCGGAATGGCAACCTAAACCTGAAGGACGTTGGGAGATTTATTATAGGCAGGCACTGGAGCGGGATTTACCGATCTTTCCGGAGAAAATACCAAAAAGTTTCCTTGATCGAAAAAAGAAAGTTGATCCGTGGGGATACTTTACGCAATACTTGAATAATCCTTTTAGTGCGCAAGTAAGTGAATTTAGTGATTATGATCCTCAAGATGTAATTCTAAATTACGATCATAGAACCGGTTATACGATGCACGTGGGGAATTTCGTAACCCCTGAAGAGATTAAACTGCAGGATTGTGTTGTGAGCATGGGTATTGATCCGGGAGCGAGTGAGAAGAAGAAATCCGAAAAGACTTCGCGGTCAGCAATCGTTGTTCAGGCAAAGGATTATAAGGAACGTCGGTTCTTTTTGGAAATTCGGGCAGGTTACTGGGAACCGAGTAAGTTTTTAGATGAGGTATTTGCAGTATTCCAGAAGTTCTATCCGTATATCAAGCGAACGAATTTAGAATCTATGGGTGCATTCAAGATTTTCTATAATAATGTTCTAAGAGAACAACAAATTCGTGGAACATATTTAGGGCTTAGTCCAATTACATCACCGGGAGACAAAGACGTGAAACTGAGGAACTATTATCAGCCAATTATGGACAAGAATCTCTTGTATATCACCAAGCAGGCTCGGCAGACATTCATGGATGAATTTAAGGTCTTTCCCGGAGGATCACATAAAGACGTTCTGGATGCTGGACTTATTGCCGATGAAAATACAGGAATACCGAGAGATCCAGGAGATAAAGAAAGATCGCAAGCGTTTAAGGCTCGTCGAGCTAAATATGCTAGTAAAATAACAGGAGCATAAAATGTTTATTAAGCCTGAGTGTCCTTATTGCAGGAACTCAATGTATAAATTAATTATCTATGATGGGACACAGGAACAGCTTGTTTTCACGTGTGCTTGTGATGGATACATAGAAGCAGAAATTAAAGAAATAGAAAAGGATGACGACGATGAGTGATTTTACAATAGATCCGGAACAGGTGATTGAACAGGAACCAATAGATATTCTTAATGAGGAACAGAGGTCCATGTTGAAGAATTACCTGAATAAGGAAATTGGCGACACAGTAGCGAATGCTGGACGTGAGGAACGGATCGAACGGAATAAGACAATAGAGCGTCAGAGAACGATAAGACCTAAGAACAAAACGCAGGCATTTCCGTGGGACGGAGCGGCAAATACTGTACCTCCGTTGATGTGGACTAAGATTAGTTCGGTTGTTGGCCGGTTTGTGCAGAGTATTCTGGATAAAGATCCTATTTTCAGTTATGACACAACCGATCCCGATTGGAATGACCATGCTATTGCAGTAACGAAACATATTGCTTCAATTGTCGACGACGCCAATCAGGCAGGGTTCCGGCAGAAGATCTGGATGTTAGAATTCGATAAAGCATCGTATGGAACGGTTTTCGTTAAAGTGCCATTTGAGATAAAGGATCGTGTGTTTACCCGAGGGACTGAAAAAGTTAATCAGCTCATTAGGCACTGTCCGAAACCAATTGTAATTCCTTTTGAGGATTTCATCACGCGGTATCATTGGTCTGACATTCAGGAAATGCCTTGGTATGCCGTTAGGACGCGATTGTTTATGCACGAACTCAAGGCTCTCGAAGCAAAGGGTGTGTATGAAAATGTTGATTTAGTTTTGGGAAACAATCATCAGCTTGATGATGAGAAACTTGATCGCTTGAAGAATATGGGCATCGACGAGCAAGATAATAATGCTGACCCGAATAAGGTGTTTGAGATTTTCGAGGTAAATATTTTCTTTGATGTTGAAGGTGACGGAATTGTTGAAGATATTATTGTTCATTATGAAAAGGATTCCAATACGATTCTAAGGGTTGAGTTTAATGACTTAGGACGGCGGGATATTGTTCGTATTCCGTATGCTGAAATTATGGGATCTCTCTATGGTATGGGTCTAGGGGATATGACATCAAGTCTACAGGAAATGATAGAAACTGTATTTAATACGTCGTTCAATAGTGACGAACTGAGTTATATGGGATTACTGGTAACCCGGCAGGGATCAGGAATTGAATTCGGTGAAGATATTTATCCGGGAGCCACGGTATCTGTACCGAATCCGGCAGAAGATCTTAACTTGTTTAAATTTCCATCGGTAACCGAGCAGGCAATGCTTTTGGAGAGAAAGATTCAGGATTATGCCGATGAAGCTACAGGCGCTACTAAAATGATGGTTGGCCAAGAAGGTGCTGGTGAAGGTAATAGAATTGGATCTCAGGGAACGCAGATGCTCGCTCAGAAGGGTGAGGGGTATTTGCAGACATTTTTAAATCTTGCGCTGAATGGTTATAAGGAAATTGGTCAGTTATTCTTACTTCAGATGGTGCGAAATTCTGACTATGTTGACTATTCCAACGTAAATGAGGCAGACAGACTCTTGCTTGAAGAAGTGTATAATACCCCGGTAGAGGAAATTGCCAGCAAGTTTAAGTTTAATGTTTCTCTTACAGCTATTAAGCAGGATAAGGGGCAGAGACAACAGGCTCTGGTGCAGTTATTTGAGTTATTTAATGCCTATATGGATAAGCAGGTGCAGTATGTCACAGCGATGAGTGATCCTCAGTTAGCACAGCCGGGATTTGAACGTCTGCAGGAAACATTGATGACGGCTTTTGTGGGTATGAATAAACTGTTTGAGAAGATAGCAGAAAATTTTGATATAACAGAGACGGGAGATCTACAGCCTTATTTTAAGGACTTGGAGCTTATATTAGAGATGGCAGATAAACAGAAAGGAGAGGCAGTTGAACAACAACGTACTCAAAACGTCAAGGAAACAGCAGGAGCTACTGAAGGAGGGAGTGTTCTCTCAGGAGGAGCTGGAGATACTCAGAGCATGGGCGGGTCCGCAGAAGCGAATCCTCAAGCAATTAGTGAAGTACCTGTGCAGAGTCCCTCAAGCGGCCCTGATGTCAGCGGTGGAGCTCCCACAGGTATATAGGTATCAAGGTGAATACCGGGGGCTCAAAGAGCTTCTGGATAATTTAGATGAATTTCTTTGGAAAGGAGAGGAGTAATGGGTGATTTAGTGAAGAATGAAGAAGAATTGGCGGCAATAGAGACAGAGATCATTGAAGGTATTGAACCTGAAGAAGCAGAAATTGTTGATGACTCGTTTGAAGTGGAGATTGTCGATCCTGCGGTGTACAATAATGAGAAGTCAGAGGCTCTTTTGGCTTCAGAGGCAGAAGCGGAGAAATTACGTCAGCAGATAGAAGATAAATCCTCAAGTGATACTCGGGATCAGGCATTAGCGGCTAGTATGGCATCTATTCAGGCGTTGCAGGCTCAGTTGGCGGGAGGAATTAAAGTAGACAGCGGTCCTGAAGCTAAAGTCGCTCCTGCCTTCGATATGGAGGCCCACAGGGCGACATACAATAAGAATCTGTATGCAGACCCCGCTAAGCAGACGGAAGCCTTCATGGCCCCTTATTTGATGGAACTAAATGGCAAGATTGACACGGTTAATTCAACAGCGGCGAAGAATGCATCGAAGGCTGAGATTTTACTGGTGGACGAGAGTCGTAATTTCTACACGAAGTATCATGATGAAGTTGAGAAGGCGGTAGGGGATTTACCCGTGAGTCCGGATATTTACCAGAAAGCACTGTCTTCGGTCAAGAGTAATCATATGGATGAGATTATTGCAGAAAAAGTAGCTGAGAAAATTGCTGAAGCTCAGTTGGCTACAGTAGGGCCGAAACCTCCAGCGACGAATGTGGGAAATGTGTCAGCTCCTCCAGTGAAAGGAAAGACACAGATTACACGTGGAATGCAGGAATATATACAAGCCGCTCGGATGAAAGGAATTGGTGATGAGAAATGGTTAATAGCTCGGGCAAAAGAACTAAAAGCATCTGGGCAGATAAAGGGTTGACAGTGAATATTATATATGGTATAATTGAAGGAGTTGAGAAGTGAAAGTTGAAAAGAAATCAGATGCTGTCTCCAGAGTTGGAGTCGGTGAGAAAATATTAATTACATCAGAACATACAATCGAAGACATTATGAAGTTTCATAAAGAAGGCTGGTCAATTTATTTTGACGGTACTCAGGAGAACTTCATTAACTTGAATACCGAGGATTTTCAGAAGTTACCTAAAAGTTTAATGACTTATTATATGGTAGCGATGAAGGAATATTTTGGGAAATTAAGTGATTTAACTAAAACAATTGCTGAAGCGGGAACAGCCCGTGCAGAGTTTGGTTATGATTTGAGGACTGCTGATCCTAAAGATCAACTTGAAATACGAAATGTTCCGGACGGTATGACTGCTAAGTGGGAACGAGCGTATGACGATAGTGTACGTACTGCTAAACGTAAAGGTTACGTATTAGCGCGCGGGAATGATATATCGACTTTTAACAATGATGGCTCCAAACCCGGAGGTCATTATGTTGGTTCTGAAGATAAACCTGAAATGGTAGCTATGCTTATTTCTAAAGAGAATGCGAAACGTAATTCAGATCGTATAAAGAAAAAAGCTAATAAAATTAAAGAAGCGGCAAAAACAAATTTTAGAGATTCTGTCAAACAGACTGGCTTAAAAGGAGCTATGGCTGAGGTGGAAGGTAATTAAGATCGGGGCCTAGTGGCCCCTTAAATGGAGGCTATTATGGCTATTGGTATACGACGGGATCGTGAAGGTGTAATGCCCGGAACCCTGTCTTTTCCAGCCGCCGTTGCTACTGGACTTGCAAAAGGGGATGTTGTAAAACTCTCCGGCGGTCTGTTGGTAAAAGGCGCACCCGGGGATATTTTTGATAATGTTGCGCGGTTTATGGTTGTTGGTGGATATGTTGCAGGTGTGACAGCACCAGACAGCACTAATTGGGACTGTGTTGTGGTTCCTATGGATGATGAACTGACTTATGTTGGGGATGTTGCAGAAGTGGACACTGGAGATGCGACAGCGCTTGTTATTGGTTCTAAAGTGGACTTAAATGCAACTGCAGATGGACTTCAGATTTCTGTATCTACTGCTCCGTCGGATTTTATTATTGTAGCTTTTATTTCTGGTGAAGGTACTGCCACTCCCAGAGTTGAAGTGGTGGAGGCATAACAGATGGCAAACTTAGTAGGTAACTACATTCTTTCTGGTACACTTCCTAAACAGTTGCGGAAAGATATCGACAATATGTTCAATTCGACTCTGGAGACTGCTCCGGACGATGTTGGATCTATTTTTAAGACAAAAGAGGTTGTATCCTCTAACCGGTATACTCGTGCAGAGATTGCCGGATTCGGAATGCCTGCAGAGATTTCTGAAGGTGGCGTAGCTCCTATCGATGTTCCCGAAGAGGGCTTTGAGAAAAGTTACTTTTTCCATGAATATGGAATGGGTTTCGTCGTATCAGAATGGATGCTCGAAGATGAACAGTTTGGTCGGATTAAGCAGATGCCAAAAGCAATGGCTAAATCAATCATGGTGTTTAAGAATTTCGACTGCATGGATATGTTGAACAATGGTGAGCTTTCTACCGAGAAGTATCTGGCGAAAGATTCGCTACCACTCTTTGGGACTCATAATCTCATGGACGTACGTTTTGGAGATGTTACTACACTCACAAATGAAACTGGTGTAGATACTCCGTTGAGTGAGACTTCTATGGAAGCCGGTTTCCAGTATTTTGATGATATGGTCGATGAGAATGGCTATCCCTATGAAATGAATCTCAGTAAACTGATTGTAGCTTCTGGTAATAGGCGTGTAGCGCATGTTCTGAAGACTCAGCAGTATGGTGGTTCTGTTGCTCAGGTAAATGGTTCTGGTGCTCTTGGTTACTGGGGATCGACTGATCCTACAACCGGTAGTACTCCCGGAGTCAACCTTAATATTGTTAATCCTTCTAATGGTGGAGTCAATGGTTACGATATCATGGTTTCACGATATCTTGATGAAGGTCGTTGGTTTATGCAGGCTCCCGAGCATGAGCTCCAGCTTATGTGGAAACGGGCTCCGAAGCAGGAATCTTGGTTCGACAAGAAGACCCACAATACTATTTATCAGACCAGAATGCGCTACAGCGTGTTCGCTGAAGATTATCGTGGGATTTTCGGAAATCCTTATTCCAGTTAATTTTGTACCGGCTTCGGCCGGTATTTTCTCTCCTCTCGGGTCGGGGGCTTTTGCGGTCTCCGGCTTTTTTTAGGATGTTTTATGTTAGTGGCTACTGAAGCGAAAGATGCTCTCTTGAATTATATTAAGATGAATACAACAGAACTTCATATATGTTCTCAGGAACCAGCAGATTATAATGAAGCTTCACTTGTGTATTCATTGGGAGTTAAGAATGCCCCGGGATTTACTGGACCGCAAGGAGATCCACGCAGTATAACGATTAATGGTTTTTCAGATGGACTAGCAACAGCTACAGGAGTAGGAACATATTGGGCACTTGTGAGTTTAGGGTTGCTTCTCACAACAAATAGTCTTCTTGAAGGTATTAATATTGTTCCCGGTTTTGCTTTTGCTTTCCCTGATTTTTATATAATGACGTTAGTGAGTGGGAGTATTTAATGGCTTTAATTGTTGATACAGGTGCAACAGTCAAAATGACACTCCATACTAATAATGATAATGATGGAAATTGGACTGGAACTGATGGGGCTGATACATATTTCGTACATATTCAGGGGACAAACAGTGAAAGCTGGTTAGTCTCTAAAAATGCAACTGAGACAGGAACATTAACAAGTGCTTC
>Ga0209633_10002465_pt1 | contig 17856 bp, 19 predicted proteins | sample Cruoilmetagenom1_FD_187290 | JGI IMG/M metagenome (GOLD analysis project Ga0209633, IMG submission 187290) | Oil polluted marine microbial communities from Coal Oil Point, Santa Barbara, California, USA - Sample 1 (SPAdes) (version 2) | ecosystem: Environmental > Aquatic > Marine > Oil seeps ... | reverse complement strand
GAAAAAGCTTTGTATTCAGTGAGTAAGTTGGTAGAGACTTTTTCAGGAATCATGATTCCTGCCAATAAACCGATCGTAGGTGCAAATGTTTTTACTCAAACTGCCGGTATACATGCCGATGGCGATCACAAGAAGAACCTCTATTTTAATGACTTGTTACCCGAACGCTTCAGTAGAAAACGTCAATATGCCTTAGGGAAATCATCCGGAAAGGCAAATATTCAGAAGAATTTACAGGAACTGGGTTTACAATTAAATGATGACGATTTGAAAAAAGTTACTGATCGGATCATAGAATTAGGAGATAAAAAGCAGGTGGTCACCAGAGAAGAATTGCCTTATATCATTTCGGATGTCTTAGACAGTAACTCTTATATAGAAAAGGTAAAAGTGAAGTCGTATGTGCTAACACATTCTAAAGGACTGAGACCCTCTACAACAGTTTCCTTAGTTATTAATGGAGAAACTTTTGAGGAAAATGCAACGGGCGATGGGCAATTTGATGCCTTTATGAATGCCATTAGAGGTATTTACAGCAAAAAGAAACTGGCTTTGCCAGAATTGATCGACTATGCCGTTAGGATTCCTCCTGGAAGCCATTCAGATGCTTTGTGTGAAACGATCATTACCTGGAAAAACGATACAAAAGAATTCAAAACACGTGGTTTGGATTCGGACCAGACGGTATCCGCCATTCAGGCTACTCAAAAAATGTTGAATATTATTTAAGAAATTGATCCCTAAAGATTTTAAAATACTGAAATTTAGATATGAAATTAAATATAGCGCTCTTAGCAGGAGATGGTATTGGGCCTGAAGTCATAGATCAGGCGGTAAAAGTGAGTAATGCGATAGCCAAAAAGTTTCATCATGACATAACATGGACTTCCGCTTTAACAGGTGCCACAGCGATAGATGCTGTTGGAGAACCCTATCCCGATGAAACGCATAACATATGCATGCAAGCAGATGCGGTATTATTTGGCGCTATTGGCCACCCCAAATACGACAATGACCCTGGTGCAAAAGTACGCCCTGAACAAGGCCTGTTGAAAATGCGTAAGAAGTTGGGCTTGTTTGCCAATGTACGACCTACCTTTACATTTCCATCTTTAATTGATAATTCACCCTTAAAAAAAGAACGCATCGAAGGTACTGACCTGGTATTTTTACGAGAACTGACTGGAGGTATTTACTTTGGCGAAAAAGGTAGGAGGGATGGCGGTGAGACAGCCTTTGATAATTGTGTCTATACCAGAGAAGAAGTTAAAAGATTGGCGAAAAAAGGTTTTGAAATGGCAATGTCACGATCAAAAAAGTTATGTTGTGTAGATAAGGCCAATGTGCTTGAAACTTCACGTTTATGGAGAGAAACCGTACAGGCCATGGAAAAAGACTATCCCGAGGTGGAAGTCAGCTATGAATTTGTCGATGCAGTGGCCATGCGTCTTGTTCAATGGCCCAATTCATATGATGTGTTAATCACTGAAAATCTTTTTGGAGATATTTTAACCGACGAAGCTTCTGTGATTTCCGGTTCTATGGGCCTAATGCCATCAGCTTCCATTGGAATGCATACTTCATTATTTGAACCGATACATGGTTCCTATCCACAAGCTACAGGTAAAGATATTGCTAACCCTTTAGCAGCCGTATTATCGACGGCTATGATGTTTGAGGATGCTTTTGGATTACATCAGGAGGCTGAAGCTATTAAAACTGTGGTTAACAGGTCCTTAACTGAAGGCATCGTTACGGAAGATCTTTCCGGAAAAGATAAAGCCTACAAGACCAGTGAAGTAGGCGATTGGCTGGCTACAAATGTATAAAGGAAATGGAGGAACATTTTTTTCAATGTCCCTATTGCTGGGAAAATATATCAATGGTATTTGATACCGGTTTTCGGCATCAGCAATATATAGAAGATTGTGAGGTATGTTGTAATCCCATTGAAGTAAATGTGTTCGTTGAAGATTTAGAGATTGTTTCGGTGGAAGCAACTAGTATAGAGCAATAAAATTGTTTAATTAAGCATTATTATATAATTGATAATCAGATATGTATAATTATTAATATTTCTTCCTAGGAAGAATTCCGGAATACTACCCTGATATAATATCATTTCCGGAATATTCACTTTCTGATCTTAGGAATAAAAAACCGTAAGTCCCATTTAAATGGCTTTAGCAATCCTTTTACCAGGTCGTATTTGGTCAATGTTACGATCAGGTAAAATATAATATATCCATAGACCAAAACCGATCTCATAAAAAAGAGGTTTGCTTTCTCGCTATTTGATTCAAGAGCAACATATATATAAGACAACATAAAAATAGAAAGCAGGCTGATGATCAAATAGATCTTTAATCTATCATTATTTATCTTTTTAGTTTCATCATAATAATTAGAAGTATTCATAGTATTGTTCTTAATGGAAAACCAAATATGGATGGTCGCCAGGAAAAACAAGGTTGTCAATCCGCTATAGTCAGATACAAATTTGTTAATCAGCCAAAAATCGTAAAACCCATGTGAGAAGATAGCAAAGAAAAAGAAAACCGCAAATACTAAAATAGGGTGGTAGCTAGAATGCTTAAATTTGATTAAAAACAGGCCATAAGCGATCATAGAGCTAAAGGTCATGTGCGCCACGGTGGCATATAAAGCCCTAGCATTAATGATGTCTAAACCGTATAAATTGAGATACATTGAATTTTCAACAAAAGCAAAGCCTAAAGCAGAAGCCGAGGCATATAATATAAAATCGTAGGGTTCATCAATAGCTTTTGTAAATTTTAAGATGATCAGTAGGGGTATTAGTTTTATGGTTTCTTCAATAAGGCCAATTCCAAAAACATTATAAATAAAGCTGTCAAAAGGGTTCAATGAATCGGTAAAACCTAAGCGATGAATAAATGCATATGGGTATTCGGTAAAGAGGGTGAGCAATACGGATAGTATCAATACCAGTAGAATATAGCGCTTCTTTTCTTTATCAAAAATATCTAGCCTCACAATATAAATGAGCCAGATGCTACTGATAAGAAACGATACCAAGATGGCATATATATAATTATTTGCTTCGATCTCCGTACTTGCTAAATGATTGATTTCTTCTATGGAGGTAAGGTTAATTACAATTAGAGGTACTAAGAGTATTACCATAGCAATTACAAAAAATTTAAAACGTCGAAATCTAAAAAAATCCAACTTATTTTTTAATAATTTGTACTCCTTAACCTGAAAGATGGCCCATTTAATAATGAGTACCAGTCCGATAAGGTCTAACACGATATATACAATATAATTATGCATATTTTTTGGTTTTTAAATAAAAAAGGATGCCGATTGATAATGCGCCGCAAACCGAAAAGCCAATAAATAGAGGTAGGGCAGTATCTGAAATAAAACTACCGATATAGGTACTTAAAGGAACCGCCATTAGGGTAGAAATAAATCCGGTGATGGCGGCACCTATTCCCGCAATATGGCCTACTGGTTGCATGGCCAGGGCTCTTAAATTACCGAATAGAAAACCTATAGAAAAAAATTGGATGGCAAAGAAAGTTAATAACACAACCACGCCAGGGTTTGCAGTGCCATAAAACAACAGGGTATAGGCCAGGGAAATACCAAAAAAGGCGATCAAGGCGATAGTTACTAACCTTTCCATACCAAATTTCAACACAAGCGTTCCATTTAAAAAGGTCGCTAAACCAACTGAGATGGCCAGGCCGGCAAAAATATAGGGAAATTCATCTGCCAAACCATATTGCTGCTGAAAAATTTGTTGGGAAGCACTCAGGTAAACGATAAATGAGCCCGTGATAAAACCTGATATTACGGTATATCCTACAGTGCTTTTATATTTAAATACCTCTTTAAGCCCGTCGATAAATATATGTGCTGTAAAGGGAACACGATAGTTGAGTGATAAAGTTTCAGGTTGCCGTTTCCAAAACCAAAAACAAACTAAGAGACTGAATAACAACTGTATATAGAATATGGCTTGCCAATTATAATGATCCAGTACAAATTTACCCATAGCAGGAGCCAGGATAGGAACCAGGAGGAAAACCACAGTGATAAATGACATGATCTGTGCCATATAATCACCACTATAGCTATCACGAACCATGGCAATACTGATGGTTCTGGGTGCAGATAAACCGATTCCTTGTAATATCCTGCCTAAGATCATTATTTCTAAGCTGGTGGCAAAGACGCAGATAAAACTGGCGACGATAAATAAGGCAAAACCCATATACACTATAGGTTTTCTGCCAAGGCTATCAGATATGGGGCCAAAGAACAAAGGGCCGATGCCCAAGCCTAAAAAGATCATAGTGATGATCATTTGATTATCGTTGGATTGGGTTGTACCAATGGATATTCCAATATATTCCAGGGCAGGTAATAAGGCATCAATGGCTAAGGCCACAACGGACATTAAGGATGCCATAAGAGCAACAAATTCAAATTGTGCCAGCTTTTGTTTTACCATAAGGCAAATTAAAGCTAATGATATTGAAAAATCGGTATTATGGTACAGAATTTGATGCTTTTTTCGTAAATTAAGGGTTTAAAACCTTTTAAGATGGTACAATGATGTTAAGAACACTCACATATATGATTTTAGGAGTCCTGATGAGTTGCAGTAGCGCACAAAAATTATCAGAATCAGAACGTAGCGCGCTGGATGCATTGGTGAATGAGAGATCGTTGATAATTGAATCGGATTGGGCGTCTCCCATGACCAGTACGGCCTTTAACCAGGTAGCCAATGCTTTGTTGCCCCCCGGAAGTACAACTGGCCGTATCAGTCTTATTGGAAATCCCAATTATTTTAAAATAAAAGGCGATAGTATAGCTGCCTATTTACCTTATTTTGGTGAAGGGCAATTGCCGGGCAGACGCAATAACGATCATGCCATTAGGTTTGAGGGTATTCCTGAGACCAGTGAGGTGCAATGGAATGATAAAAAACAACGCTATGACATGCGGTTTGGCATCAAACATCAAGATGATAATGAAATGTATACCATTTATATCACAATATACGCTAACAAGTCGGGTACGATTGATATCAACAGTAGTCACAGAACCCCCATTCGCTATTCCGGAACGGTTAGCTCTTTACAGTAAAAAGGAAAGCACCATAATTTTATAATCTCTTATAAGTAGCTACCATAAGCATTAGAAACCATGAGATAGCGTACACAAAAGTGACTTTCTGGATGATGGGAAGCGCTGTTATCCAATAACCATAGGCATAGATACTATAGTTTAAAAGGATGAGGACAAGGGAGATGATACCAAAACTTAACAGGCCGAAAAAACGATGTTTATACAGTTCTATAAATGTTATGATATAGGCTATAAATCCGGTAATACCTGCGGCATATACAATAACATCATGTATATGTGATGCTAAAAATAAGGCAATGAGCATGGATAGTATTCCTGTTATTCTGATGAGTTGACGCTTAAAAGTGATATTGCCAAATAACTTCGGGAGTTGATACCAGATAAAGATCATGGTAACACATAAAAACCCAAAAGCAATGCGAGATGTGGTACTGGCTGTATTGATCTCACCATTGATGGCCTGTGAATCTAACAGGTCACATAGATAATTATTGTTAAAACTAAAATTCGTACTTGTAGGATCGCTAAATGAACCACCGGGATACAAGAAAGCAGCGATACCATAAAAAATAAGGAACAAAGACATTCCGATACTAGGAATGACAATGATGTATAGATCTCTACGCTTATCTAGTGAACCCATTGAATAAAGGGGATATTTAGTTTTTTAGATTGGGATGGGCCTTGAATTTTATATAGGTTGCCATTTTTGGAAGTTTGTCTATCTTAAGGGTATAATGGTTGCTTTCCAAAGTAATTACACGAGGCTGCTTATTTAAATAAGGATCAATATCGCCTAGGTTTTTCGGATTGCCATGTGCTTCTAAATGTGATATTCTATAGTGCATGGGGATAATGAGTTTAGGTTCCAATCTGGCGATGATCTCTTGAATTGTTTCGTGAGACAGAATATGATAGGTACTATCTATAGGAATCATAAGCACATCTATCTTACCCAAATCTTTGTAATTCGCTTCTGTAAGAGGTCCGTTATCACCAAGATGTACTAAACTGATATCGGCCACTTCAAATTTAAAGATGGTATTCTTTTGTCCAAATTCCTTACCATAAGGATCGTTATGTTTACCGATAATGCCTTTAACTTTAAAATTCCCCAATTCAGAAACTCCGGGAGTCTCATAAATTTTGGTTGTAGATTCCCAATAGGGATGGTCTCCCAAAAAGCGACCACCATCATGATCATAGTGTGGATGTGTAATAAACACGGCATCGGCTGTGATGTTTTCAGGAAAATTATAGCCGATCCATTGTTTACTTCTAAACGGATCTATAAGGATGGATGTAGTATCTGAGGATATAATAAAGGAAGCATGGGCAATATAGTTAATGGTGAGAGTTTCTTTGGGTTGTATGCAACTGATGGTTATAAATATTGAAAGAATGGTAATTAGCCATATTTTTATTTTTAATAACATTTCTAATAGTATTCATTACATAAAGAACTAAGATACAATTAATATCAACAGCTCACACGGAACCCCCATTCGCTATTCTGGAACTGCGAGGACTTTACATTAAGAAGGGGAAAACCCAGAATTTTATACTCTTTTATAGGTAGCCATCTATGCGACGTAAAACGTTAAAAATACGTTAATTACTTATAATTGTGTATGATATGTCTTATTTTTAGAGAAAATATCATAATCATGAAAAAACTCATTACACTTCTTACGCTTTGCTTTTTTCTTTTTATAGGTAGTACCGCCTTTAAAAAAGATAAAGAGGATCTTAAATCTAATTTCGTTAATGGAGATGCTCAAGTAGCTTCTATCAATAAATTGAGCTTTGGCCCGGAAGGCATTCTTTTTATAGGAGACTCTAAAAATGCAACTATCTATGCCATTGATACAAAGGATAATCAAAAGAAAGAAAAATCTGACAACATAAACATTAGTGATTTTGATACGAAGGTAGCTTCTTCGCTGGGCACTACCACAAAGAATGTTAAAATTACAGACATGGCTGTGAACCCGGTTTCAAAAAATGTTTATATTTCAGTGAATATTACTGATGGAACCCCTGTTTTATTAAGATTAAAGGGTGAGACTTTAGAGCATGTTTCTTTAAAAGACATTAGTTATTCTAAAACTGAACTAAGTGATGCTGTTGCGGCAGATGCTAAAGATAAAAGGGGTAGAGCGCTACGTATTTGGGCTATTTCAGATTTAAAGTATTATAAGGGTAAATTAATGGTATCCGGACTTTCTAATAAGGAATTTAGTTCAACTTTTAGAAGTATTGATTTTCCGTTTAATAAAAAACAAGAGGCGGCATCTTTAGAAATTTACCATGCTGCACATGCACGTTATGAAACATATGCACCAATAAAGGCCTTTGATTTTGTTTCTATTGAAAACAAAGATTACTTGCTGGCAAGTTATACGTGCACACCGTTGGTTTTGTTTTCATTAGAAGAATTAAAAGGAGGGAAGCACCTTAAAGGTAGAACGATAGCCGAATTAGGGGCAGGAAATTCACCTATAGACATTATTAATTATACAAAAAATGGAGAGCAGCATTATTTTATGGCTAACTCGAATCGCCCGGTAATGCGAATTGCCTACAAGGATATTGTGAATTTTAAAGAATCGATGACAAATCCTGTTACTGAATTCGCTAAAGCAGAAGGTGTAGCTTATGACAATTTACCTTTTGTCAATGTACTACAATTAGATAATTTAGATGCAGAAAACGCGCTGTTTTTACGTAGAACAAGAGATGGCGATTTAGTATTGCACAGTAGAGCTAAGCAATGGATGTAACATGTCTTTTATAACGAAGATCAAGTTTATTTGCTTGATCTTTTTTTGTGGTATTCTTTTTTTCTCTTGTAAGAAGGATGTTGACACTGTTATACATGTAAAGGTTCATTATAAAAACGGAAAACCTACTAATATTTCATTTCCGGCTAAAGGCGATATAACCGATTATAAGGTATACTTAGAAGGTGAGCTTACTACAGCTATGTTAGGAAATTTTGTTTTAAAACATGACAGTATTGTTTTTGAACCTGTTGTTCCATTGAGCTATGAGCTCAAGTATCAACTATTCTACAACAATAAAGTAGTTGATAATTTTGTTATAAATCGGCTTGAAGATGCAGTAAAGCCAGAATTATCAAATATTTTCCCTTCTACAGATACGTTACCTGAGAATTTATTAAAAATGTATCTGATATTTTCAAAACCAATGCAACAAGTAGAGAATATGATGACATATATTAACGTGAAAAATATTTCTACCAATAATCAAGAGTCTATTTTTTTGAAATTAGAAAATGAATTATGGAATAAAGAACATACCATGGTAACACTTTGGCTGGATCCGGGAAGAATTAAAACAGATCTAATACCAAATAAAACACTTGGTTTGCCTATTAAAAATGGAAATTCGTATGAGTTGGTCATTTCCGATGCGCTTAGAGATGCAGACGGTAACGGATTGAAAAACAGTGTTAAAAAGCAATTCTATGTATCAAAAAGAGACAATAACAAACCACTGGTTAAAAATTGGGAGCTGGTGCAAATACCAAAAATTAATACTAATGATGAGCTGGTAATTGATTTTAACGAATCGTTGGATGCCATATTAGCTAAGGAAACCGTTCAAATTAAGTACAATGATGCTATTGTTGAAGGTGATTTTATGTTAGAACAGAATGAACGAATTTTAAAATTTACACCAAAAAATTTCTGGAGTAGTGGTTCTTATACGGTTTTAGTTGATACGAAACTGGAAGATTTAGCAGGCAATAACTTAACTAGGTTGTTTGATATGGATGTAAAATCTGATAAAAATGATAATAAAACGATGATTAATAACTACTTAGTATTCAATATTTAATCGACATGATTATTAAAAAAGCCTTTAAAAAGTATATATTGTTACTAGCAACTTTGTTCGTTTCGCAATTAATGTTATCGCAATATTCAGAATATGAATGGGTAGAACGGGATACCTGGATGAATGTTAAAGATATTTTTGCACAAGCTGGAATAGATGACGGAAGTTTTGTGGCGGACATTGGTTGCCATGAAGGTTATTTAAGTGTTCATTTAGCGAAAGCAGTTGGGTATGAAGGAAGGGTATTTGCCGTAGATGTCAGACAAGATCGCTTAGAAACATTAAAAAGTAATCTCAAAGACAGAAAGATCACCAACGTGAATGTGATTCATGTAGATTATGATGACCCAAAGCTTCCTAAAAATGAACTGGATGTAGTTATTATTATGGATACATATCACGAAATGTCTGATTATATGGCAATTTTAAAACATGTGCACATTTCATTAAAACCTAAAGGTAAAATAGTGATAATAGAAAAACTAAAGACACACCTAAAAGGAAAATCAAGAACTACGCAAATAGATGCGCATAGTTTAGGTCCAACATATGTAAAGGGTGAACTGATTGATGCCGGCTTTAATATTATACATCAAGATAATGATATAGGAGACTGGGAGAATGATACAAATAAAGTTATTTGGATATTGATTGCAGAGAAGAGGTAATTTATATGTGTTGTATGGAAGGTTGGTTGTGAATTATCCTATTTAACATAATATAAATTATAACTCAAAAATGATTTATAATCAGTCATTATGTAAAATTGCGGTAAGTTATCACATATTATTGAGAATAACCTCGTTAGAAAAGTTTCAAGAACGTTACGGTGGTATTCCGCAACAGTATAAACTTTGTTTTGCCAGCCGCATCAACTCGCAGCTTTTAAAAATTGATTCTCAATCAATTTTTAAAACTCTCGTCTATTCACTTGCTCTAATTATCTTCCAAATAACCTTATCATGATTTCTCTTTTATCTTTTTTGCTTGTTCAGGACCGAACGTTAAGAAAACTGCCAGCGACAGTTTTTAGTGTAGGTGTCAATGTGTACCCAATTAATAATCTAAAACATAGGTGCTATTTTCGATTATTGTTTTGGCCAAAGTTCTATTAGGCCATTCAGATTCCGTCAAACATCAATTTAGTTCATCAAAATTTTTCTTATCTCTTTGTCAAATGATTTACCCTTGTCGCAATTGACAAAAAATACGTACCCATTCTTGTTTTCTTTATCAAATAAAAATCCTGACATAAAGCCACCATTGTTTCCCCCATGTTTGTAATATCTATGGCCCTTGTAATCTTCAATTGCAAGACCCAAGCTCCATGCCACAGTGTTATCATTCAAATAGAATCTATGAGTTTTAGGTAATAAAATCTGTTCAGATAAAAGCAAATCGAAGGAACTGTTATATAAGCCTTTTTTATTCATTAGACCTATTAAAAAGCTTGCATAACTAAGAGATTCGGTATGTAGACCGCCTGCTGCATTCATAATCTTCGAATGTTGGTGTGGCAAGCCTGTACCCCAAGCCCTGCCATCCAAAACATCATTTTTATGTCCAAATGCTTTGTTTTCATATAAGAAATCGTTCCATACAAAGTATGCGTGTTTCACTCCCAAAGGTTTTGAAACTTCACTCTGAAAGATTTGAGCTAAGCCAAACATGTTTACAAAATTGTTATGTGCCAAAACTCTTGCTAAATATTGGTATCCTTCACCAGAATAAGTGAAATTTCCAGGTTCTGCTTTCATGTAAAACTTTCCTCTAGGTATGTTTAAGGAATCTGGCGCAGGGTCAAACCATCTCCAATTAGGAAATCCTGTTGTATGATTTAAGACCATTCGAGCCGTTACCTGCTTGTAACGAGAATCAACTTCCATATCACTATCTGGCAAATAAAAAAATAAAGGTCTGTCTAAATCAATACCACCCTTTTCTGCCATCTTCAAGGTAAAATAGGCAAAAACAGGTTTGGATATAGAGGCGGCTTCAAAAATTGAATTATCATTGATTTTTTCCCTTGTTTCAATATTTGAGATACCCATTGCGCGATGATAAACTACTTTTGAATTATTGATTATGGCAATGGATAAGCCTGGTATCTTCAGAGAATCCATAGTCCTCTCTAAAAACTGGTCTAACTTTGTTTCGTCAATTTTAATGTCTGGATTTGCTATGGAACTAATTGATATATGTTTATTAGAATCTGAGCAAGAAAAAATGACGAGAAATAGCAAAAAGAAACCGATTTTTTTCATTTATCGTCCTTGCTTAAATCGATAATACTCCCATCGTTTGTTTCACCGTCAACTCTTCCAGTAACATTTTTAAGGATTATATCGGCATCGTTGGTTTGTGCAGTAATACTGCCAGCCAAATCTGTCAAACGAATGTAGCCGTCATTAGTTATACATGTTTGGTCTAAATCGAGGCCCATAAGGCTAATATCACCGTCATTTGTGAATATTTTACTCATGGTCGCTTTTGGAGCATAAACCTTGAAGTCAATTATAATTTTATCATCAAAGTCAATATAATTTTTCACCAAACTGACCATTTCGATTTTTACTTCATTACCTGACGTGAAAATATCTAATCTTGATTGGCCCGTTATAGCTTCTTCCAATTCCTTTTTGGATAGCTTTAAAATTTGATTGCCACGTTTTATTTTGTAATGAACTTCAATTGTGCCTCTATCGTGAGCGATTACTTCAACATTACTGTCAAATGATGAAATTGCCAGACTGGATGAAGTATCAACCGTGTAAGAATCGCTAAAAGAATAATCTGATTCTTGGGCTTCCATTGAATTAAAAGCCGTGATTAAAAAGACAACAAGGAGTGCGGTTTTTTTCATGATTTATCGGTTTTATGATTAAACTCGTTTTATTAAAGAGTAAAATTTTGATGGTTTGTTACAGTATTGAGAAATAATCTTAAAATACCATTCCACACACATTATGCCTCCCTCCTACGCCATTTTGCATAATAAGTGTTCCATTGCTTTAATAGAATAGGCTTTTAGAAAAAACTTTGAATTAAATTGTAAATAGTATTGCTTTTACCAAAGCAATGCCAACATAACACAGGCCATTATAGTACAAATACACAGTAATTTGAGCATAGTCATATTTGAGGCTATTTACACATAATTATAGATATAGTGCTTTAGCTATATATTGACAATAATTATGTTAAAATGAATTACGGCTTTAAGTTCTAGAATTTATGAAGACCTATTTGATTAGCAACATTTTTTTTGATTCCATGTTGAATTTAAAAGGAATACTAAGTTGTTTTATCTGTATTAAATTAATCGTTTATTTAAACTTTTAATGTGTTATTTTATAATTATTAGAAACCCAATATTTTCCAAGTGGACCAGCAGGCTCTAATCCACATCTTTCGGCTAATTCCAGATCTTCTTGAGTCACTATTTCTATGATCTCTGGACAATCATCATCATCATCCGATGAACAGGACAAAACTGACAACCCAATAAAAATTATGAGTAATAAATTATTCTTTTTCATTTTATATATTTATCGTTTATTTAAACTTTTAACTCAGTTCTTTGTTATACCACGTTTTATCATTTTTTATATTTGTTTTTTGCTATCAAATTTTTAAGATAGTCTGAAATTTTTGTTGTCCCTGTTGTTCCATCATCATCGACATTAGACAGTATCACAATTGTATAACCAGATTCCATAAAATCCATTAGTTCACCACGAACTCCATACCAACCACCAGTATGTCCAAGAATAGGTTGATTATACCTTAGGTCAACATCAATTCCATATCCCAGATTAGTGTTGTATCCTTTAACTTTTGGTTCGAACATTAATTCTGTTGTTTCTTTATTCAATAATGTATAATTTCTTAAAGATTTTGAGAATCTAAATAAATCTTCTATGGTCGAATAATAATCTGCTGCAGGGGACGCTTTTGCTAAATAATAATAATTATGAATTAAAGTCTTGTCTTTTTTTATATGCTGCGTATAGCCGCTTGCTTTATTAGTAACGATAGAATCTATTTCTAAAGCGGCAGTATTATTCATTTCTGCAGGTATGAAAATGTTTTTAGTTAAATAATCATAATAATTCTGACCACTTACTTTTTCAATGATGAGCCCAAGAATGACAAATCCAGACCCATTATAATGATATTTGCTTCCTGGAGTAAACAAAAGTGAATCATTAACAAAAAGCGGAACGAAATCTATTATCTCTTTATATCGTAGTTTATCTGTTTTCGAAAACTTTTCGCCATAAAATGATCCTGTACCAGCGGTATGAGTCAAGAGATGATGAATAGTAACAGAATCTCTTACACTTTTATTGGGATAATTATTCAAGTATTTCCCTATAGGTTGATGTAATTCAATTTTCCCTTGCTGAAATAATTGGAGTATTGCAACCGAAGTAAACATTTTTGTAATCGAAGCAATATTGAATTTTGTATCAAAGTTATTTTCTACTTTGAATTCTTTATTTGAAAAACCGCACGCTCTTTTTTCAATAATCTCGTTATTTTTAGCTACCAATATTGTTCCCGAGAAATCCTCATTAGTTATTGAATCTAAATAAGATTTTATTTCCGAATTGTTGGAAATGGTAGTTTGTCCGAATGATATAAAACTGAATAGATTTAGAAATAGTACAAATTTTAGATTCATGGTCATTATGTGGTATAACGGTTGGCATAAAGTTAGCAATTGGTTATGTAAGCGGCTGATTTTCCGTTAGGAAAATCCGTTGCTAAACAAACAATTACCATTGAGTTATACACAAACTTAAATTATTAATTTTATACCGTGTTGGCGGTAGTTTCTTTATTTCTTATCAATTTGTTTGTTTCAGTATCAAAAATTATTATTCCTTCATTTTTAGTGTTAAGTTGTTCAATTAAAGTTCCTTTTTTGTCCCAAATTGATGACTGACCTACACTTTTAAAATTATCGCAATACCCAATACAGTTTACCATTAAAACTGGCATTGAATATTTCTCAGCAACTTTTGAAAAATGTTTAACCGCTTTTTCAATTCCTTTTTGTTCTTTTGCTAAACTTGCCACATATAATTCTGCTCCAAGTCCTACTGCGTTCTTCGAATGTTCAGGTTGCAAAGATTCATAGCAAATTGCCGGGGCAATCTTTCTATTTTTTATTTTCAAAATAACTTGTTCATTACCTTGTACGAAATATGGTAATTCGTCAGAATGCAAATTTTGTTTAGAATAAGTCCGTCTCAGTGCGTTTGGTTGAAATAGTACCATACTTATATTAATTCCTAATTCGGACTTTGTAGGCAAACCAATTCCGATGGTAATTTTATTAAGATCACTAATTTTTTGGAATTCGTCTAACCTTAAATCATTTTGGTCAGTCGCCAATTCTTTTGCAAGTTCAGGTTCATAACCTGTCAATGATAATTCAGGAAATATAATCAAGTCTGCTTTATTAGAAATAGCAATATCAATCCATTTCTTATGATTTTCTATATTGTCTTTTATTTGTTCTTTTTTCGATTCTGTTTGTGCTATGCAAATTTTCATCGAGAATGCTGTTTTTAAATTATCGCCAGCGTAGGCTTATAACTAATATTAACTAAATATCTCAAATATAAGAAATATAGTTACTGGTAACCATATTCTTTTTTTATCCTTTATTTGAACTTTAGTTGAATGTGCTCTAACGGTTAGTATAAAAATAATCGTCGATTTCTGAACGCAAATCTTTCAATTTATGATGAAGTTAAAGCGGACTCAAACTCTCATATTTACTAATATTTCGGCTATTATTTCTATATTTTTTTATCAGTATGTTCAGTATTATTTGATTCTTTTTATCCTTGTTGAATCCTTTGAAATCCATGTTTTGCCACCATCAACTGATTCTTGTTGAATCACTACATATTCGTCCTTCTTAATATCAGTATACTTAAGGCGATGGATATAATTAGTTTTTCGGGATCCTCCTATTCTCAATGTATGAAGGCTTTCACCATCAAGAATCCATAAAAATTTTGAGTACCCTCCTGAGTTGAAAATATAGGTTTCTTCCCAAACATTAGATGTAGGATTGACAAAACCTTGAGATTGGTACGAAAATTTTAGATCCGGTGCGTCAAAACTTTGAGTAAGTACACACCCATCAAGATTTAAATGCGTTGAAAGTTTACCAATGTAAACATCTGAAGAATCGGTAATGGTATATTCTTCCCACTCGCCTAAAAAAGGTTTGATAATTTCATAGCTTCCTCCTGAACAAGGATTTTCACTGGGTTGGCTAAATATGTTTGGATTTATTCCCAAAATCAGTAGAATCAGACAAAGAGGCTTTACCATTTTATTCACACCTATATTTTTTACCATTAGTTTCAAATTTTAAGCTGTTATTTGGTCTGAGATGACCATGCCATTGGTTCTTATACCACTTTTCAGGAAGTTCATCGTTTCTATAAGAGGTAGTGAACCACGAAAAATCCTGATTAAATTCTATTAGGATATCACCTTGTCCGTCTTCATCTATCCATCTTCCGATCATCTGTCTATTTTCCAATTTTCCCCATACCGCCCCTAGGCTTTTTTTAGGAAGCAGGGAATAAGCCCCACTCACTTCATTCTCATAAAAAATCAAGTCAAACCTCCCTATTTCTGTACAATAATTTCTAAGTACAGTTACACTTTCAGCGGGTTGAGGCTTAGTATTCTTTTTACAAGAAAATATTGACATTAAAAGAAATGGTAATAACAGAATTAGATTTTTTCTTCTTTTCATACTAATTAGAATTCATTTACATCCTGTTCATGTTTACAGTGAATAAGTGTATATGATTACTACAGTAATTATATACTCCAAATATAAGAAATATAGTTACCTCCTATTTATCTTTTATTTGAATTTATATTCAATTTTGGATACTGATACCGTTTACATTTCAACACTACCGATTCTTTCATTTCCATAGTATAATTCCAATATGGGTGTCTTTTTATTTATTATTATAGTAAAAAACAAATCCGCTCTGAATTTCGTTTTTTCTGAGGAACTATAATAAATGATAGAATTTTTTTTAGAGTTCTTGTTTGTACTAAAATACATTGGCACTTCAATATTTGTATAGCCTATAAATGAAAAATTATCAAAACTATCCGGAACTGATTCATTATATTTTGGAAGATTCGGATAGGGCCTCCCTCTTTCATTTAAGATTTGTCGTTTTAAGTAAATTCTTCCATAACCATAAACACTACGAGATAATGAAACCCCTTTATTATAGCCATTATATTCAGCTATTCTATATCGAAATTTATTTACAGTATCTAAAACACTGAATGCATTTATATCGGTAGATTGACCATGGAGAGCTTCTATGTCACATCTCACAAGTACTTTTTTCAGCTCCTTACTTTTTAACTTTGTCGCCGAGTGCAAGTAAAATTTAGAAACTTTCTTTGATTTTTTTAGCTCAATTTTTAAACTATCATTAATTATAACCTTCTGAGCATACATAAATTGAATATTAAAAAACAGAACAACAAGTAATATGATAGTTTTCATCGTTTATTTAAACTTTAAGAGTTTTATTTCCTATTATATATTGCCTGGAAAGGCATGTTTTCTCAGAGCTACTCCCGGCTTACCTCCAAAATAACATCGTTTCATTTTTCTTATAAAGGTAAACTTTTTATTAATCCGGAAATTAAACTGAATTGATAAAAACGAATGAAAAAAATCGGGCTTTATAAAACGGTACTTAATTTTTTAAATCGAAGATTGACTTTGTCGAATCCTCGATTTTTATATTATTTTTTTTCCATTGCTTTGATTTGTTGAAACAATTCTTTAAACAAACCGCGAGCGATTAACAATTTCATTATCTCATTGGTTCCAGCATAAATTCTGGCTACCCTATTATCCGCATACATGCGTGCAATTGGGTAATCCCATATATAGCCGTAACCTCCAAATAACTGCAGGCATTCATCTACTACTTTACTGTGCATCTCTGTTGCTGAATACTTCGTCATTGAAGCACTTTCTGCAGTTAGCTGATGATTTGACAATAATAGTGTACAACGATCTACAAAAGCTTGATGAACTTGTAATTGCGTAGCACATTCGGCCAATTTAAATTGTGAGTTTTGGAATCCGGCAATTGGTTGCTTAAAAGCGGTTCTTGTAGAAGTATATTCAATAGTTTTTTCTATGGCTCCTTCTGCCCCACCAATAGCAGTAAGCGCTACTGTTAAACGCTCTCTTGCCAATTCTGTCATCATAATTTTGAAACCTGACCCTTCTTTTCCTAATAAATTTTCTTTTGGCACTTTTACATTATCAAAAAATAATTCACAGGTATCCTGGGCTTTCAAACCTATTTTCTTGAAAGGGATTCCCTTTTCAAAACCTTCAGAAGCACTTTCCATAATCAATAAAGACACGCCTTCTTCCGCTGTTCCGTTATTGGTTTTAACTGCTACTATGGCCATATCACTCATATAACCATTTGTAATAAAGGTCTTTTGTCCATTTACCAAATAATAGTCTCCTTTATCTACCGCGTTTGTTTTAATAGCTTTAAGATCACTACCACAGTTTGGCTCGGTCATACCAAGGGATGTAATCATATTTCCCGTAGCCATTACAGGTAGATATTTTTGCTTTTGTGCTTCAGACCCATACTTTAAGAGATATGGAGCAATAATATCTGAATGCAATGAAAAACCCGGCCCGCTGACTCCTTCTTTTGCCAATTCTTCAATAAATAAGGCGCTAAAGCTGAAATCTAAACCACTGCCACCATATTGCTCAGGCATATCTATGCAAAGCAA
>Ga0209633_10002464_pt1 | contig 17859 bp, 10 predicted proteins | sample Cruoilmetagenom1_FD_187290 | JGI IMG/M metagenome (GOLD analysis project Ga0209633, IMG submission 187290) | Oil polluted marine microbial communities from Coal Oil Point, Santa Barbara, California, USA - Sample 1 (SPAdes) (version 2) | ecosystem: Environmental > Aquatic > Marine > Oil seeps ... | reverse complement strand
TGATTAGGCCTATAAGCTCCCAAAACTGACGGCGGGAAAGAGGGTCAACACCAGTAGTCGGCTCATCAAGTATCAGGAACTCAGGGTCATGAATGAGAGTGCAGCACAGACCTAGTTTTTGTTTCATGCCGCCTGAGAGTTTTCCTGCCGGACGATCAGAAAACGGCGCAAGCCCTGTGCTTGTGAGGAGTTCTTTAATCCTCCATTCTCGCTCTTTTTTAGATAGTCCGAACAAACGACCGAAAAAATCCACATTCTCAAATACTGAAAGTGTCGGGTACAAGTTCTTTCCCAACCCTTGAGGCATATAAGCTATACGGGGGCAAATAGAGCTTCGATTAGAGGCTATGGACATATCGACCCCCATTACCTCAATTCTACCCTTTTGCATCTTGCGAACCCCCGATATTAAAGAGAGCATTGTAGACTTTCCAACACCGTCAGGACCTATAAGCCCAACCATACAGCCAGAGGGTATATCCAAACTTACATTATCAAGAGCTTTGGTTTTGCCGTAGGTTTGACTGACATTGATTAGGCTGGCAACAAATTCGGGTTTGTTAATTGGATAACTCATTGGGCAGCTCAGGGAAATTGTTAAGAGATTCAGGCCAGGGCAGATCGAAATCAAGACGAATATAGGCTACACCCGGAACGCCAATTTTAACCCAGGGTTCGTATTCCTTTAAAATCTCCGGGGCAACTCGAAGCTTAACCCTAAAGACCAGCTTCTGACGTTCATTAAGAGTCTCAACTTCTTTGGGCGTAAACTGGGCTTTAGATGATATAAAGAATACCGTGGCTGGTATTGCATACTCGGGCGCAGCATCAAAGATGATGCGCGACTGAGCTCCAATCGCTAATCTGCCAGCGTCTTTTGAAGATAGGAACACAGTCATGTAAACATCTGTTAGATCTATAATAGTAAGCAGTTTGCCCCCCGCGGCTAAAACCTCTCCGGGCTCTGCAAGCCGATACTGAACACGGCCACTAATCGGAGATTTGAGAACACTATCATTAATATCGCTCTTTATTCGCTCGGTTTGAGCTATCGCAGCTTCTATTGAAGCTTCTGCAGTGGCTACATTAGCCTTGGCAGCATCACACCTTGATTTAGATACATCATAAGTCGCCATTTCCTGATCGAGCTTCTGTGAAGAGACAATTCCCTTTTCATAGAGCTTTTCAGCCCTTGATAAATTTTTTCTTGCCAGATCACATTCGCTCTTTCGTTGCGCAACTATGGCCATTGCGTTGTTGCGTTGTTTTTCTGCACTGACTACACTTGCTTGAGCCTCCGCCAGCTCTGCTTCCAGAGAAGACGTATTCATACGCGCAACTATTTGACCTAACTCAACCCTGTCACCTTCATCGAATAATATTTCTTTGACACGTCCGTGAAACTTGGTGGCTATATCAACTTCGATTGCTTCAAGGCGTCCGTTACCCGAAGCAAATCCTACAAGCGGTGGAGTTCGGAAATTAAACCACCAGACAGCGAAGCCTGTGCCTAAAACAATAATTACTAGAGCTAATAGAATAAACCATCTCTTATTACTTGTGCTCATATCTTTAAGATTCTGCTCCCTTTACTTGTTGTAGAAATCCTGAACCGGGTTGAGTCTCGAGGATTCTTATTAACTGTTCTCTGCTGATAGTTTCCTCTTCAAGAAGTGCTTGAGCTAGACTGTCTAGTTTTTCTCGTTTACCGCTCAACAACTTTCGCACGTTGCTATGTGATTCATCCAGCAAACGCCTAACATCTCTGTCGATCAATGAGGCAGTCTCTTCACTATAGTCCTTTCCTCTGGCCAATTCATAACCTAGAAACGGGTGCTCCTCATCTGCTCTGAATGCAATTAGTCCGAGTTCACCCATACCCCATCGAGTTACCATCCGTCTGGCCAATTGAGTTGCTTCAATAAGGTCGTTCTCGGCTCCGGTAGTTATTTCGCCCAATGCAATCTCCTCCGCCGTACGCCCGCCAAGCATTACTTGAATACGGGCAACCAGATAGCTAAGGTTGTAATTGTATTGTTCCTGGCCCGGTAGCTGCTCTGTCACTCCGAGAGTCCGCCCACGCGGAATAATTGTAACTTTGTGTACTTCGTCAGCATCGGGAGTAAAACAAGCGACAATAGCGTGTCCGGCTTCATGATAGGCAATAACTCGCTTTTGGTTTTGATTAAGTAGAATTTGCCGCTTTTCACCTAACCTTATTTTATCCAAAGCTTCTTCAAAGTCAGATTTTGTTACCTCAACGTGATTATCCCTGGCAGCAACAAGAGCCGCTTCATTACAAAGATTTGCTAAATCTGCACCACTCATTCCGGTTGTTGGGCGGGCGAGAACCTTAATATCTACATCGGATTTAAGTTTTAATTTTCTGGTATGAATTTTAAGTATTTCTTCCCGGCCTACTAGGTCCGGAAGCCCCAGCACTACCTGACGGTCGAACCGCCCGGGCCTAAGTAGTGCAGGATCAAGAACATCGGGACGGTTTGTCGCTGCCAGAACAATAACCTCTTCACGTTCATCGAAACCGTCCATAGCAACCAGCAGTTGATTTAGTGTTTGCTCCCGCTCGTCATTTACCGTTCCCATACCCGCGCCCCTTCTCCTCGCTACTGCATCTAGTTCGTCAATGAATAAAATCGAGGGAGCTGATTCTTTAGCCTGCTTGAATAAATCCCTTACCCTGCTTGCTCCCACACCAACAAACATTTCTACAAATTCCGAAGCGCTTATACTGAAAAATGGCACCGACGCCTCTCCAGCAAGAGCTTTTGCCAATAGAGTTTTGCCCGTACCCGGTGGCCCCATAAGTAATACCCCTCTTGGAATCCGCGCACCTATGTCATGATATTTTTTGGGGTTGCGTAGGAAATCAACTTCTTGCTGCAGTTGGGTTTTCGCCTCTTCAACTCCGGCAACATCGTCAAATGTTACTTTAGTTTCGTCCCCACTATAGCGGCGAGGCTTGCTTTGACCGAACTTAAAAGCTCCGTTTCTGCCTCCGGCTAGATTACGGCTCATCCATATAAAGAAAATGAATAGCAACACCAATGGCAGCCAGCTCAATATCAAGGTAAAAAACCTACCACTGGTTATGGATTTTACTTCAATTGTTACTCCATGTTTTTCAAGAAGAGGTAATAGATTTGAGTCACCAATTTCTTGCGGAAAAACAGTTGAAAACTCCTGATACTCAGCAGGCTCGGTTTGTTTGCCAAAGAATGATGTCTTAGGCTTGGAGGCGGTTTGATCTTCTTCGCTTTTACTAGGCCATAAGATAGGTGCCTGGAAAGCGCCTGTGATTTTATCTCCATCAATATAGACGGTTTTAACATTATCAGTTTTCAACTGCTCAACAAATTCGCTGTAAGTAATAGACGCTTTGGAAGGTGTCTTAGGCCAAAAGTTGAGGCCGTTCCAGATGAGAAGACCTGATAATATTAAGAGCCAGATTAAAAGTGGCCCCAACCTTGAGATCTTATCGGGCTCTTTATTTTTCTTTTGAGGTTCCATGGCATCCCTTATGGTCTATATTAGCATACTTTTCGTCAAATTTATTATATATAACAAGTGCAAGTGCTATGCCAGAGTTATTCCTTGTAATTAGTCGATTCTTAGCTTTTTCATCCGTCTAATGTCTTATTATATGACGTTCGTCAATCCAACAGATAACTTTTTTTAAGGAAAAATTAGTTGAAGGTTTAATTTGAGAAATACTTTTGATCCAAGAAACTTTAAATGACAGAATGATTGTTGCAGCTGGTGGCAGAGGCGCTTGTAGTGAGAATATTTGGGATGGAGGGTTTGGTTTCGGTGGCGAGGCTGGGCCTACGCCGATTGACACATGTGCAGGAGGTGGCGGGGGCGGCTCTTCCTTCATTGGTGGGGTAACCAATAGCAATACGACTGCGGGAGGGAGGGAGACGGTTTGGTAGTTCTTACCTTTACACCAATTGTTGCTAATATCCCAACCTTATCCGAATGGGGATTAGGCAGGTATTCTGGGGATAGTAGGATTTATGGTTCTAAGAAGAAGGAAAATAACTGCTAAATTTAAACAACACTTAAAACTATAACTAAGGGGAGCTTCGGCTCCCTTTTTATTTCACAACTCTACCACTAGCTCACAAACCAACTCCAGAATCTAGAATAACCCCTTAATTTATATTAAAACGAGAAATAACACTTGACTTATTAAGAGCGGTGCTTTATATTATTTATGAAACTTAAGTAACGCACTTAAAATCATCCTCCATCCTCCTTTAAGAAAGAGGAAGCAAATCAGAAAAGACTTGCTTCCTCTTCTCTTTATTTAAGGCACTTTTACAGTCGTTTTGATCAGTTATAATAATCTGAACTATTATGGACAAGATACATATTATTCTCTTTTATAAGTTTACCGAAATAGATAATCCTGGAGATTTTGTAGAGGAGCATCTGAATTTCTGCACAGAAGTAGGTCTACTTGGAAAGATTTTGGTAGCCAAAGAAGGAATTAACGGCTCACTCTCAGGATCAGAAGATCAAATCAATAAATATAAAGAATTTTTAAAGAGCTATAGCCAATTCTCTGATATTAATTTCAAAGAGGAAATAGGAACATTTAATCCCTTCAAAAAAATGATAGTCCGTCAAAAGAAAGAAATTATAAGAATGGATCAGAATCTTGATTTAGAAAATAGAGGGAAATATATCTCCCCTCAAGAGTTGATGGAACTATACAATAGCGATGAAGAGTTTATCGTGCTCGACACCAGAAACAATTATGAATCAGAGGTCGGGAAATTTAAAAACGCTATCACACCGGATATAGAAACTTTCCGCGAATTTCCGAAAGCACTCAAAGCTCTAGAGGACAAAAAGGACAAAAAGATAATAACCTATTGCACCGGGGGAATAAGGTGTGAAAAAGCAACTTCTTATATGATTAAGGAAGGCTTCAGCAATGTATATCAGTTACAAAACGGTATCATAAACTTCTGTCAGCAGTTTCCCAATACATTATGGGAAGGAAAGTGTTTCGTATTTGATCAGAGGTTATTATCGCATGTTGATCCTGAGGCAGAACCCATAACAAACTGCATTCATTGTAATCAAACTTGTGACCGTTATCAGAACTGCAAAAACCCCACTTGTGACGATTTTATTGTATTATGCGAGGATTGTAGCAAAAAGTTCAACGGCTGCTGTTCCGATAACTGCGTAAGTGAATATAAAGCCTATACAACTAAGAAATCAAGAGAAAGACAAGGTTATAAGAGTAAAGAACAAACCCAAGGGGGATAGAATGAGAACTTTATTGATAATTGCAATTCTAGGAATATCTACCAATTTTGCATTCTCAGAGTGCACAGATTATATGCAAGCCTTTAATAAGCATCAGCTAGTAATAAAGGGAATGATGGATCTAAATTTTCAGGGCAAAATGAATGCTGAGGTAGGAGATGCAATCGGCAAGCGTCTTCAAGAAGCGCAAAAACCACTTGATGCCGGAGAATACAATAAGGCTTGTGAAATGTATGATTCCATCCTTGATGATTATGAATTTGACAAATCATTCGGCGAAGCTCCTACGTCCGACAAAGAAGAATCTAGTGACAGCAGCTCAAGCAATGAGGCAAGTACAGCTTCTGATTCAGCAGCTACATCCTCCTCAAGTGAAGCTTCATCTTCTGCTGATTCAGCAGCTACTCAGCCGACAAAAGAATAAACAAATTTAAGTATTTGAATTCTATACAGTCTACAACTAGTAGGATTTGTTAATTTTTTATAAATCTTTAAGGAAGGGTTTGTACTATTTAATCGTCACTATCTTGTTCTTTTCGTGCACGCATTATAATTGCAATTACAAAACCAGAAAGACCAAGAGCATAAATTACGGGTCCTAAAATTTCCATAGTTAGAAATTAATCCCCCTAAAAAGTTTATAGGCATATTATGCTTCACCGGAGACCATATGTCTATAGTCCCCGGCTAAGCTATAACTTTGTTTCTGTTACTTACTTTTTCTTTTTAGTAGCTTTTTTAGCTGTTGAACTCTTTTGAATGAATTTCTTAAGTTCTTTTTGATCAGGTTTCAAGAGCTCAGTTACACGAGTCGGATTTACTTCAGCTACGATAATATCTCCAACTTCCATGTGAACATCCCCGAAGATTCCGTGCTTCTGCATTCCTTTGGTCTGCATCTGATTATCATCTGTAGGATTAACGTAGTGTATCGCTGTTCCTTTATATCTGTGAATTAAGAAGAGAGAAAGCAAAGCGTTTAATCTTTTCTGACGATACTCAGCATCGAATGTATTCTGGTCTCTAACAAAAATTAAGGTTTTTCCCATACGATCAAGTATTGTTGAGAAAATAACATCTCCGATTTTATTGTTTTCACTGTCAAACACAGCGAGTTCAAGAAGTTCAGAACCTGCGGTGTGAGGTCTTAACTGAACCCGGAAGTTATCTTCAAAGTTGTAATGGTCACGCCATATCTCTAGCCAATCCTCTAGGAGTCTTGGTGGAACCTCGGTTTCTACAAGATGTTGAACCTGTGTAGATCCTTTACCCATAGCTTTTGTTGTTGCAGTACGACCTGAAGATGCAGCCAATGCTCCGTCCATTCTAGGTCCTCCAACAAGTGACTGAGGGGTTTTATAAGGAGAATCAACCAGTCTGAATTTTCTCTGTAGTCTGGCGAGTGCCAACATCCCGTCCTGTTTTAGGGCAGTTGAAAACTCTTCTGCAGCGAGTCCGTCTATCTGATGTCCGCCGTAAGTAATGAAATCGAAGACAAACCCTAGTTTTCCAATTTCTGCAGGGAAGACTCTCATTTCATCTTCTGTCATACCTGTTGTATCCCAGTTAAATGATGGGGAAAGATTATAAGCCATCATCTTATCCGGATATACGGCATGAAGTGCTTCAGCAAATTCACGGGCCTCTTCAAGGTCAGCAGTCTTTGTTTCCATCCAGATTAGATCTGCATATGGTGCAACAGCTATTGATTTTGCTATTGCATATTCAATGCCACCCTTAACCTGATAATAGCCCTCAGGTGTTCTTGAAAGCTCACAATCCCATGACGCTTCAATTCCCATTGACCTAGCTTTTTCTCTTGCATGATGAAATGAAACATGTTTTGCGAATTCATCCCATTCTTCAATGGTCATATCCAAATCTCTTCCTTCTTCAATTTGGAACTCCATCTTTTCAGCAACAGCCTGAGCAAAAGTCATAAGTCCTGACTCAGTCTCCCATGTTTCTACAAATTTGGAAGCTGCGTTGTCTAGTGGTTTTGTAATACTTCTTTCTTTACCGTCTTTAAGTGCCTGAATACTTTCATCAATAATTGGTGTTAGACCAACTTCATCAAACCAAGTATAGGCTTGATCATACTCGTCCTGTGAAATTTGATAAAGTAAGTGGCCGTTAACATCTGTAATGCCTTTGTCGTAAAATCTTTTTAGTATCGCTAGGTAGCAAGTTTTATAACCCGGAACATCTGTGTTGGTTGCTCCTAGAATGAATGGATGGTCGCGCTCATCTCCTCTTCCATCCAATAAGTTTGCAGCCTCAGCATCTGTTCTGGCAACGATGATTCCAGGAACTTTCATAATGTCTAATTGGAACCTTGCAGCAGTTAATCTCTTTACTTGTTCATCTACAGGAACGAGCACTTTACCGCCCTGATGTCCACATTTTTTAGTGCCGGGTTTTTGGTCTTCAATGTGATACCCCGTAACACCTACTTCAACAAATCTGCGGATTAAGTTTCTTACGTGAGCATCACCGCCGTGCCCTGTATCTGCATCGGCAATAATAAACGGTCTGTAGTCATATCTAGGAGTAGATTTTCTTTCCTTTTCAGACATTCTTGATCTGAAGAATTTCTGATTTCTATCTGCAGTTATAAGCGCCCTTACCAAAGTTGCCGCTTCATCCGGCACCTGGCTAAGGGGGTAGCTAGCTAAATCCGGTCCTGGATCTTCATCCTTAGAACCTTTAGCCGAAGTTGCCCAACCGCCTAGGTAAATACCTTCAATACCAATACGTTTCATTGCAACAATCTGGCTTGGTGAATAGGGACCAAAACTTGTGATCTGCTCCCCTTTAGCAAAGAGCTCTCTTAACCTGTCATAGAATTGTGCTGAGTAAACTCTTGCAACCGTATAATCAGTATCTAGAGTTCCGCGTTGCTGTACTACTTGGCGGGCAGAATAAAGACGCTCAACCCCTTTAAATCGTGGGCTTGCGAAATACTGCTTAGTCTCATGCACCTCTCTTTCAAAATCTTCCATCTCGTCCTCTAATGATGTATCGACACCATCTTCTGGAACAAAATCCAAATTCTCTGTTATCCTTGTACCATCTTTTCTAAATGAATCCATATAGTTTACTATCCTCCCTTTTGCTGTGGCTAGATCATGATTGTTTAAGTTAATATTAAGTAGATCTATGTACCACGGAGTTTTTACTTCATCCAACACATATGCTTTTACAATTTCCTTTGCAATCGGCAGAGTTGTTGGTTTTGAATCATCATGTACATCTTTATCTTTTGCTTTTAGTAATTTCTCATATTCTTCTTCAAGGAGTCTTTCAAAAAGCTCAACAGTGAACGTATCCCCAGCTTTAACTTTGGTTTCTTTGTCAGCCTCATTGAGTTTCCCACCCTTGTGAAGCCATTCCCATAAGATGCTTAAGCGAATTTCCCCGGTTGCCGCATCTTCCATTAGATATAGAATATCGTCGTCACCAAAGAAATCTGCTGGTTTAAGAGCTGCCGCTTGAAACCCTTGACCAAATGCATTTCCATATTGCAGAGCTACGCTTATTAAGTTACGAGCTCCTCTTATTGTTCTTGGTGCTTCTTCTAGAAGAGTAAGCCCTTCTGCGTCCTCATCAGTATAAGTGAGCTCAGGGAACTTTCTTCCAAGCTGATTAGCATCCCCAACTTTTTCCCAAACTGGCCTTATGATATGCACCATCTTCCAGTGGGCTACCCACTTTCCGCTTGCGCCTTCTTTCTGCTCTCTCACTGCTCCGGCAAGCGCTTTTTCCATACTGCTTTCAACACCCTCTTTAGAACCTACTGGAATATTAGGCTCCATACCTCCCTGCCACAGGGCAAAGTTGCCATTAACATCGGGAGTGTTAACTGCCCGTCTGACCCGGTCCTCATAATTTCTCATGTAACCGTAAGTCATAGTAATAGGTTCAATGTTCGGATTAACAAAATATTTATCCCAAGCCATAGCATCAGACACACTATTTATATAATCCCATCTTCCTGTGTTGAATCCGACAAAGTGCTTACCCAAAGCGGCACGGATTTCCATTAATTGAAATGTCTCTTCAAGCTGCTCAATAAGCACATATACTTTTATGGAGCCAGTTGGAATGTTTAAATGATCCTCTAAAGCACTGAGTAATTCGTTCCAAAAAGCTGCCTCTTCAGCAGTCTGAATTTTAGGGAGATAAAGTACAATTGAAGCTCCTTGTTTCTCTAATTCCTTGTAGTTATTAACCACATAAAGAACCATATCTACGATAGAAGCTGAAAGAGCTAGACCATTTTCATCACGGATATGCCTGTCATCGAGATGAAGACCTCTTGCCCGGAAAATGATAGTAGTAAAATCAAGTTGTTTTTTCCAATCTTTTATTGTTTCTTTGCCTAAAAATCCTTTGGCCCATTTATTTATTTCTCCAGCTACTTTTTCAGCAACTTTTAAAAAGGCAGGATCTCTTTTAATAGCAAGTTTTAGGTTTCTTTGGTTGTCGAGCGACATTGAAGTTATCTGACCCAGAGCATCCTCACCGTCAAACATCCAGCCGTCGGCACCTGATAGGAGAGCGTATGCAACATTGCGAATGCTGCTTTCCATAGGAGAATTGGGTTTTGCTGCAGGTCCTGTGCCCTGTATCCATTGTCTCTGTAAATCATGGGGAATCTCAGATCCGACAAACTTGCCGTCTCTGGCATCCTGCACCTTAATATTTGTGCGTGGTATAAAATCATGTGGATCAAGGAATCTAATCCTTTCTTTATTACGAAACCTCTGAGCTCTAGTTGCATATCTTTTTTCCATAAGCATCTTCTGATCCTTATTGAATACGGAAAGAGCTTTAAGAGCATCAATTACTTCTTCTGTATATATATCAGGGTATTCACTTTCCAGACTGTCTCTGATCTGCAACCCCTTATTTGTGGAAATCACTCTAAGTGATTCTTTAGATAAATTTCTAACTGTACTCATAATCTCCTATCTCCTTGCTTGGCGATTTTTCATACAACTCTAAAAAATAGGATTATCATTATAATATAAGAACCAGTTAAATCAAATTTGCATAAGACATGGATAAAATTAATTTTTTTATTTCAACGATATCAGCGAGTTAGGCGTGCAAGCAAGTGCAAACTTTATTGTGCAGTGCACAATAAAACAAAGGAAAACAACAACAATTTTACAAGTCAAAACGCCCTCATTTTCATTTAGCTGGCAATAATTGATTCTCACCTAATAATCAAAAGAATGATTTATATTTAGGGTTCAATTTTCCCGCCGTATTATATACAATAGATAGGACGGTAACTTTATAAATGTGAGCACATAACTTTTGAGGTTAACAAACCCTTTGAGCAAAATAAATTTAAAAATGATTTCCATTAGTATTGTCCTCTTTACTTCTTATCTGATATTCACATTTGATAGTAGTGCTCAGGATATTGTAGTAGCAGAGGAAGTAATCATACAGGGAGATTCAGAGCTCACTTTAGAAGAGGCACTTGTCATTGCTGTTGCGGATAATCTAAAAATCAAAAATTCATTTTTAGAGATAAAGAAAGCCGACAACGCAATATGGGCAATTAAAACGAGACTGTTTCCGGAATTTGATTTTAGCCTTTACGAAGCATACCACTTAACTGAGGAAGCTTTTGAATTTAAACAAGGGGCCTTCGGAGACTTCCCCATAATAGGACCGATACCGTCGGAAAATACCAGTATTGAGACTACACCCGACTTTACAACCTTTATCACCGCAACTGCATCTCAGCCGATTTCTCAGTTATATGAAATTTCGCTTTTGATTAAGCAAAGAGAAATTCAAAAAGCTCTCTACGATCAAGAGTTTAGAGCCCGGGTTTTAGATCTTACTGATGAAGTTAAGAACGAGTACTACCGAATTCTCAAAACCCAGAGCATGCTTGAGGCTCAGAATGAAAAGATAGTTTTCCTGACTTCACTATTGGAACTTGTAAACAGAGATGTAGAACAACAAAGACTTCTGGAAAAAGACAGCCTGGAAGTACAAGCGCGCTTGGCAAGAGCAGAATACAAACAATTTAAACTTCAAAATTCATTAGATACGCAAAAAGAAAGGTTTAACAAGCTCCTTGGACGTGATATAGAAACATCATTTACAGTAGTTCCTCTAGGATACGCAGATCCTTTTACAGTTAGCGTTCAAGATGCAGAAGAACTTGCATTGGAACAGAGACCAGAAATAGAATCTGCAGAACTAGACATACAATTTGCCGAGAATGAAGTAAAGGTCAAAAAATCAAAATATATTCCAGAAGTTGGAGTACAGTTCCAATATATAGCCAATCTCAATGTTGAGCTGCTACCTGAAAATATTGCTACCATTGGATTATTCGCAAAGTGGGATGTATTTGACTGGGGTCGCAAGCAAAGTGAAATAGCTGAGAAAAAGAAGTCTGTAATTCAGGCACAAAACAGACTGGATGAAGCCACTTCTCAGGTGCTTATTGATGTAAACTCTAAGATACGCGACTTAGAGGAAACAACTGTACTTATTGGTGTAACTGAACTGGAAGAGATTGCGGCTAAAGAAAATCTTCGAGTTGTCATGAACAAATATAAAGTTCAGGATGCACTATTAACTCAAGTTCTTGAAGCTGAGTCATCTTTAGAAGAGAAAAATAGCGACCACCAAAAGGCTATATTAGATTACTGGTCCGCCCGAGCCAACCTTGATAGGGCTATTGGAGAGAACTGATGCAAACTTTATTCAAAATCCTAATAGTTTCTTTTATAGCCCCATTTTTTATTATTGGCTGCGGGGGGGATAACTACAAAAAGACCATAACTCCTGTACGAGTAGAAGAAGTCAGAATTCAGGATGAAAATGCCCCTTTGAGATATACCGCAACAATTACCCCATACAGCCAGGTCAATCTGGATTTTAAAGTACAAGGTTATGTTTTAGAGATCCTTCAGGTTGAAGGAGCTGACGGGCGCATGAGGGATATCCAGGAAGGTGACTTTGTAACAAAGGGTTTGCCTCTGGCCCTTGTTGACCCAACTGAATATCTTGCCAAGGTTGTAGAGGCAAAGTCCCGGCTTTCAGAAGCAAGGGCAAGACTTCAAAATGACACACAGGATTACAATAGAGCAGAAGTCCTGTATTCTCAGCAAAGCATGATAGCTCCGGAATATGATAGAGCTGTGAAGAATTATAAAGTTTCAAATGCACAAGTAATAGCTTCTGAAGCCAATCTGATTGAGGCTGAGCAAAACTTGTCATACTGCACTCTAACTCCTCCTTCAAACGGAGTACTTCTCAAGAGGAGCATTGAGGTTGGAGCACTGGTAAGACCAGGATCAGAAGGATTTGTATTGGCTGATGTCTCAGCTATAAAAGTCCTTTTCTCTGTGCCGGACGTAGTCTTGGGAGATGTAAGTCTAGGTGAGGAAATGGAAGTAACAACAGCATCCATAAAAGACACAATTTTCCTAGGAAGAATCACTGAGATTGCGCCAGCGGCCAATACTCGAACAAGGGTATTCAATGTTGAAATCACAATTCAGAATCCTGAGAATTTACTGAAACCAGGAATGATAGCTTCTCTAAATGTATTTAAAGGAAATTCCACAGATCCGGTCTACGCCGCACCTTTGAGCTCTATAGTACGCTCAGTGAACACTCAGGACGGATATGCGGTATTTACAGTTAAAGAAAAAGATGGCAAAACAACAACCGAAAGAAGAGATGTAAAACTCGGGAACATATATGGGAACAGGATAGCAGTAATTGAGGGACTTCAACAAGGGGAGAAAGTGATTACTATGGGTGCTCAGCAGGTTCGTAACGGTCAAGAAGTTACTATTATTAAATAATCAAAACTAAATGGAGAATTACATGGCTGATAATACTTGGGCGATTTATCTATCAGGAGAAATTCATACTGACTGGAGGGAGAGAATTATAGAGGGGTCTGCAAATCTACCTATCGAGTTTTATTCCCCAGTCACAGATCATGAAGCGAGTGATTTATGTGGCGAAAAAATCTTGGGAGCCGAAGAGTTAACTTTCTGGAGAGATAGAAAAGGGGCTGGTATCAACTCTATTAGAACCAATACTTTAATTGAAACATCCGACATTGTTATAGTTCGATTTGGTCCCAAATACAAACAGTGGAATGCTGCTTTTGATTCGGGTTACGCATCTGCATTGGGAAAGCCTATTATAACTCTTCATGATGAAGAGCATGACCATGCACTTAAGGAAGTGGACGCAGCAGCACGTGCAACAGCAAGGACCCCAGAGCAGGTTGTTGAAATTCTTCAATATGTAATCCTGAAATAGAGTCTTGTATTCGAAATAAGAGATTTTATCAATAAGGGTGTTCACATAAAAAGTTAAACTCTTACAAATTATGACACGACTTCCAAAAGAATAAGATGGCGCACAGAGACGACAATGAAATAATCGCTAATACTCATAATATGGCTCGGTTTTTCACAGAGAACCGCCATATATCCTGGGTTCTGTTGTTTGCTGTTCTGATATGGGGCGCTTATAGCTGGATGAATATGCCCAAGCTAAAAGACCCCGAAATCCCGGTGTTAGTAGCTGTTGCTATATGCCCATGGCCTGGTGCTGATGCAGAGCAAGTTGAACAGCTTGTAACTAAACCTATGGAAGAAACTATTGCTCAGAACTCTAATCTCCATGAACCTGATGCCGGAAACGAGTTTGCCATTTTGTCCACCACACTCCCGGGAGTGGCCATTGTCCAGATCCAGCTCTCAGAGGGACTTAAAGAAACAACCCAGCAATTTAATGATATTAACCTTAGGTTGCAACACCTAAACAATCAGCTCCCACAAGGTGCGGGTCCCATAAGATTTAACAGTGGATTCGGCAATACAGCCGCATTGATGCTAACAGTTGCAAGCCCTAAGGAGAGCGAGCTTGAGCTAGAACTTAGAGCCAATAACATTAACTCAGCAATAATTAATGCCCGATCTTTTTTGCCCTCTGAGACTAGTGAAGGAAGGTTGTCTTTTATAGTAGCACTACCGGGCTCAGTGGATACCACAGCTCTTAATAGTGTTATGGAACTCTTGACGATCAATCTTCTTGAAGAGGGAATTGCCACTCAGATAAATCAATTATCTGGCCCTTCATTCATAGGCCTTGATCTCACTCCCCTAGTTAACGAAGTGGGGCTTCTTAATTACACATCAAGTTTTGCTAGAGAGAAACTTGGAATTCCCGGCTTTCACATTGACGCCTGGGACCCGGTCTCAATTACAGATACAAGTGAAACGAAAAAGAAGTTAAAAGCAGTTGACGGTGACAAGTATAGCTATAGAGATCTAGAAAACATTACCGAGTTAATGGCAGAGACATACCAAACCTTGCAGGAAGTCTCTATCATAGAACGCTCGGGCAATGTTGATCAAAGGATATATCTTGACTACTCACAGGACGTCTTTGCTTCATACAATATCACCCCTGCAAAAATAAAGACGGCGCTTAACAACCGCAATGTTATCATTCCCGGAGGAGAAGTTGAGGTTGGAGGCACTGAGATAATTGTATACCCCTCAGGAGCTTTTAATTCTGTAGGGGAGATTGGAAATGTCGTAGTAACCGAAACCCAAGACGGCACACCCGTTTATCTCAGGGACTTAGGTGAGATAGTTAGAGGTTACCAGAGCCCCCCTAGTTTGCTGAACTTTTACAAATGGCAAGATGAGTCTGGCAAATGGCACAGAAGCCGAGCTATAACGCTTGCAGTGCAGATGAGAGAGCATCAACAAATTGGAGAGTTCGGAAACGAGATGGACCAGGCGCTTGCCGAGATGTCCCAACTGATGCCGGCAGACCTGATTATTGCCAAAGTCTCCGATCAAAAGACACAAACTGACGACAATCTTAGGTTGTTCGTAAAAGCATTAATAGAAGCTGTCATACTAGTTGTCTTTGTCGGTTGGATAGGATTTCGTGAATGGCGCTCGGCGGCATTATTGGCTGTTTCAATTCCTCTAACTCTGGCAATGACGTTTGGCTTTGCTGATATACTTGGAATAGAAATTCAACAGGTTTCAATTGCGTCTTTAATTATCGCATTAGGTCTTCTTGTGGACGACCCTGTTGTCGCAGATGACGCCATAAAGAGCAATCTTGCTCTTGGTCACCCTTCTATTATTTCAGCATGGTTAGGGCCTACAAAGCTTGCGAGAGCAATACTATTCGCAACTGCCACAAATATAATTGCTTATTTACCTTTTCTTATAGTATCAGGAACAACTGGAGAGTTTATCTACAGTCTTCCTATTGTAATGGCTTGCGCTCTAGTAGCGTCTAGGCTTGTCTCAATGACTTTTGTGCCCCTTTTGGGCTATTACTTGCTGCAACCTAGGAAAAACGAGCTTACATTGGAGGAAAAAAGGAGCAAAGGCTTTACAGGTTTTTACTACAGGGTAGCTAAAATGGCTATTGAGAATAGAAAAAAAGCATTTGCAATTTCTCTTGTGTTCTTCGTTATCGGTGGTTTGGTAGCTTCAACATTAAAATCCTCATTTTTCCCACTGGATGTTCAATACTTGTCTTATGTAGATGTTTGGATGCCAAATGAAGCCACTCTTTCTTCTACAAATAACACTGTTATTAAAACAGAACATGTTATCAGAGAGGTAGCTGAAAAATATGCAAAAGATAACAACACAGACGACCCGCTAGACTCTATAGCCGCATTTATTGGGGGAGGAGCACCCAGGTTCTGGAGCACTGTTACTCCTCAACAACAACAATCAAATTACGCTCAGCTAGTTTTAAGATTAAAAGAGAGAAGAGATACACCTATTCTCGCTCCTTTATTTCAAGAGGCTATATCAGAGAATATCCCAGGGGCTCATATTGAAGTAAGACAGATCCAATTAAACGCAGTTGATTACCCGATTCAGATTCATCTTACCGGCAGAACAAATATTAATTCCGACTTAGAAACTGAGGCTCAGGATATAGCAACACTAAGAGAACTCGGAGAAGAATTAAAAAGCATATTAAGAGAAATTCCGGAGACCGAAATAGTCAGAGACGACTGGTTTGAAGACAGTTTCACAGTAAAACTAGAAGTCGATTCCGACCGTGCAAACCTTGCAGGCGTTACAAATAAAGATGTTGCTACCTCTTCATTAACCGCACTCAGCGGTTACGAATTTACGACCTATAAAGAGGGAGATAAAGACATTCCTGTGATGGCGAGGCTAAGTATAAATGAGAGAGCCGAGCTTTCTGATTTGGAAAGCATGTATGTCTATGGAATAGCAAATAATGTAAAAATACCGCTAATTGAAGTTGCAGACCTCAATTATGCGATGGAAACCTCTAGAATCGTAAGACGAAACCATTTCCGGGCCCTGACGGTGATTGCATTCCCTGCCCCTGGTGCACTTCCTACAACAATTCTAAATAAAGCTGAGAAAAAGATTAATAGTTTTATAGACTCACTACCTCCTGGGTATGAACTTGTATGGGGTGGAGAAAAGGCAAAACAGCAAAAAGGGAATAGAAACCTTATGCTTGTACTCATGATATCCGTTGCCGGAATATTCTTGTCCCTTCTAATACAGTTTAAAAATGCAGTAAAACCGCTTTTGGTATTCGCCGCTGTGCCATACGGGATTGTAGGTTCATTGATAGCTTTGGCAATAATGGGCGAGCCATTTGGATTTATGGCATTCCTGGGAATGATAGCTCTTGTAGGAGTTATAGTTAGTCACGTAATTGTGCTTTTTGATTACGTAGAAGAAATGCATCAAAAAGGAGAGCCCTTCAAAGACTCACTTTTAGATGCGGGGGTTCAGCGTTTAAGACCTATTCTTATAACCGTAGGTGCTACCATCCTTGCACTATTCCCTCTGGCCCTTGACGGGGGTCCACTTTGGCAGCCACTTTGTTATGCGCAAATAGGCGGTCTTGCACTAGCTACCGGAATTGAGTTAATACTGGTTCCTGTATTCTATGCTTTCTTTGTCTTAGACCTTAAGATAATAAAATGGGAAACCACTGAAAAGTAATTATTCACAAATATAGCAATATTGTGATTACGAAAAATCTAAGACTTATTATTGGGGACTTAGGAAATCAAAGGATCTAGCCAAGCTCGTCTTTTAAAGATTTCACCATATCTTCAACTGCTTTCTTTCCGTCGCCAAATAACATAAGAGCGTTATCAGCAGCAAATAGAGGATTAGGTATACCGGCAAAACCGGGGCTTAAGCTTCGTTTGATAACTATCACAGTTTTCGAATAATCCACATCCAGAATAGGCATTCCAGCTATTGGACTATCGGGATCGGTTCTTGCGACTGGGTTAACAACGTCGTTTGCACCAATAACTATTGTTACATCAATCTGTTTAAAGCTAGGATTAATTTCATCCATGTCTTTTAGTCTTTCATAAGGAATATCAGCTTCAGCTAAGAGAACGTTCATATGTCCGGGCATACGTCCAGCAACTGGATGCACACCAAATTCAACGACAGTCCCATTGCCCTCTAAGAGATCAAATAGCTCTCTTACCGCATGCTG
>Ga0209633_10002463_pt1 | contig 17869 bp, 15 predicted proteins | sample Cruoilmetagenom1_FD_187290 | JGI IMG/M metagenome (GOLD analysis project Ga0209633, IMG submission 187290) | Oil polluted marine microbial communities from Coal Oil Point, Santa Barbara, California, USA - Sample 1 (SPAdes) (version 2) | ecosystem: Environmental > Aquatic > Marine > Oil seeps ... | reverse complement strand
CATTCTAAATTCTTCGCATTACTTTGTCTTAATCCTGTAGCAAGTGAAAACCTTACAACTAATGAAAATGCTCAGGAAGCTCATCAATTAAATGTTGAGCCTCTTCATACGTTATCCAGCGAATTCGTCGCTTGGGTTCAGGAAGAAGCTGAATGTGAGGGATTTTATCAATCCATTCCCAGTCATTTTTTGCTTTTCGAAGTACGCTTTTTAATAAAGCTAAAATCCGATTTACACTAGCATTTGAAACCCCTTCACTTAAACGTGCTTGTTTAAGGTAATCAACAAAATCGCGATTAATGTCTGAAAGGTTTTTGTTACTAAGGTGCTTATGTAACCACTTTAGGTGATATAAATCAGTTTGGTGACTCGCTTTATGTTGCGTTTCTTTTATGAATCTAATTACCGACTCTTGCCAGCCTCGCTCAGGTTTTTCTCCCAGTTTGTAAGTTTTCCAAAGTTTTGCTTTAAATGTATCGTGAAATTGTTGTGCTAGTTTTCTGTCGTTAGTCCCAGTAGAGCTTCGTACTCTTTGTCCATCTGGTGTTGCGACATCAATCCAGTACATTCTTCCGCGTTTGAATATTGACATAATGTGTTCTCCTGTCGAGAGCCACTTCGCGGTATTTCCACTCCTACATGATAGATTGAACGAATATAGGCGACAAGGTCTTCTTTAAGAAAAACCCACCGTTTGGCTGGTTTTGCTGCTTTTATCTCGCCTTTTTTTATTTTCGCGCGCAGGGCAGATGATGACATGCATAAAAAATCGGCCGCCTGTTCTAAATCGAGTGTGGTTGAATGTCTCACGGTGACTCTCAAAATTAAAATTGAAATGCTCTCTCGTCAAAGAGCCACTCAGAATTGAGCTTCGAGATTTCACCTGTTAATAACTCTGAAAGAGTAATTAACGAAAAATTTGTGAGACTTAGCATAAAGATGCTAAGCAAAAAAATGTTAATTGTAAGCTTCTCGCTAAATTAACTAACTTCTCTCATTCACGTTAATGAGATTGTACGCTCTTAAAATACAAGCGTTTTATGATCTTTAAAATATAATAAATACAGAATAATACTAATTGTTACTGCATCATAGAAAAGCCAACAAAAAACTTTTTGATAAAAATTTTTGTTGGTGGGTCTTAAGAACAAAAATATATTTCAATATTCTTACATATATTCTAAAGCTGCTGATATCAGTAGATAATCTGCGCATTTGAAAAGACTAGCATTGCGTCAATTGATTCGTTATAAGCAATCTCTTCTTCAGGGTATGCCTTACTTGAAGACATTATACTGTCGCTTTCAATGTAATCTAATTCAAATAGGTATTCCCTTCTTACTGATCGAAGATCAAATTTCCACCCCCATTCAAAATCATTAGTAGTTTCATCAACAGAATAGTAATTATAAGTGATGTTATCTTTTAAGGCTTGTGATGTCAGTTTTAGTATTTTGATATCTTCTTCAGTATCTTCTAAAGTCTCGTATTTATTAATTGATGATGCAATACTTAGAATATTATTCTTGGCGAATAATTCAAAAGAATAGCGACAGTTTTTATCCTTGGTTATACAGATGCGGTCAATAGTTGAATTGTTCATTTTTAATTTCTTTTAATGTTAATAGAATTGAATTGTAGGCTATTAGAAGTTAATTTAGAATTGCATCACGAAATTAAAATAAGTCAAATCAAAAACATAAAAACACTGTACTGATAATTTTCTAAAAACAAGGATAAAGTTAAAAAGAGAGATTCAAGCCAAATTATAGGTCTGAAGATTAAAGGCAAGAACAATAGGTCGATCACACCTTATATTTGGATATTACTTAGTAACTGACCTTCAGACTGTAAATATTGTTGTTAGATATTCATAAAGCACCTTATTACCTAAGATTGAATTATAAATTGTGTCAATTTTGTGTCACAACTTCTGTACCCTATTGATATTAACTGTTGTTTACTAGCACTTTGAATATGTGGAAATGCCGTAAGTGACTGATTAGTAATAATTTATATTTTCGTCTTTGTGACTGTTAATCTATTGGTCCCTGGTTCGAGTCTAGGTCGAGGAGCCATATTTAAAAGGGTTGTAGCGATTATCATTACAATCCTTTTTTTATGAATGTGCCAAAATTGTAATAAAGGGGAGAGGGGTTGGGGTAATTGTTTAGGTATTATCCATAGGTGTGCGACAAACTGCGTCGTAAGAGAAAGTTTAGAATAGACCATTTATCTTAATGCTTTCATGACTTGTGTTTTTAGGACTTGAAGACCTGATTTACACAGATTGATGCAAAATTAGGTGGAAAGTGTTTCCAAGCCTATTGTGAAATCAGAGGTGGTTTTAAAGTAGTCATTGCTTTGGGTCGAAGTGCCATTAAGGCAAAAAGTATTCCTCCGACCCAAGCAGTTGCAGCCATTCCTATTAGTGCTTGAACCAATAATTACTTATTAGGCGGCATTCCAGGCTTGATGTCCTTCTTCTATTGGCAATTCAGGGTCTCTTGACCATTCATTCCAAGATCCGAAGTAAATTCTAACATCTTTAACACCGGCTTCTTTTAAAGCTACATAAGTATTCGAAGCTCTTGCCCCTTTAAAACAATATACATAAACAGTCGAATCTGCTCCAATTCCAACAGTTGCACTTTCTGCTTGCAGTTCTTCTTTAGATTTAAATACTGGTACTTCCTCACCAGGTTTCATCATCCGATACCATTCCAACCATACAGCTCCTGGAATTCGGCCTTTTCGGGGACAAAAATCTATTCCATAAGGAGACGAACTCGTTGCAACCCATTCGTCAACATCCCTAACGTCTAATTTAACAATGTTAGGGTCATCCAAAGATGCAAGCATGTCATCTTTCGTTAACATGATACTCGCAGAAGAAAGATTTATTGGGAAGGTTTTAGCTTCTGGACTTGGGATGATATCAGTTGTCGGCATATTTTCTGCTATCCAGCCTTGGTAACCACCATGCAAAATTACTGCTTTTGGATAACCAAGAAATTCTAGTAAAAAATAACCACGGCAAGATTGTCCAAATCCTGTATCCATTGAGTCTTCGTAGATGATTGCTATTTCATCACCTGAAAGCCCGGCAGCACCAAAAGTATCAGCAAACTTACTACTTAGTTCTTCCAGTCCGTCCTTTGTAGAAGTTGCAAGGAAAGTAAAAATATCATGAATGTTTACTGCTCCTGGGATATGACCTGTTGCATATGCATCAGGTGATCGTGTATCAATGATCACTGTTGGTAAGGATTCGACCGTTTGTTGAAGCTGGTGTGGTGTAATGAGTATATTTTCCATCGTGTTGTTCTCATGAATACTGTTAAACAAATAGGTGCCTAGAATTGTTGAGAATTACCAAGACTTATACGGTAAGAATTTTCCATTCATTGTGATAACAACTCGATCACCCATTGGGTTTTCTTCTTTATCAATATGCATTGAGTAATCAATGGCACTCATGATTCCATCACCAAATTTTTCATGAATAATTTCTTTGATGGTTTCACCATAGACGCCGACTATTTCATAAAATCGGTAGACAACCGGATCTGTAGGTACTAGCTTGTCCCAACTCTTGTGAGGGAATTCTTGCAAAGTTTCTGCAACATCCTCAGAAAGCCCAAGAACCTCTGTTACTTTGTAGGCAGCTTCCTTGCTTAGAGAATTCATACCAAGGCAAGCGGAAGTAAGAAATACTGGTGAAATCCCTACTTTTTCACTTAGCATTTCCCAACTAGTATTTGTATTTTTTTTGGCGAATATGATCTCTTCAGTCATTTCAATTTTTTTCATGTTTATCTCCTGTTAATAAAATAAATAGTCATAAATCATTTCAAATGCTTAGCAATTAGATTCATACATTTGGGATGTAATCCTACTATTTATCATTGCTAGTCTTCTTAATAACTAGGAGCAAGTTATATGCCAAAACCAGTAACTATATGTTTTTTATAATTATATTTATTTTCGTGTTCTCATAGCCGGGGATTGCTAGAAAAAGTGTCCGACATTGTCGACATTGCAGCCCTGTAAATAACTTACATGTGTGCGAAAATTATAAATTTGCTGTAAAACCAAGCACTTAAATTTGTTGGCACAGTGATTGCAAGGTAACTCGTAAACAAACACGAGTTATTAAACATGAGTGCAAATATAAGTATAGATTTCATCACCCATACTTTTAAAGGACAGGAAAAGCCAACTCTTAAAGATATCGCATTAAATATACCTGCCGGAGAAAGAATCGTATTAATTGGCCGCAGTGGTTGTGGCAAATCAACCTTATTACATATGCTCGCGGGCTTACTTATACCAAGTGAAGGCTGTGTAAGGATAAAGAGCCATCAAGTTACTCATCCAAGTGCCAAGTGGAACATGATGTTTCAAAAGCCATCTCTATATCCGTGGATGAATGTACAAAAAAATGTAGAGCTTGGTTTAACTTTCGCAGGTGAAAAGAATCCAGAGAAAATTGCTTACCTTCTTGATCTTGTAGATTTGAGTGAAAAGGCCGATGCGCATGTGCAGAGTTTGTCAGGGGGGCAGCAACAACGTGTTGCGCTCGCGAGATCACTAGCAACCTCCCCCGAAGTGCTACTGCTAGACGAACCTTTTTCAGCCCTCGATGCATTCACTAGAGCGAGTCTTCAAGACGAAGTCGCTGGTATAGCAGAGAAAGAAGACCTCACGATGGTGCTTGTTACCCATGATATTGATGAAGCCGTTGCAATGGGGGATAGGGTATTCATTATGTCTGCAAATCCCGGCAGTATCGTTGGAGAAGTTAAAATAGATCTGCCTTTTCCCAGGGATAGAAGCAGTAGTGAATTTAGTCATGAAAGAGAGCAGTTGATGGCAACATTTGAATCTTTGGTTGGTGATTCTGCCCCTGTAAATATTTCCCCTGTCGAAACACATACAGCTTCTAAAGAAGATGAAGCAGATGCTGCGTGAATAGATGATATGACTTAGTAAAAAGTATGTATGAAATAAATAACCTACCCTAAACAAAAGAGCAATCAGGAGTTAATCATGAGTAAGAATGAAGAAGATAAGTTAGATATGGACTATCTAAATAAGTACGAAATGAGTCGTCGCGACTTCATGATGGATATGATGGCGATGGGTGGCTTGGCGGCAGGAATGACAATGCCAGGACTTAGTTTTGCGAACGCCACACCGCCTGATGATGAAGTTGTGCGTATAGGTTATCTTCCAATTACTGATGCAACTGCTTTATTAGTAGCCCATGGGATGGGTTTCTTTGAAGATGAAGGCCTTAAGTCAGAGAAACCTACATTGATTAGAGGATGGTCTCCATTAGTTGAAGGATTTGCTGCAGGAAAGTTTAATTTGGTGCATTTTTTAAAGCCGATTCCCGTTTGGATGCGTTACAACAATGATTTCCCGGTCAAAATTATGTCATGGGCTCATATCAATGGGTCTGCATTAGTGGTTGGAAAGCATACTGGCGCAGAAGATTTTAAAGATCTTGGTGGAATGCAGATTGCGGTTCCGTATTGGTACTCCATGCATAATATTGTTTTGCAGATGGGTTTAAGAAGCGCTGGTTTAAAACCTGTGATCAAAGATCAAAGTGAGAAACTGGCAAAGGATGAGGTCAATCTCACGATTATGCCTCCACCAGATATGCCGCCAGCATTGGCTGCGAAAAAGGTAGACGCCTTCATTGTTGCTGAGCCATTTAATGCCTTTGGAGAAATGAAAGCAGGCGGGAAAATACTACGTTTCACTGGTGATATGTGGAAAAACCACCCTTGTTGTGTTGTATGTATGAATGAAAATACAGTTAAAGCAAATCCAGAATGGACACAAAAAGTCATGAACGCCATTGTGAGAGCGGAAGTTTATGCACAAGAAAATAAAGAAGAAGTGGCAATGATGATGTCAAGAGATGGTAAAAAATACTTACCTATGCCAGGTAAAGCCGTGGTCCGTGCAATGACAGCTTATGATGAAGAAAGTTATCAGACTCCTAATGCCATTCGTCACAAAAGTGAGTTCAATAATGGACGAATTGACTTTTCACCTTACCCCTATCCATCTGCAACTAAGTTAATTATTGAATCGATGAATGAGACTCTAGTGGGTGGAGATAAAACTTTCCTAAATAAACTCGATCCTCAATTTGTCGCAGATGACCTGGTTGATTACAAGCATGTAAAGGTTGCAATGGAAAAATACAAAGGATGGGAAAAAGCACCGGGTGTTGATCCAGCTAATCCTTTCGAAAGAGAAGAAGTGGTGAAAATATGAGTACACCCCAACCAGTTGCACCAACTAGATTCAATGTTAATGGAAACAATGTTGAGTGGAAAAAATTAGGAGTTACACTGCTTTCTCAGATGGGATATCCCATAGCTGGCATTACTATTTTAATCGCATTATGGTGGCTTGGAGGATGGGCGATTGCAAGTAATCCAGATACTGAGTCATTCGCTGATTTTGCTCCTGCTCCTGCTTTTCATCGATTAATCGAACTATTAGGTAATGGCTATATCTGGGAAGCTGCAATACCGAGTCTTGAACGAATAGGATTGGGATTGTTATGGGCAATAGTCATAGGTGTTCCGGTTGGGGTGGCGATTGGTTTGTATTCTAATTTACAAAAGCTGACTAACATTCCTTTTCAATTACTTCGCATGATTAGCCCTCTTGCATGGATGCCAATTGCGGTACTCGCTTTTTCAACATGGAGTGGTGCAATTGTCTTTCTTATTGCAATAGCAGCTGTATGGCCGATTCTATTTTCTACAGCTCAGGGTGTTCGTCGAATCGATCCTTTGTGGTTTAAAGTTGCTAAGAATCTAGGTGCTGACAGCTTGAAGATGCTATGGAAGATTATTCTTCCTGCAATTGGTCAGGATATTTTTGCAGGTATTCGACTGGCAGTAGGTGTCGCCTGGATTGTATTAGTTCCCGCAGAATATCTGGGTGTAACGAGTGGGCTCGGTTATGCAATTAATGATGCGCGAGATACCCTTGAGTACGATACTTTGGCTGCTATGGTAGTTGTTATTGGAGTGATTGGTTTCTTTTTAGATGGGATTTGTGTGTCCTTAATTAAACGTTTTAGTTGGCATCAAGAAGGATGACTCAATAATGAAGCCATAGATAGTTATATAGTATGTCTGTTGGGTATACTTAGAAAACTTAAACATAAGTCTATGTTTTCATTAGAATATAGCTAAACACCTAAGTCTATAACCTAATAGGATTTAGGTGTTTAGTTTTTTTTGGCTCAAAAATTGCATTATTCTTTGACATAACACATTGTCATGGATGAAAAAGATGCCACTAAATTCAAATAACAATTCAACAGAAGCTGATTTACTTGTTGTTAGTCAGGCTGCAAAACTAATTACACATTCCTCTAATCCTAAACCTGCTATCGAAGGAATGCTAAGGTTACTCTCTGAATTACTTGGGCTGAATCGAGGCCGAGTGGTTCTCCCAAATACTAATTCTAAGCTTTCAATTGCCTATTCTTATGGATTGACAGAAAGCGAAAAATCAAAGGGAAATTATAATATTGGTGAGGGTATTACTGGGCGAGTTTATCAAACTGCGCAAGTAGCACTGATTCAGGATATAGATGATGAACCAATCTATTTAACTCGTGCAGTCGAACGTATAACGCTACCGGATGAAAGCGTAGCATTCCTTGCAGTTCCAATTATATTGGACGAGCATCCCATAGGTGTATTAGCGACTCACCGTTTAAGAAATAGAAATCGACCATTCCAAAGAGACTTAGCTCTTTTACAAGTGCTTGCGACATTAATTGGTCAAGTACTACACGTAAATAAATTGATAGCTGAGAGTACTGCAAGTCTACTTTCTGAGAATAAGTTATTGCGAAATAAACTAGAAAGTAAAGCTGCTAAATACGGAATCATTGGAGAGAGCCAAGTACTTCAGCAAGTAATACAACAAGCATTACAGGTATCAAAAACCAATGCTACAGTACTGTTATTAGGGGAGTCTGGAACAGGAAAAGAACGATTTGCGCGCATGCAGCACCTTGCCAGTGAAAGATCTGAAGGGCCATTTGTTGGGATTAATTGTGCCGCTATTCCTGCGACCTTGATCGAATCAGAACTTTTTGGTCATGAAAAAGGAGCGTTCACAGGTGCTACTTCCATGAAAAAAGGGAAGATTGAAATGGCAAATGGGGGAACGCTTTTTCTGGATGAAATTGGTGATCTTGAACTCGATTTGCAAGTAAAACTTCTTAAAGTATTGGAAACACGATCTATACAAAGGGTGGGTAGTGGTAAAGATATTATTGTAGATGTACGAATACTTGCAGCGACACACCAGAATTTACAAGAGGCAGTAAATGATAACCGCTTCCGATTAGATTTGTTTTACCGCTTAAACGTTTTCCCAATACGACTTCCTCCTTTGCGTGCACGGCATGGTGACGTGCCACTACTCGCTAGGCATTTTCTGATTGCAGCAAATGAAGAATATGGAAAACAATTAAGCTTTGCTACTGGGGCATTAGACTTACTAGAAAGTTACTCTTGGCCTGGAAATATTCGCCAATTGGAAAACCTGACAAAACGTGCAGTATTACTGTCGGTTAAAAAAACTATTGATCGAGAACTGATAAAGCAAATTCTAAGAGAAGAACAAGGAATAATTCCACCTGATCAAGCTCAAAGAAATAAGGTAGAGGATAAATATCAGAAAAATGATTTTGTCTCAAATAACACTGATATGAGTACTTTACGACCTTATGCTCGGATTAGAAAGGATGAAATAGGAGAGATTCAAGAAGCGTTACTCCACAACCGGGGGAATAAGACTAGGGCTGCAATATCACTAGGGCTTACTCCAAGGCAATTACGTTACAGGATGCAAAAGTTTAAGATATTGCATGACAATCAATATTAAGATATGAAATTGCGGACAAAATGTCAGCATTCAAATTGACATTGACGACAATTGCTATTTGAAATAGATAGCGTTCTATTTCTTAAGATAATAAGTCTTTGTATTTTATGGGTTTAATGTTTTTGGCACACTAGTTGCAATATTCAAGGTAAGTATTTTTTTATTAACCTTGGAGATTTAAAACATGTCAACTTCACCACAAACTATCGCAAAGTCAATGAGCTGCTTACGTCCTTTAGATTCTGATGGACTTAAAGAACTTGGAGAAAAAGGAAAAGCAAATCCTCAATCAGTCGTTACACTCAAAGCGAAAACAGTCTGTGAAGGCCAGTTCCGTATGCAAACCTATGTTCGCGATCTTGATCCTATGCTTATAGATGAGCCTCCTCATTTGTTGGGTGAAAACAAAGCACCTAATCCATCTGAGGCCGTTTTGGCCACACTGGGAGCTTGTTTGGCCGTTGGTGTTCATGCCAATGCAACGGCGCAGGGTATCTCACTTTCAAAGTTGGAACTTGAATTAGAAGGGGATATCAACGTAACTGCTGTGTGGGGAACTGGTGATCTGGATGAAGCTAAAACACTGGGTTTTTCAGCAGTTCGAGTAAAAATTGATGCTGAAGGCGATGGTACTAAAGAGCAAATTGATGAGATTGTTTCTCATGCAAATGTTTGGTCACCAGTTGCCAATACGTTGAGAAATAATGTTGAGCTTGAAGTTATTCCTGCATAACAAATCAAGGAGCTAGAAATGAATAATGCAGCATCAAAGATATTAGGCTCAGGTATCCCATTAGATCAACTTCTTGAAGAGACCCAAAAGATTGTTGACACAGACTTAAAACCGTTAACTGTAGATATTGATCTTGAAGGATATTATCCCGAAGCCGTGATGCGTAAACTCGGTAGTGTAGGTGTTTATCAGCAACATTTACCTGCAATGAGAAACGATGGTTTATCCGATATGGGAGCAGCTATTCAGGCAATGGGTGTTATCTCTTATGAATGTATGTCAACGGGATTTGCCACCTGGTGTCAGGACACGTGTTCTTGGTATTTACAGAATGCAGCGAACTCAACAGTTCGAGATAATTGGTTAGAAAAAGTATCAAGTGGGAAAGTACTTGGTGGTACAGGCATGTCAAATACTATGAAAGCTTTTGCAGGCATTGAGGATTTACGCTTAAAAGGCAAAAGAGTTGATGGCGGTTATATTGTGAATGGTAGTCTCCCATGGGTGTCGAATTTGGGTGAAGATCATGTATTTGGCACTTTGTTCGAATTAGAAGGACAAGCTGGTCGATCTGTTATGGCGCTTGTTGATTGTAATTCTGAGGGTTTCGAATTGAGATTATCAGCTCATTTTGTGGCACTTGAAGGTACGCGAACATTTGCTTGTATTTTTACGGATGTATTTATACCAGATGAGATGATCATCGATGATGATGGTGCTGCTTTTTTAAAGCGTTCACGAACAGGTATTGTGCTTTTACAGTTTGGTATGGGCATAGGGAATATCCAGTCTTGTATTGATATCAGCAGAAGCGTTGAGCCCTTGTTAGGTCATGTTAATGGATATCTTGATGACCGTCCTGATGAATTACAGGAAGAACTTGATGATGCTGTCGACGCCACATTGGTTCTTGCCGAAGAACCTTTTGAAACCGGTAATGAATATTTTCGTGAGGTTTTGGAAGCTCGTTTGGTGGCTGGTGAACTTGCCTTACGGGCATCACAGTCTGCAATGTTACATACAGGTGCAAAAGGTTACCTAAAAGCGGCATCTGCACAACGTAAACTTCGTGAGTCTTATTTCGTTGCAATTGTTACCCCCTCGATAAAACACTTACGAAAAGAACTGGATACATTGGCCCAGGCAGCCTAACAAAAAATATAGGAATACAATGAAAACACTAACAACTAAATTAAGTGTTGATGAGGCGGTTGCTAAATTGCAGGAAGGTATAGAAGCAACAAATATGCGTCAGGTTTCGCATATCAATGGACAGGCTAATGCAAAGATGATTGGTGCTACAGTTACGGCTGACCAGATTCTGGAAATTTTCAGACCTGATTTTGCGATTAAGGTTTGGAGTGCCTGTAAGGCTGCGGGGCATGATATTCCATTACGTATTCATGTCTATGAAGATGATCAATCAACAGTAGTCGCTTGTCGCTTACCAACTGAAGTATTTGAGCCTTTTGATTCAGAAAACTTAATGCACGTTGGTGCAGAGTTGGATGAAATATTTCTAAAAATACTATCTTTCGTAGAGGTGTAAAAATGAGTACAACAGACTTTCAACGCTATGTTTGTGATGCCTGTGGTTTTATCTATGACGAAGCAAAGGGAGATCCTGATTCTGGTCTACTTCCGGGCACACGTTATGATGATATTCCAGACGATTGGGAGTGTCCTCTTTGTGGTTTAACAAAAAGTGATCTTCGTCTATTACCAGAAGTTGCTGCATTACAACAAGTAAGTCGCTCTCCTGCTAAAGACAGAAAAAATAATAAAGGTAGTAAAAATACAACGGTTATAGTGGGGGCAGGCGTAGCAGGTTGGTCAGTAGCCGAAGCACTTCGTCGGCGCGATCCTGGAAGACCGATACTTCTAGTGAGTGCTTGCAAAGGTTATGTCTATCCGAAACCCGCAATTTCCATGGCTTTAAGCCAGGGTAAAACTGCTGAAGATTTGATAAATATGGATGCGGAAACTAAAGCCCTAGAGCTCGGAATTGATGTAAGGACAGAAACCCGAATCATGCGAGTCGATACTAATAAAAAACGTTTAGTGACTGTGAAAGGTGGAATTGAATACGATAAATTAATCTTGGCATTAGGGGCTCATCAAAAAGAGTTACCTGTTACAGGTGATGCTTCAAGTAGTATTTTGAGAGTTAATGATCTGCAAACCTATAAGAAATTAAAGGAGAAAGTAGAAAGTGGTATCAAACATATAACGATTCTTGGTGCGGGTCTTATCGGTTGTGAGTTTGCCGATGACTTAACTAAAGCAGGTTATCAAGTAACAGTCATTGATCCCCAGGAGCAACCGCTTTCTAGTTTATTGCCTGAAGCAATGAGTCAACAACTAAGAGAAAAGTTGCTTTTCAATGGTGTCGAGTGGCGATTCGGAGTAACACTCACAAATTTAGATGATTCAGCTGATGGTTATTTGGCTACATTGTCAGATGATAGTAATTTAACAACAGACCTTGTTTTGTCGGCAGCAGGGTTGGTTGCAAATACCAAATTAGCTGAAAAAATTGGTTTAGTTACCGATAAAGGTATTTGTGTGGATAGTGATATGAAAACCAGTAACCCGGATATATACGCAATTGGAGATTGTGCCTCCATAGATGGAGAAATATTTGCCTATATAGAACCAATAAGACGCCAAGCTGAAGCATTATCGGCAGATATAACCGGACTACATGAACGCTTTATGCCCTTACCACCATTAGTGAAAGTTAAGACTCCTTCGCTTCCACTGAGTATTTGTCGTCCAACTGAGGTAAATGGAATTGAATGGACAATCGTTTCTGAGCAGACTAAAGGAGAGTACTTTGAACTTCGAAAAGGCGAGAGTATTGTGGGGTTTGCTTTAAGCGGTAAATTGGCTTCTGATGCTGGTTCTATTTATAAACAACTGAACATTTAGCATCTTAAGGCATCAAATGATCTTTCTTGTAATGAGTTCGTAGTAAGATAGCAGAGCTTGCAGAGCTGTAAAAAAATAGGGTGGTACTTAGAAGTAGCTAAGAAATACAAACATGATTAGTGTGTCGATATTGTGTCGCAACATCTGTAAGTGATTGATATTTACTAGCAGTTAACGGCACATTAAGTATGTGGAAATACCGTAAGTGACTGATTAATAAAGATATTGATTTTTGCTATAGTGCCTTTTAATCAATTGGTCGAGCGTTCGAATCGCTCACGGCCCACCATATATTTCAAAGGCTTAGCTTCTGCTAAGCCTTTTTTGTTTTGGGCAGTGTGTCTTAATTGTGACGTAGATTTTCCAGCACTCTAAAACGGCTTCTTGAAACACGTCAAGTCTGTGCGACTGATGTTCGCTGTTTGGATTGCTTTTCTAAAGAATGCATCAAACAGCTTTGCCTGCAAACATGCTTGAGGTGTTTGTCATGATTTGTTTTGGGTTTGCTAATGCGCTTATACTGGTTATTAGCTTCTCGCTTTACTTTTCGTTTAGATAAAAAGTGCCTTAGTTGCCTTAATTAAAAATAAATCTGAGCTCATTTTATTGTCGTATTTTCACTTTACCTACTATTGATTGTTTTCACGAAGCTAATAGTAAAAAAAACATATAGGTAGGTTTCTTTAGAAACTCGCTGATACCAAAAACTAGGGGGGGTGCCACTCTCCGCTGATACCAAAAACTGGGGAACTCTTTTTTTATACATGGTCACTTTTAGATTCTGCTGTCTTAAGATAAACTCTATCATTTGCAGTTAGCTCAAAGGTGAAAGTAATGGATAAGAATGATATTAAAGAAGCAGGTTTAAAAATTACTAAACCTAGAATCGAGATATTAAAGCTTCTCGAAACATCTGAAAAACAGCACTACAGTGCGGAAGAGATTTACCATGAGCTACTTTCAAATGGTATTAAGGTAGGCATCGCCACGGTGTATCGCGTATTAACCCAGTTTGTTGCGGCAGGCTTAATTATCAAACACAATTTTGAAGGTGATCAATGTGTGTTTGAGTTAGATCGTGGTGAACACCATGATCACATGGTTGATATGAAAACAGGTAAAATTGTTGAATTCCATGATGAAATTATTGAGCAAAGGCAAAGGGAAATTGCCAAAGAGCATGGTTTTGAACTGATGGAGCACTCTTTGACACTATATGGTGAGTTTAAGGAAAAGTGAAGCAGGACTAGGCTTATACAAGAAAGTACAACCCACATTCGTACTATTTCTAGAAAAGGTTCCACCTTTACCAATTATATTATTATAAATATAAATGATAATTATTATTGACAACTAATTATCTTCTACCTATTATGCTTTCGAATTAAGAATAGTTATCATTATCTGTAATTGGTAACCCCTCAATTATTCGAGTAAATCTATGTCAGCCTTATTTTATAAAAAAACAGTTAACACAATCTTAGGTAGCTTGGCAGTCAGCATAGCCCTTATTCCCGCAATTGCATCAGCAGATGGTGAAGTTAGCCTTTACTCTGCGCGCAAAGAAAAGCTTATCAAACCTTTACTTGATAAATTCACTGCATCAACTGGCATAACTGTAAATTTAGTCACAGGAAAAGCGGATGCTTTATTAAAGCGTCTGGAAGTCGAAGGTCAAAATAGCCCAGCGGATTTATTTATCACCACCGATGCAGGTCGTTTACACCGTGGCAAGGTGGCAGGTGTTTTGCAAAAAGTAGAATCAGATATTTTAAATAAAGCCATTCCTGAAAATTTAAGAGATAAAGATGGCATGTGGTTTGGCTTATCACAACGTGCGCGTCCTATCATGTATGTTAAAAGCAAAGTAAAGTTCGAAGAGCTTTCTACCTATGAAGCTTTGGCTGATGATAAATGGAAGAATCGTATTTGTATTCGTGGTTCAGGTAATATTTATAACCAATCGCTAGTCGCTTCAATGATTGCCAATATTGGCGCAGAAAAAACTGAAGCATGGGCAAAGAAATTTGTTGCTAACTTTGCACGTCCACCTAAAGGCGGTGATCGTGATCAAATAAAAGCGGCAGCAGCAGGGCAGTGTGATATTGCAATAGCCAATACCTATTACTTAGGAAAAATGATTCACGGTAAAGATGAAGCGCAAAAGAAAGCTGCTGATGCAGTAGCCGTGTTCTGGCCTAATCAGGCTGATCGTGGCGCGCACGTTAATATAAGCGGGATTAGCATGACGAAAGCAGCTAAGAACAAAGAGAATGCTCAGAAGCTTATGGAGTTTTTAGTTAATAAAGAATCACAAGAGTGGTATGCAAGTTCAAACTATGAGTACCCTGTATTAGCAGGAACTAAATGGACGGATACCTTAACAAGCTGGGGCAAGTTTAAGGCGGATGGGCTTAACTTATCAAAACTGGGTGAGTTAAATGCCGATGCAGTAAAGCTTATGGATCGTTCCTTATGGAAGTGAATTAGGAACGTTGCTTTTTAATAAGAATGAGAATGCTTATTGTTTCTGAATAAGCTAGAATAAACGCCCCTTTAAGTATAACTGGGGCGTTTTTGTATCTGGTAATTAAACTATTTTAATGAAGTCCCCAACCCTCACAGCAAACCCATCATCTAAATCCTTTAGTTTGAAAAAGCCTAATCGTTGGGTGGTGCTAACCGTTGTAATTGCTTTAATAATGTCATTACCTGTTTTAGTGGTTGGCAGTGCCATCTTCCAGCCATTAAATGAAAACTGGCAACACCTTAAAGAATTTTTACTAACAGAATATATTCTAAACTCACTTACACTTATGTTGGGTGTCAGCTTTGGCGTGCTAACAATGGGAGTAATTACAGCGTGGCTTACCAGTATGTGTGAGTTTCCCAATCGGCGTTTATTTTCTTGGTTATTATTATTACCTTTGGCGATTCCTGCCTACATTATTGCTTATACCTACATAGGTTTATTAGACTTTGCTGGGCCGATACAATCACAACTGCGCGAATGGACTGGCTGGGGCTATCGAGATTATTGGTTTCCAGAAGTGCGATCAATCCAGGGAGCAATCGCCATGTTGTCGCTAGTTTTGTATCCTTATGTTTATATGATGTCACGTGCGGCATTTTTAGAGCAATCAGTTTGTGCATTAGAGGCTAGTCGAACTTTAGGCAGCACGCCGCTAGATGGCTTTTTCCGTGTTGCGCTTCCTTTGGCGAGACCTGCTATTATTACAGGATTGTCATTGGCGTTAATGGAAACATTGGCTGACTTTGGCACTGTTGAGTATTTTGGAATAGCCACCTTCACAACAGGTATTTTCCGTACATGGTTTGGTGTAGGGGATGGAACAACCGCCTCACAATTAGCTGCAATGATGCTGGTGTTTGTATTTGCACTGATACTATTAGAGCGCTGGTCACGCAAGCGTGCAAAGTTTCATCATACCTCGCAAAAATACGCCGCAATTAAACGCTATCAATTAAAAGGCAGAATGGCATTTTTAGCGTGGATAGCTTGTTTGCTTCCCATTTTATTTGGCTTTATCTTACCCGCCTTACAGTTGCTTTATTGGGTATTCACTACGGCAGAAGAATCTATAGATGCTTCCTTCATAAGCTTAACAATCAATAGTATGCTGTTGGCAATTAGTGCATCAGTCATTGCTGTTTCAATCGCATTGTTGCTTGCCTATGGCAAACGTTTACACAAAACACCTATCATAAGAACTGGTGTCAATATCGCCTCCTTAGGTTATGCCGTACCGGGTACAGTAATCGCGGTTGGTGTAATGACACCGTTTGCCTTTATTGATAATGCGGTAGATGCATGGATGCGCGAGACTTTTGATATTTCAACAGGTTTGATTTTATCAGGAACAGTATTTGCTTTATTGTTTGCCTACACAGTGAGATTTTTAGCCGTATCGGTTAATGCGATTGATTCAGGCTTAGGCAAAATCAAACCCACAATGGATGATGCGGGTCGCTCAATGGGCTTATCGCCATTAGCTGTGTTGCGCCAAATTCATCTACCACTTATGCGTGGCACGGTATTAACCGCATTGCTTTTGGTATTTGTCGATGTCTTAAAAGAACTTCCTGCAACACTGATTTTACGCCCCTTTAACTTTAATACCCTTGCTGTTCGCGCACATGAAATGGCAGCTGATGAACGCCTAGCCGATGCCGCTGCACCAGCCTTAATGATAGTATTGGTGGGAATATTGCCCGTGATTTTATTAAGCCGAGCCATTAGCCATTCGCGAGCAGGAGAAAAGTAAACCATGCTAAATGTAAAAAATGTCTCCGTAGCCTATGGCAAAAGTGTCGTCGTAGAAGGTGCATCTCTATCCTTAAATAAAGGAGAGATAGGCTGTTTTCTTGGCCCTAGTGGTTGCGGTAAAACCACGCTACTCAGAGCCATCGCAGGATTCGAGCCTTTAAAGCAGGGCGAGATACTGTTAAACAATAAAGCGGTCAGCAATTCCCAGATTCACTTAGCACCTGAGAAGCGAAATATCGGCATGGTCTTCCAGGATTTTGCGCTATTCCCTCATTTGAATATTGCAGATAATATCAAGTTTGGAATGCGTGATTTACAAAAGGCAGAACAAAAAAAACGTGTGGCTCAACTGCTAAAAATGGTTTCACTAGAGGGCTATGCAAAAAGGTATCCGCACGAATTATCAGGCGGTCAACAACAACGCATCGCACTCATCCGTGCACTAGCACCCAAGCCTGATTTATTGCTAATGGATGAGCCATTTTCCAGCATGGATGTGGAATTGCGTGAAGAGCTGGCTATCGAAATTAGAGATATTCTAAAGCACGAAAACATCACTGCCATTTTAGTCACGCACGACCAAAATGAAGCCTTTATCGTCGCAGATACCATCGGAGTAATGCAAGAAGGGAAGCTTACCCAATGGGCGGATGGCTACGAGCTTTATCATCAACCAGCAACTGCTTTTATTGCTGATTTTATCGGGCAAGGCGTATTTATTGAGGGTGAAGTTTTATGTGAACATAGCATAAAAACTCCACTAGCTATCGTACATGAAAAGGTACCAGCGAGTTGTAAGCCAGGTTGTAAGGTAAATGTATTCATACGACCTGATGATATTATTATTGACCAAAAAGCCAGTCTAAAAGCAACGATAGCTGGGCGAGAGTTCCGTGGAGCAAACTTTCTCTATACCCTAGAATTGGCGGATGGTAATAAGTTATTAACGTTAGAGCATTCTCATAATCGACATG
>Ga0209633_10002462_pt1 | contig 17872 bp, 17 predicted proteins | sample Cruoilmetagenom1_FD_187290 | JGI IMG/M metagenome (GOLD analysis project Ga0209633, IMG submission 187290) | Oil polluted marine microbial communities from Coal Oil Point, Santa Barbara, California, USA - Sample 1 (SPAdes) (version 2) | ecosystem: Environmental > Aquatic > Marine > Oil seeps ... | reverse complement strand
TGGCACAGGATATTTACAACACTTCTGACTCTACTCGGTAACCCAGTTCGCCTGCGGCGACCCCCTCCGACCTTCGCTTTGCTTCGGCCACCTCCCCCGCTTTGCGGTGGAGGAATATTATTCGTTTTACCTAGCCAGCGCCGCGCCTAACAAATCCAGCGCAAAAACTACACTCTCTGCCCGCACATTCTCTCGCCCTATATCACCAAACTGCTTGGTATAAACTTCTGGCTTTTGTCCACGTTTTGCCAATCCAAAACATACCATGCCGACAGGTTTTTCGGCGCTGCCGCCGCCGGGGCCAGCAATGCCAGTGACGGAAACGGTGATGTCAACCGAGAGCATATCGCGGGCCTGCTGCGCCATAGCGCCTGCGACGGGTTCACTGACCGCGCCGTAAAATTCTAATATTTCACTGGGTATGCCGAGCAGGCCGAGTTTTATATCGTTGGAGTAAGTGATGAGCCCGCCGCTAAAAACGGCGCTGGAGCCGGGGATTTCTGTGAGTGCTTTACCAATCCAGCCGCCCGTGCAGCTCTCGGCGGTGCCGATCGTTAAGCCCTTAGCTTTAGCGGCCTCCATAACCGCGCGCGCTTTGTCGTTGATTTTATCGTGCATCGGGGAGCCTTATACTGGCGCTGGCTTGCGCCGCAATACCTTCTTCGCGCCCCGTAAACCCTAGGCCTTCGGTCGTTGTCGCTTTTACGGACACGCGCGCAAGAGGCAGGCCTAAAATACCGGCAATCACTTGCCGCATGGCTTTGCGGTGCGGCTTCACTTTTGGCCTTTCACAAATGAGTGTCACATCAACATGGTCAATTATCCCGCCTTTATCGCTGACTAAATCCGCAGCAAATTTCAAAAACTGGTCAGAACTTGCGCCTTTCCATTTTGAATCGGAGGGCGGAAAATGATCGCCAATATCGCCTGCGCATATTGCGCCCAGTATGGCATCCGTAAGGGCGTGCAACCCCACATCGGCATCGCTGTGACCTTTGAGAGAAAACCCCGCGTCTATCTCTACGCCGCATAGAAATAATGATTTTCCTGTGCAAATCTGGTGTACGTCATAGCCACTGCCTGTCACGCTAATCATCGTTTCCATCCGTTTGAAATCCTGCTCATAGGTTAGCTTTATATTATCTTCATCGCCTGCGCAAAACCCCACCGATAGGCCTGCTGCCCGCGCGACTTCGATGTCATCAGCGAACGCAGCATCTGATGGCAAGCCTTGATAGGCGGCGAATATCTCTTCAAAATGAAAACCTTGCGGGGTTTGCACACGGCGTAATTCATCACGGTTGACTGCGTCACCATCAAGAGTTTTTACTGCATCTACGATGGGCAAAGCAGGGACGGCAGCTTGGTGGATGGCTAGGGCCGCGATAACATTTTCGATGACTTGCGCGCTCAAAAAAGGCCGCGCGCCATCATGGATAAGCACGAGGCCGGGTTTGTGCGATGCCAAAGCTTCAAGCCCCGCTTTTACGGAAGCAGTACGGGAAGTGCCGCCAATGATTGAAGCCGCTAACCCATTTGCCGCTTTATCAAATAATTCTTGGTCGTCCGCATTGATAGCCACGACGATTGGGGCAAAGCCTTCAAAGCAATTGATCGTTTTGCTCAGCACCATTTCGCCGCCAATTTTGCGGTATTGCTTGGGCACACCTTCGCCCGCACGGCGGCCACGGCCTGCGGCGACGATTAGGACAGCAATTTTTTTGCTATTATGTGATGAAATATTGTGCATCGCTGATTTTACCTCTAAAGACATTTTATGACCGCACAAATCCAAATCGGCAAGCATAAGTTAGCGTCTAACGTTCTTGTGGCCCCTATGTCAGGTATTTCCGACCTGCCATTTCGCCGCGCGGCGCAAAATTTTGGGCCGGGGCTTGTGGTCTCCGAAATGGTGGCGGGGGAGTATCTGCGTAAGGGCCATCATCATACCCGCGTTAAAATGGCAGGCGGCGGCGAGATCGATCCGCTGACCATACAACTTGTCGGGCGCGAGGCGCGCTGGATGGACGAAGGCGCGCGCGTGGCTGAAGGCGAGGGCGCACAAATTATCGATATAAATATGGGCTGTCCGTCGCGGCGTGTGACAGGCAGTTTGTCCGGCTCGGCCTTGATGCGCGATCTTGACCACGCGCTACGGCTTATCGACGCCACGGTTGGCGCGGTGAATGTTCCCGTGACATTAAAAATGCGGCTGGGCTGGGATGATGATAGCCTGAACGCACCAGAGCTAGCGCAGCGCGCCGAAGCGGCAGGCGTGCAAATGATTGTCGTGCATGGCCGCACGCGCTGTCAGTTTTACAAAGGCAGCGCGGATTGGGCCGCCGTGAAGGCCACTAAAGACGCGGTGAGTGTTCCCGTGTTCGTCAATGGCGATATTCTCACGAAGGATGACGCACTGACCGCCATGGTGCAGTCTGGCGCGGACGGTGTTATGCTCGGGCGCGGGCTCATCGGCGCGCCGTGGAAAACGCTGGACGTTGTTGCGGCGCTTGGCGGCACAGCCGCGAAACCTATTTCTGTGGAGAAGGCATATGAAGCGGCGCGGGCGCATTATCTGGAAATGCTGGAGTTTTACGGTGAAGAACACGGCATCAAAACCGCGCGCAAACATTTGGCGGGTTATGTAGAACATGCGCCCGTGGAATTATCTGATGAGATACGCGCGAAGCTAAAATCAGATATTTGCCGCCTAAGTGACAAAGCTGCGGTGCTTGACCTGCTAGCGCAAGTTTTTCTTACGCCTGAAACTTTGGTGAAAGTGGCTTAATATGGCAAGCGGAAAACTCCCAATTGGTGCGTTTCCCATTGGTGAAGCGATCCCCGACCCACTATTTTTACTAACGCAGGGCGGTCGTCGCCTGATTTGGATGAACGCGGCGGCAGAAGTCTGGCTGGGCCGTTCATTGCCATCAGTAGCTGGGCAAATGCTTTCACAGCTGGCGCCAGGGTTTGAGAAAATTGCCAATATCGTTGAAACAGGCGATAACGCGCAAGGCTTGTTCAAAGGCGACGGCTTGCAAATAGAGCCGCAAATTGATACGCCTTATATGTGCAGTTACCGAGTATTTCCATGCACTGCAGGAACGGCTGTTTTAATTTCTTCCTATGTGGCGGGCGCTGCGCAAATAGATACAAAGCGCAATGAAGCCGTTAACATGTTCGGGCAAATGCTCGCCCATGAGCTTAAAAACCCTCTGGCAGGTATACGCGGCGCAGCGCAGCTTTTACAAGCTGGGGCGCAAGATAGTGGTGATGATGAACTAACTGGGCTTATCATAAGCGAAGTTGACCGGATGGGACGGCTTGCGGAAAAAATGGAAAATTTTGGATTAGCTACGTCCGAGAGCTTGAAAACCTTTAATATCCATACGGTTTTACGGCGCGTAAAATTACTATTTAAAAGCCAAAACCATGTAGGGGTGACCCTTCGGGAAAACTATGATCCGTCTTTGCCAGAGGTGTTTGGAGATGAAGACGCTTTGGTGCAGGCCGTGCTTAATTTAGTCGGTAATGCCCTGGAGGCTTTTAACCAAAGTGGCACTGGTGATGAGATTGTTTTGCAAACGATTTACCGTTCGGGTTATAAAAAGCGTGACGAGCAGGGCCGTTCATATTCTTTGCCTATCGGCGTTAGTGTTGTGGACAATGGCCCTGGCATTTCAGAGCGTTTACAAAAGCGTATTTTCGAGCCGTTCATTACAAGCAAATCTAATGGTCACGGTCTTGGTCTTGTCTTGGTTTCCCATATCGTTGACGATTGTGGGGGGCTTATAAATGTGGAAACACGCCCTGGGCGTACGGAATTTCAAATACTCTTGCCTATTAGTAATAACTTTAATAAAGAAGCATAAGATAATGAAAAATAACATATTATTGGTGGATGACGATGCGAGTATTCGGTTTGTTATCAGCAAGTCCCTTACGCGTGCGGGCTATAAGGTGCAGGCAACGGATAATGTGCAAACCTTGCTGAAGTGGGTGAATGATGGCGCCGGCGACATTGTCATTAGCGACGTGCATTTGGGAACTGACGAGGTGTTCAATTTCCTTCCAGACATCAGAGCGGCGCGGCCCAATCTTCCCGTTATTATCATTAGTGCTAACACCAATGTTATGACGGCCATGAAGTCGAGCCAACATAATGTGTTTGCGTATCTGCCAAAACCATTTGACCTTGCCGATATTGAAAAAACGGTGGTGCGGGCATTGGGAAGTCGGCAAGCTTTTGCGCCAACAAGACTGAAAAACTACCAAAGTAAACTAATAGGGGAGTCTGCAAATATGCAGCCCGTGTTTAGCGCTTTAGCAGATTTTATGTCGGGCGATATTCCTGTCCATATTCACGGCGCGCCCGGAACTGGGAAAAGCCTTGTCGCAAGTTTGCTACATGGTGAGGGCACTCGCAAAGACCGCCCTTTAATCAACTTTGAGGAAGGCGGGGACTTAGATTGGGACAAAGCCGTGCAAAATGGCGATTTGTTAGTTGACCGCATTGATGAATTGTCCGCCAGCGCGCAGGCGGCGCTACTAAAACTACTTGAAGGCAATGAGCAAAAACCGCGCGGAGAGCGGTTTCGCCTACTTAGTTTGTCACAGCGCTCATTTTCAACAATTTTAGAACAAGGACTGCTACGCGCGGATCTGATTTTTTATCTAAGCGGCGGGCAAATTTCTTTGCCGCCCTTAAATGCCCGCAGCGAAGATATTGGCGCACTCGCGCAATATTTTTTATCTGTATATGCACAGGGTAAACATAGGCCGCTTAGCGCGGAGGCACTCTCTATTTTAGAAGCGTATTCTTGGCCTGGAAATGTACGTGAGCTAAGCAATTTAATACAAAAAGCGTACATATTGCATCCTGCGCAGTCATTGTCTGCGGATATGCTTGAGGCTTTGTTCGTACAAAATCCCGAGCGGACGGGGGCGGCAGCTGAGGACGCAAGCCACTTTGAAAATATTAGAGAGGCGTGCCGCGCGACATTGGCGCTAAGCACCGAAGGCGGGCTCCCTTCCCAAACGCCACACCAAATAGCGCTTGCATGGGTCGAAAAACCGCTAATCGAAGAGGCTTTGAAGCTTACGAAGGGCAATAATTTGCGTGCGGCAGAACTTTTGGGGATTCACCGTAATACATTGCGCACCAAGATAAAAACTTTGAAAATCGGCAAGAAAACTGACAGATAAATATTTGCGAAATTAACGTTGATTTTTTGCAACACTGATGTATTTTAGAGACAATGAGTTCTAAACCGAAATCTCATACTCCAGGCGCGAAAATTCCTGCTGTGTTTTCTACAGCTTTTTTTGCGGTACTGTTCATTGTCGCGGCTCTGCTCACGGGCATTGGCGGACTTTATGCGTTGTCTGGAAGCGATGGACAGGCGGCACGCGCTTTACTGCCGCTAAGGCTCAACTTGCTCTTGATTTTGGCCCTTGGGCTGTTTCTTGTTTTGAGGCTAAGGCGTGTATTTTTCAGTGCTGATGCTGAGCGTAGCGCACCGATTTTGCATCAAAGATTTATTCTTATTTTTAGTATAGCCGCGCTTCTTCCTGCTATTTTAGTAGGTTTGTTTTTCTCAGCGTTAATGAGCCGAAATATAAGTGATATTTTTGGGCCGTCTGTGCGGCAAACTATGGAAGTAAGTGACGTAATGTCATCAGCATATTTGGATGATAAGCGCTATGAATTGCGGCAAAGGGTCTATGATATTGCGGGAGATTTGAACCGCGATAAAGCGCCAGAAGAGCTTGCTAATCGCATAACCTATTCCGCTTTTTTAATCCGACAAGCCCGGTTTCGCCAATTGCCTGCAATCTATGTTATCGATGGCAAAGGACGGATATTGTCGCAAGCTGAAGGGCGGGGCGCACCGCAATATGTACTGCCGCCCGCTGATGCATTTGAATTTGTACAAGATGGATCTGTCATATTGCATGAGCGGGCGGACATAGATTTTATCGGCGCTCTTTATAAGCTCCAAGGGTATGAGGACGCTTATCTATATACTGGGCTTTATGTCGTTGAAGATATGCTTGCAAATGTTAGCAGAATTGACGCCGTAGAAAAGTCGCTCGAAACTTACACAGGCAATGTCAGCGCCCTAAACAAAGTATTTTTTCTGGTTTACGTTGAGGTGGCGTTGTTGATCTTTTTCGCGGCAATTTGGCTTGGGTTATTGCTAGCCAATAGAATTGTTACGCCGCTAGGGCATATGGTCAACGCTGCGGAAAAAGTGCGATCTGGGGACTTAACTACGCGGATTAATGTCACGGGTGTGTGGGACGAAATCGGAGATCTGGCGAATGCATTTAACCGCATGACGCGGCAGCTTTATACACAAAGGCAGGACCTGGTTCGTGAGCACAATATTTCTGAGCAGCAACGAGAGTTTTCCGAGGCCGTATTGTCTGGGGTTAGTGCAGGTGTCATTGGTCTATCACCACAAGGGCGCATCACGGTTATGAATAGTTTTGCCGAAAACTTATTGGGAATTAAAACGGGTACAATCACAGGGAAACCGCTCAGCCATGTGCTAAAGGAATTTTTGCCTGTTTTTAAGGCTGCACAAGATAATATCGCCCATATCGCAGACGACCAAGTCAATCTTGAAACGCCTACTGGCCTACATAATTTAGACATTAGAGTTTCCGCCTATAAAGGGGATCAGGCTGATACAGGCTGGGTTATTACCTTTGATGATATGACGAGATTGGTCGCCGCCCAGCGGCATTCAGCGTGGCGAGATGTGGCACGGCGTATTGCTCATGAGATTAAGAACCCGCTCACGCCTATATTACTATCTGCCGAGCGTTTGCAGCGCAAATACACGAAAGAGATCACTTCTGAGCCTGAAGTTTTTGAACAATGCACCCAGACAATCATAAGGCAAGTCGATAATATGGGGCGTATGGTAGATGAATTTTCTGCCTTCGCGCGTATGCCTGCCCCGATTTTGCAAACGGTTGCGCTAGGCGAACTAATTGACGAGACTTTATTTGCGCAGCGCGTAGCGTTCCCAGACGTGAAATTTTCTTATGAGAGAACTAGTAATTCTGAGGTGCATATATTGTGTGATGAGCGCCTCATTAGCCAAGCTCTAACCAACATTTATAAAAATGCTGGCGAGTCAATTTCTAGGCGGATTGATGAGGCGGGGCTGGGGGAACCTGATGGGAAAATACGCACTGTTTTGTCTGTGGGCGAGGATATGGTCTGCATAGACATATTTGACAACGGCGAAGGCTGGCCCCAGTCAGATAAAGACCGTTTGCTTGAACCTTATATGACAACGCGCGATAAGGGAACGGGGCTTGGCCTCGCTATCGTAAACCGCATTGCAGAAGATCACGGAGGGCGGTTAACGCTAGAAGCGCCGCAAATTGGCGAAGCAGGCGCGCATGTGAAATTATGCTTGCCGCGCAGTGATGTTTTGGGCGTAGCCACCATGCCCAAAGCCCATCATGTAATGGTGAAAGAACAGGAGATATAATATGAGTTTTGATATTTTAGTTGTTGAAGATGAAGAAGATATTCGCTCGTTAATTGCGGGCCTCCTGACCGATGAAGGTTATGAAGTGCGCGAGGCGGATGGCAGCACCCAGGCAAGGGCCGAATTTAATGCGCGTAAGCCGTCTCTCATCATAATGGATGTCTGGCTTAAAGGATCAAAGTTTGATGGGATTGAACTCATGGATTCGTTTAAAAAAACTAATCCAGATATACCCGTCATTATTATTAGCGGCCATGGAACGATCGAAACGGCGGTCGCCGCCATTCGTAAAGGGGCATATGATTATATAGTCAAGCCGTTTCAGGGCGCCAAATTAATGGTCACGGTGCAACGCGCACTTGAAACTTTCACGCTGCGAAGAGAAAACGAAGAACTAAAAGGAAGGACGTCCTTTGAAGAAACTTTAGTAGGAGAGTCCGCCGTGATTTGCCAGCTTCGCCAAAGAATTGCGCGGATTGCGCCCACAAATAGCCGGGTGTTAATCACTGGGCCATCGGGGGCAGGCAAGGAATTGCTAGCGCGAATGATACACGAAAACTCTAACCGCGCTAGCGGGCCCTTCAAGGTCATTAATGGTGCGTCTATGGTGCCTGAACGGGTGGAAGAAGAACTATTTGGCGCCGAGGGGCATGGTGATAAAACGCCAAAAACGGGCCTACTTGAGCGCGCGCATTTTGGCACGCTATATCTGGATGAAGTCGCAGATATGCCGCTTGAAACCCAAAGCAAGTTACTAAGGTTACTCGTTGACCAAAGATTTCAAAGAGTGGGCGGTGACAAAGATGTACAAGTTGACGTGCGTATCGTAACCTCAAGCTCTCGCGACCTGCAGCGGCAGACAGAGCTTGGGCTGTTTAGAGAAGATTTATACCATCGGCTTAACGTTATGCCGCTCGTGGCACCTGCGCTTATGGAGCGGCGTGATGATATTCCGCAGCTCGTAGACTATTTTATTGCGAGGCTGGCATCATCGACGGGCTTGCCTGCCCGCAAAATTGGCGATGGTGCCATGGCCGCGTTACAAGCCCATGATTGGCCAGGAAATGTCAGGCAGCTCCGCAATAATGTTGAGCGCCTATTAATACTGGCGGGGGGAGAGAGTAACGACCCCATTACGTTAGAATCACTACCCTCCGAAGTCTCTGTTGTGCGACAATCAGCGGACGCAAGACGTGAAGACCGGATGATTTCCATGCCACTACGCGGCGCACGCGAACAGTTTGAACGTAACTATTTACGTACTCAAATCGAACGCTTTGGCGGGAATATCTCGCGTACCGCTGCTTTTGTTGGTATGGAGCGATCCGCGCTGCACAGAAAATTAAAAACATTGGGCATTTCCTCAACGACTAAATCTATGCAACAAGATGACTAAGTGGCTGATTAAGGTGGTGTTATGAACATTATTATTTGTGGAGCAGGGCGCGTGGGCTACGGTATAGCGCAGACCTTAGCGGCTGAAAACAACGCGGTGACTATGGTCGATTTATCGCCAACATTGATTCAAACGATTTCTACCGAGCTAGATGTTCGGGGCATTGTCGGGCATGGTTCGCACCCTGGCGTATTACAAAAAGCGGGCGCGGAAACTGCCGACATGATTATCGCGGTTACATATTCGGATGAAGTGAATATGATTGCCTGCCAAATTTGCCATTCAGTTTTTGGCACGCCTATGAAAATCGCGCGCGTACGGGCGCAAGGTTATCTCGAAGATAAATGGCGGGATTTATACAGCCGGGAAAACATGCCTATCGATATAATTATCTCGCCCGAGATCGAAATCGGGAAAGCTATTTTGCGTAGGCTCAATACGCCTGGTGCTTTTGATGTAGTGCCATTTGCCAATGGACTCGTTCAGTTAATTGGTGTGATGATCGAAGAAAACAGTCCTATTGTTAACATGCCCGTGTCGCAAATATCAGAACTTTTCCCAGACCTTAAGGCCACCCTCGTCGGCGTTGAACGTGACAAACAATTATTCACGCCTACCGACGACGACCAGTTAAGTGTTGGTGACGGCGCGTATTTCGCGGTAGAAACTACCCATGCAGGCCGCCTCCTAGACGTTGTTGGTTCACGCGACGAAAAAGCGAGACATATCGTCATTATTGGCGGCGGGAATATTGGCTCTTATGTGGCCAAAGAACTGGAAGAAGTAAGCAGCGTGCGTGTGCGGGTCATTGAATATGACAAAGCGCGGGCTGAACGCACAGCAGATCAGTTAAAGCAAACTGTGGTTCTTAATGGTGACGCGCTAGATGCGCGGATACAAGAAGAGGCTGGGGTGTCGGACGCACAAACTGTCTTATGCCTCACCAATGATGACAAAACCAACATTTTAGCAGGTATCATGGCTAAGTCTTTAGGGGCGGGGCAAGTCTTTAGTCTCGTCAATGAATTGTCATTCTTAGATATAAAATCATCTCTTGATATTGATATGGTTATTGACCCGCGCTCGACCACGGTGTCTTCAATTTTGCGTCATGTTCGTAAAGGCCGTATTATTGATGTGTTCGCTATTGGTGACGGAACAGCTGAGGTCATGGAAGGTGAAGTGCTTGAAACATCGCCGCTCTCTGGAAAGACACTCGGTGAAGCGGCAATCCCTGAAGGGATCGCTATTGGCGCCATATTTAGGGATGGCGAAGTGATAAAACCTTATAGTGACTTCACTGTGCGCGCCCGCGACAGAGTTGTCCTTTTTGCAGAAAAACAGGCGTTGAAACATGTGGAGCATTTGTTCCGTGTCAGCGCCGATTACTTTTAGATAGGCCCGTTTAGATTATGGCCATCTCTCGCATATTTTTGTGGTTAAGCTTTGCGCTCCTGTTCTACGCGGCGCTTATGATAACCACGGCTGTTAGCGGCGTGATTTTAGGGGAGTTTGAACAAGCGCGCATGTTCTTTATGTTGTCTTGCTTGGTGGCGGTTGCGGGGCTGATTATCTATTATACATCCCACAATGCGCCGCGCCGCGAAAGTCCGCGCGATGCCCTAGTTTTTCTTGTACTGTTTTGGATTTTTTTGCCCGTTATTACAGCGCTGCCTTACTTTTTGACGGCTGGGACTGGGCCTCATAGCTGGGTTGTTAGTTACTTCGAATCTGTGTCGGCCATCACGACAACGGGGGCATCTACACAGGTTCCCGAAGAGCTGCCACGTACCATGTTGCTGTGGCGTTCAGCGCTGCAATGGAGTGGAGGCTGTATTGTCGCCACATTTGCCGTCGTGGTTTTTGCTGCGATTAATTTGGATGGTACGGGCGTTCATAAGTCTGTTTTATTCACCTTAAAGCGCGGTGAGCTATTCTCTAGGCTTGTCTCTATTGGCCGAAAAATTACGGTTTTGTACGCGATTGTGGCCGCAATTTGCATATTGTTTCTCATTTGGTTTGGAACGCCTGCATTTGAGGCGGTTTGTTTGGGCTTAAGCGCCGTTTCTACTGGAGGGTTAACGCCGCGCTCTGGGCCGCTCGCGCCTTATGTTAGCCATTTAGGTGGGTTTGTGCTGGCGCTAACGTGCATATTAGGCGCTTTGAATGTGTCGGTGATATGGGAGCTGTTTCGCAGGCGCAATTTAAACGCTGTGCGCGAAACGGCGGCAAATGTAGAACACCGCGGGCTACTGGTAATGATCAGTATTTTGCTGGTTATAGGCTTTATCTACACGGGGCCTATGCATGCTGTCACTGTCATGATCGAATCTGCATTTATGGCGACGACGACTGGATTTGATTATCATGTGATAGGCGTTGATATTATCCCGCCTTCTATATTGATTGCACTCGTACTTATCGGCGGCTCGGCGCTCTCTACGGCAGGGGGGCTTAAAATCATTCGTATGCTGTTATTGTTTAGGCACCTTCGCACCGACCTTGACCGCATGAGCCATCCATCGCGGGTTATGCCTGTACGGTTTGAAGGTGAGATAGTGCCTGACAAAGCCTTTCTATCGGTTTGGATGTATTTCTTTGGCTATACGTTGGTTTTTGCGCTCGGGATTATGGCGCTCGGCGCAGCTGGGCTTGATTTTACAACTGCCGTGGCGGCATGCGCGTCAATGCTGTCCAACATGGGGCCATTGCTCGCCGCAACAACGCCAGAAACAGGGTATGGTGATATGAACTCTTTGGAACTCGCTGTGCTAACCGTGATTATGATTGTCGGGCGCGTCGAAGTCTTAGCGGCTTTTGCCATTGTGTCGCCGTCCTTTTGGTGGCGTTAATTAAAATTACGAAAATTAGCGGGCAATATTGGCCAAAATTTAGATAACCCTTGCTATGTTGATAAAAATCGTCTTATTGGCTCCCTAATGTGGCGTTAACCATAGGATGACGGGATAAAAAATGTCGAATGAGAAGAAACAAAATTTACAGGACGCGTTTTTAAATTCTGTACGAAAATCAAAAACACCATTGACTATATTTTTAGTAAATGGCGTAAAATTACAAGGTGTTGTTACTTGGTTCGATAGTTTTTGCGTATTGCTACGCCGCGATGGTATGATACAGCTTGTTTATAAACATGCTATCTCCACAATTATGCCTTCAGAGCCCGTGTCTCTATTTGAGGCGGAAGAAGATGGCGCAGATATTGGCTAACACATTATGATTGAAGTTGAAGCGGCGCCATTATCCGCTCTCGTTATTCATCCCGTTCATAGCGGTGGAGGCGGCGGCACAGTTTCACTGCTTGATCTTGAAGAAGCTGTTAGCTTAACACAGGCGCTTGGCGTTACCGTGAAGGCAAGCGAAATCGTCACGGTGCGTGAGATTAAAGCTGGCAATTATTTAGGCAGTGGTAAAACCGACGACATGGCGGCGCTCATCAAAGAGCATGATATTGGGTTAGTGATCGTCAATACGTCACTCGCGCCGATCCAGCAGCGCAACCTTGAAGACTTATGGGGCGCTAAAGTCATTGATCGCACGGGGCTTATCTTAGAAATTTTCTCTCTGCGCGCCGCTACCAAGGAAGGCCGTTTGCAGGTTGAGCTAGCGCGTCTTGCCTATGAGCGCTCGCGGCTGGTGCGTACATGGACCCATTTGGAGCGTCAGCGCGGCGGGCAGGGCTTTCTGGCGGGGCCTGGCGAGACACAAATCGAATCTGACCGCAGAATGCTGGCCGATAAAATTAGCAAGCTTAAGCGGGACCTAGACCAAGTGCGCCGCACCCGCGCTTTGCAGCGTAATAAACGTAAGCGCGCGCCAGAGCGTGTTGTGGCCTTGGTTGGTTACACCAATGCTGGGAAGTCCACCTTGTTTAACGCGCTGACGGGCAGCAATATCTTTGTTAAAGATATGCTGTTCGCAACTCTGGACACCACCCACCGCGTGCTTGAGCTACCAAGCGGGCAAAAAGCAGTACTGTCCGATACGGTTGGGTTCATCTCTGACCTTCCCACTGACCTTGTGGACGCATTTCGCGCCACGTTGGAAGAAGTAAAAGAGGCAGACTTGCTTATTCATGTACGCGATATTTCAGATCCTTTGTCCGAAGCGCGCAAACAAAATGTGCTGGATATTCTGGCATCCATAGAAGCAGGCCCAAAATTTGACCAAGATTTGATTGAAGTTTGGAATAAAACCGACCTTCTGCCCGACGATGATGCTCATGATAGTCTACGCGCGGGCCGCTCAGCTGACAACGAACTGGGGCAGTGCGCTGCCTACGCTTTGTCCTGTATCACTGGTAAGGGACTGGAAGAGCTGCGCGAAGGCATTGAAGCGCATTTGTCCGCGAATGATCATATTGTTAACGTCACTATCGGGCCAAAAGATTTTGCCGTGCGGGCATGGCTGTTCGAGCATGGCGACGTTATCGAAGAGACGATTACTGACAAAGGCGAATATGCGATGGAAGTGCGTCTTAGCCAAATTGATCTTGGCATTTTACGCGCGCGGCACCAGCAAATTTTCTTATAGGCCTTTTTGCTTGGCCTCTACCCAAAGCGCTTCCATGTCGCCCAGGTTCATGTCGTTAATGCCGCTTTGCGATTTATTTTCGATATACTGAAACCGGCGCGTAAATTTGCTGTTTGTATCACGCAGGGCATGTTCGGGATCAACGCCGAGCTTGCGAGCTAGGTTCGTTACGGCAAATATCAAGTCGCCAACCTCTTCGTGTATGCGCTCTTGCGGTTCGCCTGCTTCTAATGCATCTGTGATTTCGCCTGCTTCTTCGGTGATTTTTTCGATAACTTGAGCTGCGTCATGCCAGTCAAACCCCACGCGCGCGGCACGTTTTTGTAATTTTTGAGCGCGCATAAGCGCAGGAAGGGCTAAGGCGATGCCGTCCAAAACGCTTTGCGTGTCCGTAGCCTTTTCGGCGCGCTCTACGGATTTAAGTTGTTCCCAGCTTTGTTTAACGGCTTTGGGGTCGTTAGTAGGGGTGTCTCCAAATACATGTGGATGCCGTTTTATCATTTTGCGCACGAGAGCGTCGCACACACCATCAAAGTCAAACTGCCCGTCTTCATCCGCTATTTGCGCATGAAAAATGACTTGGAATAATAAATCGCCCAGCTCTTCTTTCAGAGCCCCCATATCGCCCGCGTCAATGGCATCACTAACTTCATAGGCTTCTTCAATCGTGTAGGGCGCGATGGTTTTAAAACTTTGAACACTATCCCAAGGGCAGCCATTATCAGGACTGCGTAGTCGCGCCATCAGTGCTAAAAGCCGTGCGGTTGGCGTATTGCCGAGCCCTAAAAATACGCTTTCAATATTCATTTGTTGCGGCCACGGGCGCGCCATAATGTGTGGGCTGTAAAACCTATAAATACCAAGGCCGTCAGGCCGTAACAGCTCCAGATAAAAATAGCATGACGGCCAAAATCAGGAATTAACTCCATTAGATATCCTCCATTACGGCGCTTGCCCCGCGCTGTGTTTTTGTGCGCTTTTGTTTGGTGCGTTCTATACTGTCCAGTACTCTGTTAATAGTCAGCCATGCAAAGAAACATCCATAACCGAGCATGAGTAAATATAGGGGCATGCCCATAGATGTCTCGAATCCAGGCCCGCCAAGCGTGGCGCCTTGGTGCAGGCTATTCCACCAATCTACTGAAAATTTTATCACTGGTAAATTGATAGACCCCACCATAGCGATAAGGCCCGCAATACGCGCGGCGCGCCTTTTGTCTTCTATAATTGCCCAAACCTGCATATAGCCAATATACAAAAACAGCAATATCAGGGTTGAGGTCATGCGCCCGTCCCATTGCCAAAATGTCCCCCAAGCCGTCTTGCCCCAGATCGCGCCAGTTGCCAGTGTCAGCACCGTAAATGCTGCGCCTGGTAGCGCCATAGAGCGCGCTAGAACATCGGCCAGCGGGTGCCGCCAAACAAAAGCAATTAGGCTAGCCGCCGCCATAGCGCCGTAAGCGGACATGCTAATAAGTGCCGCTGGCACATGAATATATAAAATACGAACGGCGTTTTCGTGCAGCTTATCTTCGGGTGAATTATAAAGGGCGTACCATACGCCAACTGCGATTAGGCCAAGCGCAGCACACCCAAAAATAGGGCTGGCATAGCGAGCGAATTTTTTAAACCTAAGCGGATTTGCTAGTAGTGAAATCATAATCAATCTATTCCATCGTTGCACCGAGCGCCGCCGCGCTGGCGGGTATACCTATAGCAAGCGCGATAAGGCTAAGCCCTGATAGCGCTTGAAATTCCATAGCGCCCAGCCCCGCTTTTTCATAGCTTAACACCCCCTCAATGGCAAACATCAATACGGGAATGAGGAGCGGCGTTGTTAGCAGCACTAGCAAAACGCCGCCGCCTTTATATCCCGTCAGGCAAGCCCCAGAAAACGCGCCATATATTATCAGCGCAGGGCTAGCGATTAGGATTGTGAAAAACAAACCCGCGCTGGTCGCCATGCTTAGATTATAAAAAAGGCCTGCAATAGGCAAGGCGGCTAAGAGCGGCACTACGGTAAGTAGCCAATGAACGATGCACTTGCCACTTACATAGTGAGTCAGAGGCAAGCCAGAAAGTCTAATTTGCTCTAAAGATCCGTCCTCCACGTCGCCCGCAAATAATTGCTCAAAGGAAAATAGAAGCGACAACACCAATGCTAGCCAAATTAGCGCGGGGGCTAGGGGACGAATAACACTTGTTTCACCGCCAAGGGCAATAGCACATAGGGCTAAAAACACGGCGAAAAACACGAGGCCATGCGCCCACGTCCCGCCCGAGCGAAGTGCCAGCAAAAGATCACGTTTTATCAGGCCGCTAAGTGCGCGCATCACGGCTCTCCTGTAACGTTAAAATTCGCGTACTGCTTCCAATTTTGCTTGGCGCTCTATGGGAGGCCAGCAATAGAGAGCCGCCCCGCGCCGTGTGTGCGCGCAACATGTCATGAATAAGCGCACGGCCCACTTCGTCCATAGGCGCAGCAGGCTCGTCCAGTACCCACAGGGGCGCGTCGCGCAGCATTAACCGCGCGAGAGCAAGGCGCCGTGATTGCCCCGCCGACAATGTGTGGGTTCTTTGGTGGCGGCGGGCCCACAACCCAACCCGCGTAAGAGCCGCGTCTACGCAGCCCTCTTCCCCGGCGTAAATGTCTTGCCAAAACTCAAGGTTTTCAGCGGCGCTAAGGTCTTTCTTGTGCGCGTCATGATGGCCTTGGTATGCCGTTATACCACTGCGCCATGCGGCTTTGATATTATCGCCGCCCCACGTCAACATACCTGCATCAGGGCGGATGAGGCCCGCTACGCATTTGAGCAAAGTAGTTTTGCCAATACCATTAGCACCGCAAATCCATACCGTATCGCCTGGAGCGAGGGCAAAGTTTAAATCTTCAAATAACGACTTGCCATCATAGGCGAGGCTAAGCCCATTTATCTCTAAATGATCTGCTTGCTCATATATAGATTTATGGCTATGCGTCATAATTTCGCGTTTACACAATTGTTTGGGCTAGGTAAACAAGTCAAATGAAACCAAAACATAGAAATTCCCGGCTTTTGAAAGTCGGCTTAGGTGCTACAGCCACAATTGCAGGCGTATCTTTGCTCATGATGGCAATGGGCGAGTATAAAGAACTGTTCAAAAATCCGTCAGACGTAGTCAATGTGGCCTTTGTGCAAGGCGAGCAATCTATTCGGGTGGGCGGCCTAATTGTTGATGGCAGTATTGTCAAAAGTGAAGGCTTAATCACTGATTTTTCCGTTATTGATTTTATGGATGCTGATGAAAGTGTGCCCGCTCTAAAAATTCGCTACGACAAAGTCCTGCCAGATTTGTTCCGCGAGGGCGAAGGCGTTGTTGTTACAGGCAAGTTAAACGAAGATGGCCTGTTCGTCGCGAGCAAAGTTCTTGCCAAACACGATGAAAACTACATGCCCAAAATGCCTGAGAAAGATTATTAGGTAGGCCGCGGACCGTAATGAGTTTGTTTTCCAATTGTTAGCAAATGCTGGCTAACGTCTCTTATCAGGAGACTTAATGCCAAAGCTTAGTGCCAAAAATTATGGACGAGCCGTAAAAGCGGCGGCACTTTTACGTGCGGCGGAAAAACAAGTGCGGATATTGCGCGCCGTGGCGTGGGAGCCGTCCGTAGGCGAGGATTTTGTTGCGGCGAAGGGAGAAGTGATGCCCAAGGTCAAGTATCCCGCCTATGAGGGCACACAAGCGCGGGCGTTAATTACGCAGGCGCGTGAGGGGCTGGGCGGCGAACACCCTGTAATGAATTGGCTTTTGCGCGTGGCTAACAAGCTCGAAATAGCGACAGTGATGCTAGAAAACACAGGCACGCCAGAATTTTATACACAATCATGTTTGCTTTACGGTACGCCTGCCAAAGTGCTGCTCGATGGTAAAACTCGCACGGTGGATTTGGCGCGGCATATGGATGACGCTTTGTCAGGACTTGAACATGACAAATTAGTGCTAGGCGGGGATGATGAAACATTCGGCGCGGATGAATTTGCGGCGCGTCTTGGAGAGCGGCTTGCCCCCCATTTTGGAGACCGCGCCCCAAGCGTTATCGTGACGGATCATTTGTCGGCTAAAGCCTTAGCGGGAGCGAAGCGCATTCGGGTACGCGGGGGAGCAAAGTTTAACCCTATGGACGTGTTTCAGCTCTTGCAGCACGAAGCCCTCGTGCATACGGCGACGGCGCTCAATGGGCGCGCTCACAAAGACTTTGCCATATTAGGCGCGGCCCATGCGGGCACAACGGAGATACAAGAAGGCCTTGCAGTCTTTGCCGAAATTATTACGGGCGCTATGGACCCTGTGCGGTTTAAACGGTTGGTTGACCGCGTTATCGCCATTGAAATGTCCGTTCAAGGCGCTGATTTTATTGAAGTTTATAGATATT
>Ga0209633_10002460_pt1 | contig 17886 bp, 18 predicted proteins | sample Cruoilmetagenom1_FD_187290 | JGI IMG/M metagenome (GOLD analysis project Ga0209633, IMG submission 187290) | Oil polluted marine microbial communities from Coal Oil Point, Santa Barbara, California, USA - Sample 1 (SPAdes) (version 2) | ecosystem: Environmental > Aquatic > Marine > Oil seeps ... | reverse complement strand
CATTTTAGAAACAGAATAACTTGGTACACTTTGAACCAAAAAATGAACGTGATTAGATTCATAACCAATCTCGATAAAATGAACTTCATATCGTTCTGAAATTTCCAAACAAATCTGTTTTAATCCCGCTCCAATATCTTTTGTTATAGCCGATTTCCTATATTTCAAAGGAAAAACCAAATGATACAACAATAATGTTTTATTATGTCGCTTTAAAATATGTTCACTCATATCTCAAAAATACGCTTTTTCAAAGCGTAATGAAAACCTAAGGTTTTCAAACTTTCCACTAAACCCCGAGGCTGAGCCTCGAGGAATTCTTTAGATTAATAATTTCAAACAATCAATAAAAAAAATAAAATATTTTTGTTATTTAGCTATTCATAAAATAATCATGAAATTAAAACATTTTTTAATAATTACAATCATACTTCCTCTTTTTGCATTTACCCTACACAAATATTATGTTAGTTTAACTGAAATTGAATATGTTGAAAAACAACAATCCGTACAAATAATTACAAGTATTTTTATAGATGATTTAGAGGTTGACATGCAGAAACAGTACCATAAAACCTTTAACATAGATACCAAACAAGAAATAGATAGCATAGATTATTATTTTAAAAGATACCTAAATCAACACTTTCAAATAACTATTAATGACAGCATACATAAATATAACTATATAGGAAAAGAATACGAAGATAACATTGTTCATTTTTACTTAGAAACATCTAATATTCAACAGCTTAAAAGTATTGAAGTTATAAACACTTCCTTATTTGAAAGTTTTGAAAACCAACAAAATATTATAAAAATTAATGTAAAAGATTTTAATAAAACTTTCTACCTAACTAAAAATAATGATAAAGGTTTGTTAAAATTTTAATAAAAATTTAACAAACCATACGAAAATAATTACTTTCGATTAATAATACCCAAACTAAATCAGCCATGTTCAAAAAAAATATACTTTTTATTGTTGTTTCTTTAATTTCAACAATGCTATTTGCTCAAACTACTGAGCAACAAAATACTGTACAAAAAGGACATTATAACATTAATAAATTCAGACAGTTAAAACAAGAACTTCCTACTCCAAATAATCAACATACTGCTTCTGGTGCTCCAGGTTTTGAATATACCCAGCAAAAAGTAGATTATAAAATGAATATTATTTTAGATGATGATCAGCAAAAAATATTTGGGGAAGAAACCATTACCTATCATAATAATTCAAAGGACAATTTAGAATATTTATGGATACAGTTAGACCAAAATATGCGTGCACCAAATTCTAAAACGCCAGATATTAATGGAAGTGGTCCTGGGGTTTTATATTCTCCTTCAAAATTCACCAAATATTTTATGGGAAAACCTTTTCAAGGTGGAATTAATTTAGATTATGTAAATAACATGGATGGCACTCCGTTAAATTATATGGTTAATCAAACTATGATGCGAATTGATTTACCAAAACCATTAGCTTCTGGGGCTACATTTAACTTTAAAATTAAATGGTGGTATAACATTAATGATTATATAGCTCTACAAGGTAGATCTGGATATGAGCCATTTCCTGACGGAAATAAAATTTATATAATTGCTCAATTTTTCCCTCGTTTGGCAGTATATAATAACGTAGAAGGTTGGCAAAATATGCAATTTTGGGGAAGAAGTGAATTTGCTTTAGAATTTGGAGATTATGAAGTTTCTATTACTACACCAAAAGATCATATTTTAAATGCAACGGGAGTTCTTCAAAATCCAAAAGAAGTTTTTACTAGAAAACAATTTAAAAGATATGAAGAAGCAAAAAAATCTTTTGACAAACCACTAGTAATTGTTACTCAAGACGAGGCTATAGAGGCTGAGAAAGGACATGCTAAAGAAACTAAAACTTGGAAATTTAAAGCTAAAAATGTTCGAGATTTTGCTTTTGCATCCTCACGCAAATTTATTTGGGATGCCATGGCTGTTGATATGAATGGAAGAACCGTAATGGCTTATTCTTTATATCCAAAAGAAGGAAATCCACTTTGGGGTAAACATTCTACCCGTGTAGTTGCTAACACACTAAAAGTATATTCTGAGCATACTATTGATTATCCATATCCACAAGCTACTTCGGTAAATGCTAAACGTCAAGGAATGGAATATCCTATGATTTGTTGGAATTTTGGAAGACCTAATCCTGATGGAACCTATACAGACAGAACAAAATACGGAATGATTGGTGTAGTTACACACGAAGTTGGTCATAATTTTTTCCCTATGATAATTAATTCCGATGAACGTCAATGGACTTGGATGGATGAAGGTATAAATTCATTTGTACAAATATTAGCAGAAAGAAATTACGATAAAAACTTTCCTATTTCTCGGGGACTTCCAAAAGGAATTACAAGCTATATGAAAGGGGATCAATCCAAAATAGCACCTATTATGTCGCAAGGCGATAATGTTTTTAATTTTAGTGCCAATGGCTATGCTAAACCAGCCGCAGGGTTATATATGTTGCGACAAACTATTATGGGTCCAAAATTATTTGACAAGGCTTTTAAAACTTATGCAAAGCGTTGGGCATTTAAACATCCAACTCCCGCTGATTTTTTTAGAACTATGGAAGATGCTTCCGCTATGGATTTAGACTGGTTTTGGAGAGGATGGTTTTATACTACAGGCAGTAACGATATTGGCATTAAATCGGTTAAAAAATACTATGTTACCAACAAGCCAACCAAACGTGCGCAAAATATGGCAAAAAGATATGGCATTACAGTAGATCAACTACCTCCAGCTTTATATTTAGTATCTGAAGATAGTGACGAATTTACAAATGATTTAAAAAATAAAAAACTTGAAGAGTTTCCAATTTTAAAGAATTATATCAATAAAAACTTCTCAACTCAAGAACAAAAAACATTAAAAGCACCTAAATATTTTTATGAATTAACTTTTGAAAAACCTGGAGATTTGGTAATGCCAATTATTGTTGAATTTCAATATGAAGATGGTACAAAAGAGCGTAAGCAATATCCAGCTCAAATATGGAGACATAATGATAAAGAAGTCACCAAAGTTTTTCCATCTACTAAAGCAATTAAAAAGATTGTAATAGACCCCGATGAAGAAACTGCTGATGTTAATTTAAAAAATAATAGTTGGCCAAAAAATACCGAATCTAAATTCGATAAATTTAAGAAACAACAAATAAAAAGCTAACTAGTAACTTGAGTTTGACATAAGGACTTCTGATTATTAGTCATTTATAAATTCTATAGTGAAAAACTGATGCCATTCCTGCAAAGGCAGGAATCTATAAGTATGATGAGTTTAGATTCCTGCCTTTGCAGGAATGGCAATACAACTATAAATAAATCAACAACTTGTAATATTTTATTTATATCTAACTCACGTTAGTATAAAAACAAAAAAAGCGATTATTAAAAAAAATAATCGCTTTTTTTATGAAATTATTTCTATATCATAATCTATTAAAAGTCCAGAAAGTGCTTGTTGAGAGAACTTCGCACCTTTAATTTTATTAATTTCTGGGTTAATTCTAAAGTTAATTGCAGTACTAAAATCAGATAACGATAAATTTGTTGCATTAAAAATAGTTCCTGCTAAATCTCCATTTTCAAAAACTGCATTCGATAAGTTTGCTTCTGAAAAATCAACTTCAATTAATTTACAATCTTTAAAGATTATTCCTTTGAGATTTAATTTATAAAAAGATGCTAAATTTAAAAAACAAGTATCAAATTTTAAGGACAGCAAAAAGTTATCGCATTCATTAAATAGTATTCCCACTAATTTACAACTATTAAAAATTACGCTTTTTAAAGAGGTGTTTTTCAAATTAGTATTACTAAAATTACATGAGATAAATTCACATGCTATAAAGGAACTATTAGATAAATCCGTGTTTACAAAAGAGCAGTTTGTAAAAGTACAAGTATCATATTCTGCTCTTTTAAATTTTTCAGCTGAAAAATCTATTTTTTCGTAAGTTACCTTGTCAAAAAACAAATCTGACATGCTAAAAATTTATGCTTTAGATTTTCTATACATTAAATAAAATCCTACAAATATTAAAGGAATACTAAGTATTTGACCTGTATTTAATAACCATGTTGCTCTATCTCCAACCTGTGCTTCTTTGAAAAATTCAACAAAAAATCTAACCGTCCAAAGCAACACAAAAAAGAGTCCAAATATATAACCTAATTTTTCTTTTTTATTGGTTTTCCAATACACAAACCATAAAATTATAAAGATAATTAAGTAACTCACAGATTCATAAATTTGCGTTGGATGTCTAGGAAAATCTTCTCCTAATTTTCTAAAAATAAATCCATAATTTGAATGTGTAGGTTTTCCTATAATTTCAGAATTCATTAAATTTCCTATTCTTACAAAAATTGCACCTGCTGCAACCGGAATAGAAATTCTATCTAAAATATATAATATCGGTTTTTTAAGGACTTTTTTACTATACAAATACATCGCAATTATAACTCCTATTACCGCTCCATGACTAGCTAAACCAGCATAACCTGTGAATTCAAATTTTGGGCTAAACCTAAAAGGTAAAATTACTTCTAAAGGATGATGAATTAAAAATTGAGGATCATAAAACAAAAAATGTCCTAACCTTGCCCCTGCCAAAGTTGCAATAACCGTATACATAAATAAGGAATCCAATTTTTCTAGCGGAATTTTATCATTAATAAAAATCTTTTTCATTAAATACAAACCTAGCATAAATGCTATAACAAACATTAAACTGTAATAACGGATTGCAATTGGACCTATTTTAAATAATATTGGAGAAGGATTCCAATCAATGGATAATAAAATCATATTTTAAATTTTTATTTTTTATGTTTATGATGATGTTGATGTTGCAATAATTCTTCTTTTGTTGGAACAGGATCAAAACCACTTCCACCCCAAGGATGACAACTTCCAATTCTTTTTATAGCAAGCCAACCACCGGTAAAAATACCATGTTTTTTTAATGCTTCAATTGTATAATGCGAACAAGTTGGCGAATAACGACAACTAGACGGTGTATATGGCGAAATTGCAGCTTGATAAAACCTAACCAAACCAATAAAAGGTAATGCTAATATTTTTGTAAAACTCTTCAATTTAATTTACTGTAAATGATGTACCATCTTTACCATCTTTTAATTGAATACCTAAGGCTAAAAGTTCATCTCTAATTTTATCTGATAACACCCAATCTTTATTAACACGAGCTTCATTTCTCATAGAAATAAGTAATTCTACCACTCCTGATATTTTTGAAGAACTATCTTTATTTACCTCGTTTTGCAAACCAAGAATATCAAATACAAATGCGTTTATCAAAGTTTTAAATTTGGTTAAATCTTCTGATGTTAACGTTTTTTTACCTAGCTGTAACAAGTTAACATATTTTACCGCTTCAAATAGTTGTGCAATTAAAACAGGACTGTTAAAATCATCGTTCATAGCTTCGTAACATTTTTGTTTCCAGCTATTTATATCTAGACTTGACACTTTATTTGCAGTTATATTTTCTAATTGATTTACCGCTTCCATTAATTTTAAAAATCCTTTTTCGGAGGCCTCTAAAGCGTCATTTGAAAAATCTAAAATGCTTCTATAATGTGCTTGCATCATAAAAAAGCGAAGTGCACTTGGTGAAAATGCCTTTTTCATTAATTTATTTTCACCAGTAAATATTTCATTTGGTAAAATATAATTACCTGTTGATTTCGCCATTTTTTGACCGTTTAAAGTCAGCATATTTGCATGCATCCAATAATGAACCGGATTTACGTTATTACTTGCTTTTGATTGTGCAATTTCACATTCGTGATGTGGAAATTTCAAATCCATTCCGCCTCCATGAATATCAAATGTTTTGCCTAAATACTTAGTACTCATTGCGCTACATTCTAGATGCCAACCTGGAAAACCATCACTCCAAGGTGAAGGCCAACGCATTATGTGCCGTTCTTCTGCTTTTTTCCAAAGGGCAAAATCTTGTGGATTTTTCTTTTCTGATTGTCCATCTAACTCACGAGTATTATGAATGGAATCTTCAATTTTTCTTCCTGATAAAATTCCATAATGCTCCGTTTCATTATACTTTAACACATCAAAATAAACCGATCCATTAACAATATATGCTAGTCCTTTATCTAAAATAGTTTTAATAATTTCTATTTGATCAATAATATGACCAGTTGCTGTGGGTTCAATACTTGGTGGAATATTATTAACTTTTTGCAGAATATTATGAAAATCTACCGAGTAACGTTGCACCACTTCCATTGGTTCAATTTCCTCCAAACGTGCTTTTTTAGAAATTCTATCTTCCCCTTCATCTGCATCATTTTCTAAATGACCTGCATCGGTAATATTTCGAACATACCTAACTTTATAACCTAAATGTTTTAAATAACGGAATACCAAATCAAAACTCATAAAAGTTCTAACATTTCCTAAATGCACATTGCTATAAACCGTTGGCCCACAAACATACATACCAACATAACCTTCTATAATTGGTTTAAAAAGCTCCTTTGATTTACTTAAAGAATTGTATATTTTTAACTGATTGGTTTTGTATAATTCCATTAAAATTAAATTGATTTTAAGGCTGTAAAGATACTAAAATTATAAGATGTTAAACACCTAATAATATACTAAATATAAGTTAACAATTATACAAATTCAATAATTGAAATTAAAATAATAACATCAATAAAACAATATTATGTAAGTTATCAGTTTAATTGAAATAAAAAATTAATTTTACAAAAACAAAAACGTAAATTCATAGCAATTATTTATATCCTACTTTAAATGCAAAAAACAGCAAAAGTAACATCAACTACTTGTATTGTAATTCCTTGTTATAATGAGGAAAAAGGACTTCCGCTAAAAGAATATGAGAATTTTATTCAGAAAAATGAACAAGTAATTTTGGCTTTTGTAAATGATGGATCTTCTGATAATACGCTTGTTGTACTTGAAAAATTGAAATCAAAATTTCCTGCTAAAATCAATGTAATAAGTTATAAAGATAATAAAGGAAAAGCAGAAGCAGTAAGGTTTGGCATGCAACATTGCTTACAACATATTGATTTTAAATATATTGCTTATTTGGATGCTGATTTAGCAACATCGTTAGACGAATGTAATGCAATGGTTCAAAATTTTGATGATAAAATAACATTCGTTTTTGGTTCTAGAATTAAAAGGATTGGAGCAAATATTGAAAGAAAAAGATCTCGTTTTTTAATTGGGAGAATTATTGCCACCGTAATTTCAACTATTCTAAAACTACCTGTTTATGACACGCAATGCGGATGTAAAATTTTTACAAGAGATTTAGCAGAAAAAGTTTTTACTAAACCTTTTATTTCAAAATGGTTATTTGACGTAGAAATATTTCAAAGAATTATGGAATTATATGGTAGAGAAAAATCTCTGGAAAAAATGATTGAAATTCCATTAAAATCATGGATTGAAAAAGGGGATTCTAAAGTAAAAGCTTCTTATTTTTTTAAGCTATGGATAGATTTATTTAGAATTAGTCAACTATCAAAAGCCTAATAAAGCGTTAATTATATGTTGCCAAAAAACTTAAAAAACACTCGTTTATATTTAATAATTTCAGTAATTACAATTATTATATTCAAATTTATATTAACCGCTGCTATTCCGCTGCTTGACAAAACAGAATCTAGATATGCTGAAATAGCAAGGATTATGGCTGAGACTAAAGAATGGGTAGTACTTCAAATTGATTATGGTGTGCCTTTTTGGGCAAAGCCTCCTTTATCCACTTGGCTTTCTGCATTTAGTTTTGATATTTTTGGAGTGAACGAATTAACAGCGAGATTACCTTCCTTTTTAATTAGTTTACTTATTATTTATATTGTTGGTAAAAGCATAAAAAAGACAAATATCTCGTATTATTTGATTGCTTTCATATTGTTAACCATGCCTGAATTTTTAATTCATACTGGTGTGGTTTCCACAGATACTGCACTAAACTTTTGTGTAGTTATCATTATGCTTTCCTTTTGGAAATCTATGGAAAACGAAAATAAGTCCCTTTGGAATTATTTATTTTTTATAGGTATTGGATTAGGATTTTTAGCTAAAGGACCTCTAATTCTAGTATTAACTGGTCCTCCAATTTTAGCTTGGATACTTATTCAAAAAATTAAATTAAAAACTGTTTTTACAAAATTACCTTGGGTATTAGGTATGCTATTAGTGTTAATTATTGCGGTTCCTTGGTATATTTTAGCAGAGGAAAGATCTCCAGGATTTTTAGATTATTTTATTGTTGGCGAGCATTTTAAACGCTTTTTAGTGCCAGGTTGGAAAGGTGATTTATATGGTAGTGGACACTCTCAACCTAAAGGGATGATTTGGGTGTTTTTATTTATTTTTACATTCCCGTGGTTGCAAATAGTACTTATTAAATTATGGAAGGATCGTAAATTTATTTTAAAGAATAAGTGGGTTTCGTACTTAGTATTTTGGTTGGCTTGGACACCTCTATTTTTTACCATGTCCACTAATATTTTACACACCTATATTTTACCCGTAACAGTTCCTATTGCATTATTAGCTGTTTATTATTGGGAGAACTATGTTAGTAAAAAAATAATTTTAGGCTTAGGTTCTATATTTCCGGCGTTGGCAATTATAGCTTTTATAGGGATCTCATTTACCAATAAATCAGAAAACTATATGAATTCAGATAAATATTTATTACAACATCAGTTTGTTAATACTACTAATAAGTTAGTTCCAATATTTTACTGGAGACAAAAATCATATTCAGGTCAGTTTTATTCAAAAGGAAAAGCTAAAGTGGTTAAAAATGAAAAGGAATTAGATTCTGTTGCTAATAGCTATCCTAAAATTTATTTTTTAATTACCAATAAACGTAAAAAAGAAATTTCAAAAGAGGTTCTTTCAAAAATGACCTTTTTAGAATCTAATTACAAAACATCTATTTATAAAATGGAATAAAACCATTTCTAACTTTGATAAATAGAAATTTATAGAATTTATTAATACAAATAAATAGGTTAAATTTGCCAAAAATTCTAATTAAAAAAGAGTTTAATAATTAAATATTGAATAATAATGCATTACGAATTTACCATTATAGTTCCAGTTTTTAATGAAGAAGACAATTTAAAACGTGTAGAAACAGAGCTTTCTAAATATCTGAAAATAGCAACTAAAAAAACAAAAGTGTTATTTGTTAATGATGGTAGTAAAGACAACAGCCAATCCTTAATTGAAGAGGTTTGTTCAGCTAATTCAGATTTTTCTTTTATTCAATTTAAAGAAAATAGAGGATTAAGTGCTGCAATAACAGCTGGGTTTCAAAATACTGATACTGAACTTGTTGGATATATCGATTCTGACTTACAAACTGCTCCTGAAGACTTTAATCTATTATTAAATGAAATTGTAAACTACAGTTTAGTTACTGGTGTTAGAGCAAACCGAAAAGATTCGTTTGTTAAAAATATGTCGTCTACCATTGCTAACGGAATTAGACGTTCTTTTACTCATGACGGAATGGATGACACAGGTTGTCCTTTAAAAGTGATAAAAACCGAATACGCAAAAAAAATTCCAATGTTTAAAGGATTGCATCGATTTTTACCTGCAATGATTTTATTACAAGATGGTAAAATAAAACAGATACCTGTGCAACATTTCCCTAGAATTGCTGGGGAAGCAAAATATGGTTTATGGAATAGATTGTTAGGTCCGCTTATGGATTGTTTTGCTTACCTATGGATGAAGAAAAAATATATTGATTACGAAATTGCTAAAAAAGGTTAATGAGTAACTGGTTAATTTATAGCGTTGGATTTTTGGCTCAACTTCTATTTTCTGGAAGGCTAATTTTACAATGGATTTTATCTGAAAAAAACAAAAAAGTTTTAACGCCTTCCATATTTTGGAAACTAAGTTTATTAGCTTCTTTTTTATTATTTGTTTATGGCTATTTGCGTAATGATTTTGCCATAATGCTTGGTCAGGCACTCACCTATTTTATATATATTCGAAATTTACAATTGCAAGGCGAATGGCAAAAAGCACCCAAATTTTTAAGAATATTCTTATGGATCTTTCCTGTATTAATTGTTATTTATTCTTTCAACAATAACACTTATGATTTAGTTAAACTATTCCAAAACAAAGATATACCTTTCGCTCTTTTACTTTGGGGAAGTGTGGCTCAAGTAATTTTCACGTTGCGTTTTGTTTATCAATGGATTTATTCAGAAAAAAATAAAGAATCCTCCTTACCATTCGGATTTTGGTTGTTAAGTTTAATAGGATCGTTAATGATATTAATTTACGCTATTTTACGTAAAGACCCTGTATTATTTGTTGGTCATATGATGGGTTCTATCATATATTCAAGAAATATAATATTATCAAAAAAACATGCTTAATTTTATATTTATTTATGATTAAAATTTTTGAAAAATATCCCATTGCAAGTTTATCAATTTTAGTTTTATTCATGTTACTTGTTCATTTAAACGTTCCAAATATTACTATTATGGAAGCTCGAAATTTTATTTCAGCGCGTGAAATGATCCAAGATCACCATTGGTTATTAACTACAATGAATGGCGAACCACGCTACCAAAAACCGCCTTTACCAACTTGGTTAACCGCAATATCTGGATTAATTTTTGGGGTAAATAGTTTATTTGCATTACGATTACCTGCCGCTTTAATGGTATTATTTTTGGGAATTTTCGTTTATTTATTTTCCTTGAAATTACAACTTTCTAAACTTCACAGTTTTAATAATAGTTTAATTGTGGTTACTTCCTTTTATGTAATTGGCATTTTAAATGAAGCGCCTTGGGATATTTTTGCTCATGGTTTTATGCTTGCAGGAATTTACTTCTTATTTCAATTTTTTGAAAACTCAAAACAGCTATGGAAAAATGCGTTATTGGCATCCTTTTTTGTGGGATTATCATTTTTAAGTAAAGGACCTATTTCCTTGTACGCGTTATTTTTACCATTTATTATATCCTACGGAATTGTATATAAATTCAAGAGTTTTAAAACCATATGGATTCCCTTTATAAGTTTTGTATTATTATTTATAATAATTGGAGGATGGTGGTTTATATATATCCGTATCGCAGATGCAGATGCTTTTATAAAAATTGCCACCAAAGAAACGAGCAATTGGAATGGCTATAACGTAAAACCATTTTATTATTACTGGAGCTTTTTTACGCAATCTGGTATTTGGACTATCCCGGCGTTTATCAGTTTATTATACCCTTATTTAAAAAAACGTGTACAAAACAAAAAAGTATATCAGTTTACGTTTTGGTGGACTGTAATTGCAGTACTATTATTATCCTTAATTCCAGAAAAAAAACCCCGTTATTTAATGCCTGTTTTAATTCCGTTAGCATTAAATACCGGATTTTATATCCAATATTTAGTTCAAAACTTTTTAAAACTTAAAAATAAAAAAGAAACTATTCCTGTTTATTTTAATTTTGGTTTAATAGCTACTATTGGTCTGGCATTCCCTTTTATTATTTATTTTTTATTGAAAAATGAAATCCGGAACTTTGTAATAAATTATATTTTAACTTCACTAAGTTTAGTTTTAATAGGCTTTTATATTATTAAAAATTTGATTAAAAAGAACATTCAGAATGTGTTTTATTTAACGGTAATTTTTATTGCGGCTATACTTATTTTTGGTTTACCAATTTCAAAAAATATTAATAAAAATGATGCTTTTAATGAAATAAACACATTGCATCAAATTGAAAATAATAATAAAATGACCACTTATTCTATTGGAGAAGTAACTCCGGAATTATTATGGAATTATAATGGTAAAATTAAAAATATTTATACAAATAATAAGATAGAGCTACCTAAGGGTACTAATTTTGGCCTTTTATTGTTAAATGAAGATGTACCTAAAATTACCAAAGAATTATCAGGAAATTATCAATTAAAATTAATGGAAACTTATGATTTAAATAAGGGTTCTAAAAATAAAGAAAGATTAATTCGTCAGTTTTATTTAGTCTCAAAAAAATAGTACTTTTGATTTATGAAAATTAATACACTTACTAAAACAGATAAACTTGGCTATATATTTTTAATAATAGCTTTTGCTTTTGGACTTTATTATGCAAACACAGATTTAAATTATTTTGATACAGTTTATGCCGTTGAAGATGGTTTTGTTGAAAACAGCCAATTTGTGCTTTTGTTATGCTCAAGTTTATTGTTATTTTATTACTTTTTTAAATTCTTTAAACATAAAAATGGGTATTGGAAATTAGGAGTTTTAGTTATGGCTATTGCGTTCTTTTTTGCTTCAGGTGAAGAAATCTCTTGGGGACAACGTATATTTCATATTCAATCCTCTGAATACTTTATAGAAAATAATGCTCAACACGAAACCAATTTACATAATATGGTTGTTGATGGAGAGAAAGTAAATAAACTTATTTTTAGCCAGTTGTTAACTGTTATGTTAGTTATTTACCTATTAATTTTACCTGTTTTATACAGAAAAATAGCAGCTATTAAAAAATTGGCAGACTTATTTGCAGTACCCATTGTAAAATGGCATCACACCATAGCTTTTTTAATTGCTACTGGTTTAATAGTTTTTGTTCACTCGGAAAGAAAATGGGAATTATATGAATTAGCGTTTGCAGTTATATTCTTTTTGATATTTTTAAACCCGTTTAATAAAAAAGAAATCTTTACCGCTAACTCTTAATTTTTTTCAAAAAAAGTAGTAGCAATTTATTAAATAGTGTTCCATATAAAACACCAAAAAACATTCCTGTAACTAAGTCTAAAGGATAATGTACACCTATATAAATTCTACTATAAGCTATTAGTAATGCCCAAAATATTAAACCAGGGAATAAATATTTATAGCTATTTTTTAACAATAAACCAAAAAACACCGCTATTCCCATAGAATTAATTGCATGGGCTGAAAAATAGCCGTATAAACCCCCGCATCCTTCTTTTACTATCCTTATTAAAGAAGAAATATTGTTATTATGACAAGGTCTTAATCGTTTAAAACTATATTTAAAAAGATTACTAGTTTGATCGGAAAGTGCAATTAATAATACTCCAAATAACAATACAATCAGCGTTTTTTTGAAACCTAATTTTTTGTAGGTTAAAAACAAAAGTAAAACATACAATGGGAAGGAACTAAATTTATTAGTTACAAACAACCAAAAACCATCCCATTGTACGTTACCTAAATTATTAAGGTAGATAAATAATTCTATATCCTTATGAATTAAAAAATCTATCACCTGATAAATCTAATTTTTAGCTGAATTATTAGCTAACCCTACCAATTCCAATTCAAAAACTAAATCGGTATTTGGTGGTACTACAGCACCAGCACCTTGCTCACCATATCCTAAATACGATGGAATATAAAGCATAGCTTTATCTCCTATTTTCATATGTTGTAATCCTTCTTTAAAACCAGCAATTAAACGTGCATCAGGTCCATAAACTGTTGTAAAAGGAGCATACCCATTTTGTTTATCTCGAGCTTCGTTATAAACTTGATAATCCTTAGCAATGTTTTTATAGCTTGTGTCAAACAACTTTCCATTGGTAAAATAACCTGCGTAATTAACTTTTACCTTTACACCTTTTTTCGGAAAATTACCATTTTTAGTTTCTGTGATTGCTATTTTTAATCCGGACGGTAATGCTTCTGCTTTTGCTAAATTTTGATTTATTTTAGCAACAGTATTATCCATAGCCTGTTGAATTTTTTCCTGTTTTATTTTTAATTCTTCAGCATAATTTTTATAAAATGTAGAAAACTGTTTTGCAGCTTTAAATTTCTTTGCAGCAGCACCAATTTTTATAATTTCCACAGATTTAATGGTATCATTTTGAGCAATAGAATCTACCACATTTTGCCCTTTTACAACATATCCAAAAACAGCATGTTTGCCATCTAACCAAGGAGTTGCCTTATGTGTAATAAAAAACTGACTCCCATTAGTATCTGTTCCTGCATTTGCCATAGATAATGTACCAGGTTTGTCATGTTTTAAAAGCAAGTTGCCTTTGGTATCTTTTGGAAATTCATCTTTAAAACTATAACCAGGACCTCCTTCACCAGTGCCAGTAGGATCTCCTCCTTGAATCATAAAATCTTTAATAACCCTGTGAAATAACAATCCGTTATAAAATGGTTTTCCTTTTAAAGAATCTGTAACTTCTTTATTTGTGCCTTTAGCTAAAGAAACAAAATTTGAAACCGTTATAGGTGTTTTATCATAAGTTAATTTTAATAAAATTGCACCTTTATTAGTATTCATATTTGCATACAAACCGTCTTCTAAATTTGCATATTTTGTTGGCTTACAAGAAACAATAATTGTTAAAACAGACAGAATTATTAAAAATTTTATATTTTTCATCTCAATGATTTTTAAAGTTTATTTTTTAGTGATAGCAACCAATTCTACTTCAAAAATTAAAGTTGAAAATGGTTTTATAACTCCTCCTTTACGTGGAAACGCACCATACGCAAGATCTTGAGGTATAAAAAACTTATATTTTGATCCAACTTTCATTAATTGTAAACCTTCAGTCCATCCTTTAATTACTCTATTTACAGCAAATTCTACTGGTTTTTTATTTTTTGCTGAACTATCAAATTCAGTTCCATCAATTAATGTTCCTGTATAATTAACTTTAACTCTAGAAGTTGCTTTTGGAGTATCTCCTTTTCCTTCTTTCAAAACAATATATTGTAATCCGCTTTTGGTTACTTTAACACCCTTTTTACTTTTGTTTTCTTCTAAAAACTTTTCACTTTTAGCCTTAACATCACCATATTTTTCTTCAGCTTGTTTTAATGCTTCTGCCCGTTTTTTCTCTCTCATTTCCACCTGGCGTTTTTGAAAAAATGATCTTAAAATTACATTAATCTTTTTAGAATCGATTAAAATATTTGTTGAATCCATACCATCATGAATTCCTTTCAAAAATAGAGCTTCATCCACTTCAGCAAAATTGACTTTTAACTTATTAGCGATATCTACACCTAAGGTATAACTTATGGTATCTTTTTGAGTTTTTAACGGTTTTTTTGTAAATCCTTGTTGATTACAAGAGCTTAATACTACAACAGCAACCATTACAATTGCTAAATTAATTACTTTCATTTTTATTTATTTTATTTAATTGAACTTTAAAAATTAGTGGCTGATTTACAGCTATTTTATTTTGGTCTCCGGAATAACCATACGCAATGTTTGATGGAAATAAAAAAGTAACTTCATCTCCTTGTTTCATAAGTTTTAATCCTACTTCTAACCCATCTATAATATTCTGCTTATCTACCCAATAGTGCGCTTCTTTCTTATCATAAATTAATTGATTATCTACATTATACACGCTAAAGGTGTATAATAATTCGTCTCCTTTTTTTGGTGTATAAGTTCCATTTCCTTTCTTATCGTATTTATACCAAAATCCATAATTAGTAGAAGAATATGTACTTAAAGAATCCTTCTTTAATATTTTTTTAAAGATGATTTCTTGTTCGGTTTTAAGTTTATTATTTAATGCTATTGAGGTTTCAACTTCCGAAACCGATTTTCTAATAATTGGTAATCTTGGTACTGGCTTTTGACAAGAAATTACTAATAAAAAAATCAATATAATCAAAAAACTATTCTTCATACGACTTTAACAATTCTTTTTGGTATTGAGGAATAATTCGTAAAAAATTAGATATAGTAGCATCTAAAGAAACGAATGATTTTCCTCCTGCAGCATTGTCATGACCTCCTCCATTAAAATGAGCTCTTGCAAATTTATTTACTGAAAACTTACCCTTTGACCTAAAGGAAATTTTTATAATTTCTTGATCTGTATCTTCAATAAAAATGGTTGCGAAAATTATTCCTTTTAAAGATAATGCGTAATTTACAACGCCTTCAGTATCCCCTTTTTGAAAATTAAACTCATCTAAATCTGCTTGACTCAAAGTAATATAAGCTGTTTTCAGCTTATCAATTACCACTAAATTGCTCAGGGCTCTACCTAATAATTGTAATCTCCCATAAGAATTTGTATCATACACATTATTATATATTTTGGCATTATTTGCCCCATTATCTATTAAATTAGCAATAATTCTATGCGTTGTGCTTGTGGTAGATGGAAACCTAAATGAGCCAGTATCTGTCATAATTCCAGTATATAAACAGGTAGCAACAGTGCTATCAATAAGCTCTAAATCGTCCATTTTTTCTATAAATTGATACACCATCTGGCAGGTTGAACAAATTGAAATATCCGAGTATAAATACGTAGCAAAATCATCGGGTTGTTGATGGTGGTCAATCATAAAAACAGTACCTGTAAAAGTTTCTAGTTTTTTCTGCATATCATCACCAACCCTACTTAACGTATTAAAATCGAGTAAAAAAATTATAGATGCCTCATCAATAACATTCTGTGATTGCCTATTTTGCATATCATATTTAAAAACACCTTTAGAATTAGGCAACCAATGTAAAAATTCGGGGTAATCATTGGGTGAAACTACTGTTGTATTATGCCCTTTATTTATTAAATATTGATACACTCCTAAACTAGCACCTATAGCATCTCCATCTGGGTTTCTATGAGGAACTACAACTATATTTTTGGGACTTGAAAGTAAGTCTTTAATTTCCTTTATTTCGTCTTCAGTCATAAGGAGCAAATATACAATATATTGATAAACCTTACTTTGATTAAATAACTACATTTGTTAAAATTTACTTAATAAAACCACAATGACCCACACAAAACAATTATTTCTAATTTTTTTATTGCTAATATCATGTAAAAATGATAAAAAAATAAATACTGCTTATACTACCAATATGCATGGTGATTTCACAATTGCATTTGGTTCATGTAATAATCAAAATTTACCCAATTTATTATGGAAAGAGATTATCAAAAATAAGCCTTCTTTATTCATTTTTGAAGGTGATATTATTTATAGCGACACCAAAGATATGGCATATCTTAAACAAAATTATAATCAACAAAAAAACAATCCCGATTATAAAAAACTTGTAAATAAAATACCAATATTAGCTACTTGGGATGACCATGATTTTGGAGAAAATGATGGTGGTGCAGATTACTCTAAAAAAGCAGAATCACAACAACTTTATTTAGACTTTTATAATGTTCCTTCTGATGATATTAGAAGAAAAAGAGAAGGCGTATATTATTCAAAAACTTTTAAAATAGATACTACTAACATAAAAATCATTTTATTAGATACACGTTATTTTAGAACTCCTCTAACTCCTGATACTACTTCAAAAAAAAGATATAAACCAAATAAGTATGGCAAAGGTACTATGTTAGGAAATGTGCAATGGAAATGGTTAGAAAATGAATTAAAAAACGCTAATGCTTCTTATACCATAATTGTAAGTAGCATTCAATTTTTATCTGATCAACATGGCTTTGAATGTTGGGGAAATATGCCTCACGAATATGATAAACTTATCCATTTACTTATTATTACCAAAACTAAAAATGCTATTATTCTTTCAGGAGATAGACATATATCTGAAATATCTAAAAGAGAGTTTAAAAATTTAAATTATCCATTAATAGATTTTACTGGTCCCAGATTCGGGAGTAAAGCCCTGCACTTTAGTGCAGAACTTTAGTATTGCGAAAAAATCTATATTTTAGTTGAATGAAATCAGAATACAGAAAAGGGTCTCATACCGTAACTCGATTGAC
>Ga0209633_10002459_pt1 | contig 17889 bp, 12 predicted proteins | sample Cruoilmetagenom1_FD_187290 | JGI IMG/M metagenome (GOLD analysis project Ga0209633, IMG submission 187290) | Oil polluted marine microbial communities from Coal Oil Point, Santa Barbara, California, USA - Sample 1 (SPAdes) (version 2) | ecosystem: Environmental > Aquatic > Marine > Oil seeps ... | reverse complement strand
GCGAATGGCAATTACATACTCATAAGTGCGGCCATCTCCCATCACCCCTACTGTCTGAATAGGCAGGAGAACGGCAAAAGACTGCCATACTTTCCTGTACCAACCAGCTTTTCGCATCTCTTCCAGTACAATCACATCAGACTCCCTGAGAATACGCAGCCGTTCGGCTGTAACCTCACCCATGATCCTGATACCAAGGCCGGGACCGGGAAATGGCTGGCGGTAGACCGCCTCTTCCGGCAGACCAAGCTCCAGGCCAAGTTCACGAACCTCGTCTTTAAAAAGTTCACGAAGGGGTTCAATCAGTTCAAGTTTCATCACTTCAGGCAAACCACCGACATTATGGTGGGACTTGATAGGTGCCTCCCCTCTGAAAGAAACTGATTCGATAACATCCGGATAAAGAGTACCCTGGGCGAGATATTTAACACCACCTATTCGGATCGCCTCTCCTTCAAATATTTGAATAAACCCAAGACCTATACGCTTCCTCTTTACTTCCGGATCCTTGACCCCATCAAGCTCCTGCAGAAAAAAATCTGTTGCATCAACGTCAATAACACTCAGTTTGCTTTTCTCCCTGAAAAAACGAAGAATAGACTCCGACTCCCCGCTGCGCATAAGACCGTTATTCACATAGATACAGGTAAGCTGATCGCCCACAGCCCGGTGAACAATAGCTGCCACCACCGAGCTGTCCACCCCTCCTGAAAGTGCGCATATCACCTTGTCTGCGCCAATTTTTTCTTTAATTGCCTTTGTATGGCTCTCAATAAATGAGTGCATCGTCCAGCTTGGACTGCAGTGACAAATACCAAAAATAAAATTCCTCAGAACATCAGTGCCAATGAGGGTATGGGCGACCTCAGGATGAAACTGAACTGCAACAAACGGTTTTTCCTTATGTCGAAGGGCGGCATAAGGTGAATTGTCACTAACTGCAGTTGCTTCAAAACCTTCCGGAATAACATTGATTCTGTCGCCATGACTCATCCATACCTGATGTTTTGCCCCTCCAGTTTCAAGACCGGCAAACAGCCCTTCGGTAAAGTTTGCTGAAAGAAAGGCTTTGCCGAATTCTCTTTTTTCCGCCTTCTCTACACTGCCACCCAGTTGCTGGATCATCAACTGAGCGCCATAGCAGATTCCAAGGAGAGGAACGCCGAGATTAAGCAGTTCCGGATCAGAGTGGGGTGCATCACTGTCATAGACAGAACATGGCCCCCCGGACAGCACAATTCCAGTCGGTTTTAATTCCTTTATCTTTTCAATGGAAACAGAAAAAGGATGGATTTCACTGTAAACTTTCTGCTCGCGGATACGCCTGGCGATAAGCTGTGTAGTCTGTGAGCCAAAATCGAGGATAATTATTTTTTCATCATGAATATTCATACCTTTCCACTATCCATTTAGTAAATTTATATGAAAGTAATACATTCTGTGAGGGCAAAGGGAACCGGGAGAGGTTTTGCCATAACAGCGAAGCGATGTCATTGTTGTGAAATTCATTTTATGGGTGTTAGTGCCTTACTCCGGAACTTCTGTCATAAAAAACAAGGAATCCAGGAAGGTTGTTTAAAATTATATCGTTGAATATATTTCCATGGCACTTATCCAAGCATTCTAAAATTCCGATTTGTTCGGGTTAGTAAAATGCTAAGCGGTGCGGTAATTTGGCGCTTCCTTGGTAATAATAACATCATGGACATGGGATTCCCTTAAACCTGCCGCAGAGATGCGTACAAATTTGGCCTTCTGCTGCAGCTCTTCAATAGTAGCTGCTCCGACATATCCCATGCCAGAACGTAATCCTCCAAGCATCTGATAGATAACAGTAGAAAGAGGCCCACGATATGGCACTTTCCCTTCAATACCTTCAGGAACCAGTTTTGCGGTGCTATCCATCCCGGACTGGAAATACCGGTCAGCGGATCCCTGGCTCTGCCCCATTGCGGCAAGTGAACCCATTCCACGATATCCTTTATAGGTTCTGCCCTGATACAAAAATGTGTCTCCGGGGGTTTCATCGGTTCCTGCAAACAGACTCCCCAGCATCACTGTGGAGGCTCCAGCGCCAATAGCCTTTGCCAGATCCCCCGAATGCTTGATGCCGCCATCAGCAATAATTGGAATATCATGCTTATTCGCTACACTGACACAGTTTTTAAGCGCACTCATCTGCGGCACGCCCACACCGGCTACTATTCGTGTGGTGCAGATAGAGCCGGGGCCGATACCTACCTTTACTGCATTTGCCCCCGCCCTGATAAGATCCATGGTGCCCTCCCCCGTGGCTACATTTCCCGCAATCACGGAGAGATCAGGAAAACTGTTTTTCACCGTAGCAACCGCCTCTAGAACTCCCTTAGAATGACCATGTGCAGAATCTATCACAACAACATCAACTCCTGCATAAAGTAATTTTGCCGCATTTGCTTCAATTCCAGGCCCGACCCCCATCGCTGCACCGACAAGCAGACGGCCAAACTGGTCTTTTGCAGCAAATGGATATTTTTTAATCTTTTCAAGATCTTTAATGGTGATCAAACCCTTTAACGTCCCTTCATCGTCTACAACCAGCAATTTTTCAATACGATGTTCATGCAGCAGGGCTTTGGAATGTTCCAGATCAATGCCGACTTTTGCAGTTACCAGGTTCTTGCTGGTCATCACATCAGCAACCCGTAACCCGTCATCGGAAACAAACCTCAGATCCCGATTTGTCACAATTCCCGCCAGCTTGCCCTCATTTATCACCGGCAGACCTGAAATTTTATAGGTACTCATGATTTCCTGAACATCCGCCACAGACTGATTTTGAGTCACGGTGATTGGATCAATAATCATCCCGGATTCTGATTTTTTTACCCGCTCAACTTCAAGTACCTGCTGGTCCACCGTCATGTTCTTGTGGATGATACCCATGCCGCCCTCTCTCGCCATTGCTATAGCTGTACGATGCTCTGTTACAGTGTCCATTGCAGAACTGACGAGAGGCGTGTTAATAAAAATCGAATCAGTGAGCCTGGTTCTGAGATTCACCTCGTCCGGCAATACCTCTGAAGCGGAGGGTACAAGAAGCAGATCATCAAATGTCAATGCAGTTTCTATATTTTCAGGTAGCATGGTCTCTCCTTGCCTGATATTTCATTTTTGTCTCTCAAAACCAAGTTACACCTTGATTTTTTTTACTATCATAGTAAGACAAACTCGTAAAAATTCAAATTTCGGAATGGTTAAATAAAAAACAGCTCTCAGAGACTATAAAAAAATAGTGCTACTATGCTTTTAGAAATTAATGCGGAAAACCCACAGCTACGTCTGATCGAGCCAGTCATAAAACAGATGAAAAATGGTGCTCTTGTCTGCTATCCTACCGATACAGGATACGGTATCGGTTGCGACCTATTTAACCCAAAAGCGATAAAACGATTAATACAGCTGAAAAAACGACCCAAGAAAAAACCTTTTTCTTTCATGTGTTCGAATCTTACACATATCAGCCAGTTTGCTCACGTCTCAAATAGTGCCTACAGGCTCCTTAAAAGAAACCTTCCTGGCGCCTACACCTTTGTACTTCCGGGCACAAAACTGGTCCCTAAAATAATGGCCACCAAACAGAAAACCGTCGGTATTCGTGTTCCTGCCCACCCGATCTGTAAACTTCTTATCGAAACACTGGGTAATCCTATCATAAATACAAGTATTCAGCTGGACGGGGAAAAAGACTCTCTCTCTGAACCACTGGACATTGAGCAGTACCTGAGAAACAGGGTCGATGTCATTATTGACGGCGGCCGTGTCTTTCCCGACCCTTCGTCTATTATCGATCTTACCGGCGATTATCCGGTGATACTCCGCGAGGGTAAAGGGGATGTTACTCCGTTTCGCTGATCAACGCCTCTTTCAGGGATTTGCTCATGGTAAAATGAAGCGTTTTTCGCTCCGGGATTTCCATTATTTTTCCAGTGCGGGGGTTCTTGGTTGAGCGGGGCTTCCTGCTCCTTACGGAAAAACTCCCGAAGCCTCGCAGTTCAATGTGCCTGTCCTCCACCAGCGCATCCACCATTGTCTCAAGTATAATATCCACGGCCAGACTCACATCCTGTTTCTGCATGGAAAGTTCACTACTTACCTTATCTACTAAATCTTTTTTTAACATATTGGCACTGTTATTCCTGAAATATGATGGCGCCGTAAAAGCTCTTCATATGAGTATAAAAAAAGGTTGTCCTGCCTGTGGCAAGACAACCCTGGACTATTTACACTGAGAAGTGAAGCCGCTGATTTATTCTTCTTCCACAGGATCACCACCTTCGGCAGCTGCTTTCAGCAGATCTCCAAAAGTTGAAGGTGCGCTTTGCGCCGGCTCTTTCTCCGCCTTCTTAAGCTTCTCTACAGCAACCTCTTCGTCCTCACCTTCAAGGGTCTTGATGGAAAGTCCGATCTTGCGGTCTTTGGCAGAAACGTTAATAACAATAGCCTTGAGAGAATCACCCACCTGATACATTCCGATTGGTGTTTTCACCTTATCTTTGCTGATTTCCGATACATGGACAAGGCCTTCAATACCCTCTTCAAGTTTCACAAACACACCAAAGTCAGTTACGTTGGTGATTTCTCCTTCAATAACGGTACCGGAAGGATAGTTATTATATGCGGCCTGCCAGGGATCCGGTACAAGCTGCTTAATACCGAGAGAGAATCTCTCATTTTCCTTATCGATCTTCAATACAACAGCCTGAATCATTTCCCCTTTGGTGTACTTCTCAGATGGATGTTTGATTCTCTCGGTCCAGGATAAATCAGATACGTGGATGAGACCATCGATACCTTCTTCAATCCCGATAAACACTCCAAAGTCGGTAATATTCTTAATTTTACCTTCAATAACGGAGCCAACCGGATAGTTTTCTGTAACCAGATCCCAGGGATTAGGCTGCAGCTGCTTCATGCCAAGGGAGATACGCTTGGTTTCGGTCTCAATATTGAGAACCATAATTTCAAGCTCATCACCGACAGTAACCATCTTTGACGGATGGCGCGGCTTCTTGGACCAGGTCATCTCCGATACGTGGATAAGGCCTTCAACACCCTCCTCAAGTTCTACAAAGACACCATAATCAGTTATTGAAACAACCTTACCTGTTGTTTTCTCTCCAACAGGATACTTCTCCACAACAGTTGCCCACGGATCGTCACGAAGCTGTTTGACACCCAGGGATACCCGGTCTTTCTCTTTATCATATTTGAGAACCTTAACTTCAAGCTCCTCTCCCACTTTATAAAGCTTCGCAGGGTGAGATACCCGCCCCCAGGAAAGATCAGTGATATGACAAAGTCCGTCCATACCACCCATATCGATAAAAAGACCGTAATCGGTGATATTGGTAATGGCACCTTTGATAATCTGCCCCTCTTCCAGCTTGGAGCGCATCTGCTCACGAAGCTTACTGCGTTCTTCTTCCAGAATTGCCCGGCGAGAAATAACAACATTATTTCTTTTGCGGTTAAATTTGAGAATCTTAAACTCAAAACCATCACCAATCAGCGCATCAAGATCTTTTACAGGACGAAGATCAATCTGTGAATATGGCAGAAAAGCCGGAACACCTATATCAACCGACATTCCACCTTTCACACGACTCTCAATCTTTCCTTCGATGACACCATCGGCTTCCTGGATTTCAGCGATCTTCTCCCATACCTTGATGGCGATAGCCTTTTCCCGTGACAGAAGAAGTCCACCTTCTTCTTTACGCCTTTCTATAAACACCTCAAATGCATCACCAACTCCAATCTCGGTATCATCTTCCAGGCGAAATTCAGTTTTAGCGATGTAACTCTCTGCCTTATCACCTACATCAACAAGAAAATAATCATCAACGGCACCAATAATGGTGCCCATGGCTACATCACCAACCGCAACCACCTTGTTATTTTCTTCCATTTCAAAGAGTTCTGCAAAGCTCAGCTCTTCATTGTTGTCCTGGGTTGATTGTTTTAGTTCTTCTGTCATGGATTTTTCTCTTTTTACGGACCAAAGGCCAATGGGTTAAATTTTACAACACTTCCGTGTTAGAGGGGAAGTGTAAAAGAAAATAAGGCTACCCTCCAAACAGGAAAGCAACCTTCGTCGGTTAGAACATCATCTTATATCAACTTTTTTTCGAAAGGACAACTACTTCTTCAAAAAAAGTCAAGGTTTTTTTCTGATAACGGGCAGCCCTTCCTTTTCCCAGTCAACAATGCCACCGCTGAGATTGTACACTTCCGAATACCCCCTGGATGACAGAAATCTACCTACCCAGTAACTGCGACCGCCAACAGCACAAATCAATATAATTGGCTTGTCTTTCGGCAACACTGCATGCCCTTGGAGAATCGCTGCCATAGAGACAGGCTGTGCCCCTTCCACTGCAATCTCAGCGATCTCCCGAGGTGTCCTCACATCTACAAACAGGATATCTTTGCCGCTCGACAACATTTCTTGGGCTGTTGCAGGAGAAATAGAGAAAAAATTCTGCTCTCCGGGGGAACTCTTCACATAGACGAAGCAGCTCAATATCAGAAAAACGACAACGATGGTTGCAACGGGCTTCACGAATTTCATGACTACTCAACGCCTCCGGGTTTCATTCTTCTTCCCCGGGCCCGAGCCAGTCTTATTTGTACGATAGTTTCGATTCTTGCCACCTTTATGGCGGTATTTCTCACGTGTTTCAGCCTGCCCCTTTGGAGGCGTTGCAAGTAGAGATTCTTCAGGCTGTATACACTCAAGTTTTTTATCAATATACTCTTCAATATCAGGTAGATAGAATGCCCCCTCTTCACAGGCAAAGCTCACTGCTGTCCCGGCTGCTCCCGCCCTTCCAGTACGACCAATACGGTGGACATAATCTTCCGGCTCATAGGGAAGAGTATAATTCACTACAATATTAATTCCCTCGATATGAATACCCCTTCCTGCCACATCAGTTGCAACAAGAACCTTAACCTTGCCCGACCTGAAGCGCTCCAATCGAGCTGCCCTTTTATTCTGAGGCACATCACCGGATAATAAGACACAGTCCACACCATTGCGCTTAAGACGATCCGACAGTTTCCTGGTTTCACTTTTCATATTTGCGAAGACAAGGATCTTATCTTCACCGTTCTGCTTTATCAGGTTATAGAGAATTTTATATTTATCTTCAAGGGTGGCCAGATAGACAACCTGCTCAACAGTCTCAACAGCAATCTGTTCCGGCTCTGCCTCTATCATTATAGGCTGTACAGACCACTGCATAGCAAGACGTTTTACATCTTCGGGTACAGTTGCTGAAAACAACATTGTCTGCCGCTCGCTGCGAGCAGGAATTCGACCTACAATTCTGCGCACATCCGGAATAAACCCCATATCAAGCATTCGGTCAGCTTCATCAAGCACAAGAATGTTGCAGTTGCCAAGAGAAACAACACCTTTACCAAGAAAGTCCAGCAAACGTCCGGGGGTGGCTATAATCACATCGCACCTTTTAGTGCGCAGACTGTCCATCTGTTTCTGATAGTCAACACCGCCATAAACCGGTTGAATAGTAAGATTGCAATATTTTGCCAACCCTTCACCATCTTTTGCAATCTGCATGACAAGTTCCCGAGTAGGTGCCAGTACCAATGCACTGACTCCTTTTTTCCTGCCATCATTTCCCCTTCGCAACAGGCGGGAGAGGATAGTAATAAGAAAAACAGCACTCTTCCCCGTCCCGGTATTTGCCTTGCCAATAAGATCTTTACCTGCCAGCACATCCTCCAGAGCCTTACCCTGTATGGCCGTACAGTATTTAAACCCTTGATCCCTGATAGCTCTCATTACCGGCAGGGGTATATTAAAATCATGGAACCGGCTCTTACCCTCCACATGCTCTACAGGGAAACTGTCCAGAGTCCAGGAACTCTTTTTTCTCTTCTTCCGTGGTGCCCTGTATCGTCTGTTCTCACTCTCCGTCCTGATCCTTTCCCCGACCTGTTTTTTGCCGGGCTCTATTTCTTTTTCCTGAACAGCCGGCACCAGTTCAGAAACTTCCTGCTTCTTTCTACTCTGTGTGCCCAGCATCCTGCCCATCTTCAACTTTCCTGCCTGAGCGAACTGCTTTATCTTATTTCCGGCAGAGAAGATATTGTTTTTAATCATAGAAGATTTCCCAAATATAAATTTACGTATATAGAGATCAAAAGTTTAGGTTTTTAGGAGATTATCAGTATAGACAAACTCGTAAAAACTGTGAATTCCAGCTGGTTAAGCAAAAAGGTTCATATGCGGGGCGCGTATTTTTTTATCATTTCGGCATGCTAAGATACGTCGAGATGATAAAAAAATTTCAGCAACATAGAAGATGAAGAGTTTTTACGACGCCATCAGTGTTGATGATAAAGGATAAATCTGAGAATATCATCAGATTCCGGCCATACGCTGAAATCTGATGAAAAATTATTATCGGACAGGCCCCAGGAAGAGGTCAGGCAGGAGTTACTCTTTACCGGCTATACGCAGCTCTTCCATCAACGGCCCGAACAGAGCTTCATATTCCGGTATTGTCTTTCTTAATACAATTCCTATGTAAGGGACCTCTGCGTCATTAACGACAACATTTGCAGAACAGGCCAGTGCCTGCAAGTCATAGAGAGTTTTAAACTCTTCCCCCAACAGGACATACAATATAAATCTGCGACGGGCCATACCCATACCCCGCATATACTGATGAAATTTTCCTGACTGTATCCCCCCCGGTTCATATGCACTATGCAGAAAGACACCTGCATAATTGACAAACTGCATTTTATTAATGGCTTCATCCGGTGAACCGGCTATCTCCACCCGGTAACCCAGTCCCTGTGTCGCTTCAACAACTGTCTCCCTGCCCGGGGTATCAGGCATGAGAACCAGAGCCTGGGGAATATCCTCCACATCCTCCCGATCCTCAAAAACACCCTCCTTCAGCCAAGAAATATCGGGGGAAGCGGGCGCCTGCACCCCCTTACTGCCGGAAGAAGACTGTTTCTGTCTTCCTTCCGCCTGAGCTGCAGTTGCAGAACCAAGCTGACTGTTATCAAGCCCGAAAGGAGTCTGGCACCGGGTGCATTTGATTTTAATTTTCTTGCCGGAATCCAGTTTTTTAAGACTATCCTGAATTTTACTACTCATTTTAAGCTGCTTACCACAATGCGGGCATTTGACTATCATTGCGACCTCTTGCTCTTTTATATTTACCGGCTAAAATAACCGTATTCCTCTTCATTGGCTTCCATCGCCAGATCTGACAGAGAAGTGGTTGCCTCCCCCCGTTCCGCCTTCAGCCGATCAATTCCCCGGTTCATTTCGTTACGCTGTGAACAATAGATCATGGCGTTCGTTTCTGTAATTATACCGCGACTGTACAATTCAAGAAGATGCTGATCAAATGTGCGCATATCCAGGGCGGAACCTTCTTTGATTATATTGTAGAAAGTTTTATCTTCCGTCTCCCCCTGAAGGATAAGATCCTTTACCCGCAGGCTTGTACAGAGAATTTCCATGGCAGCAACCCGTCCGCCCCCCACCCGGGGCAGGAGACGCTGACCGACAATCCACCTGATGGTATCCACCAGCCTATTGCGTATCTGGGGCTGTTCCTCTCTCTCAAACATACCTAAAATACGGTTTATGGTCTGCCCGGCATCGATTGTATGAAGAGTAGAGAGAACAAGATGTCCGGTCTCTGCCGCTGTTAAACCAATTTCCATGGTCTCCCGGTCACGCATCTCACCAACCAGAATAACCTTGGGAGCCTGGCGCAGAGCAGCACGCATGCCGGAAGAAAAACTGCTAAAATCGTTCCCCAGTTCCCTCTGGTTAAATGTTGATTTACGCTGCGGGTGAACATATTCAATTGGATCTTCCAGGGTAACCACATGGACCGCACGCTCATGATTGATCCTGTCCAGCAACGCTGCCAGGGATGTCGTTTTACCGGTACCGGTCGCTCCGGTGAAAAGAACAAGTCCATTCAGCTCCCCTGCCATTTTGCTGAAGGCATCAGGAAACTGCATACTTTCAATAGACGGAACGTCGGTTTCAAGCTTTCTTAAAACTGTAGTAAAATACCCTTTCTGGGTAAAAATATTCACCCTGAAACGAGCCTTGTCACTGAGAGAATATGAAAGATCACATGATCCGGTTTCAACAAGGTTTTTCAGTAGACGCTTATTTCTTCCTATAAGGTTAAGGGCAAAAGTCTCGGTTTGAAATGGCGTCAACTCTTCAACCGGCGGCGTAACCTCAACGGGAGCAAGTACACCTGCGGATTCAACCTGTAATTCCTTTCCCACTGTAATATTCAAGTCAGAGACATTGCTGTGAGAATCCAGCATAGCGGCTATCCAATAATCAATTTCCGTCTTCTTCATTCAATTCTCCTGAAAAAAATACCCCTGATTCTCGCGTTCCTGCAAAACTTACCATTGCGAAATTTAGGTGCCATACAACTGAGTTTCATAGTATATTGTCTCTAAAATCCTGAGAGTTACAAGCTTTTTTTTATTTTATCCACACATTTCTCACTCTTATCTCACTCATTCATCTACATTTCGGAGCTAATTTTATGGCAATTCCACTACGCAGCGCAACAACCACTGAAGGTCGGAGAATGGCTGGTGCACGAAGTCTCTGGCGGGCTAACGGCGTTAAAGAAAATCAGTTTGGCAAACCGATAATCGGTATCGTCAACTCATTTACCCAGTTTGTTCCCGGCCATGTCCATCTCCATGAGATTGGTCAGCACTTAAAAAAAATTATTGAAAGTCGTGGATGCTTTGCAGCTGAATTCAACACCATAGCTATTGACGATGGCATTGCAATGGGTCACCCTGGAATGCTCTATTCCCTCCCGTCCCGTGACCTCATTGCCGACAGCGTTGAATATATGTGCAATGCCCACACTGTAGATGCAATAATCTGTATCAGTAACTGCGACAAAATAACGCCCGGCATGCTCATGGCAGCCATGCGTCTCAACATTCCGGCCATTTTTGTCTCAGGAGGACCTATGGAAGCGGGTGTTGACGGTGACAAACGATACGACCTCGTCGACGCCATGGTAATGGCCGCCGACAGGGATATAAGCGACGAGACGGTCGAAAAAGTCGAGCGCTGCGCCTGTCCAACCTGCGGTTCCTGTTCGGGCATGTTCACCGCCAATTCCATGAACTGTCTTAACGAGGCCCTGGGCCTTGCCCTCCCCGGTAATGGGACTGTGGTGGCGACCCATGCCAATCGCAAGCTCCTCTTTGAAAAGGCAGCAGAGCGAATCGTTGAAATGGCCTTTGCATGGTATCAAAACGAAGACAACTCAGTTCTGCCCAGATCCATCGCCAGCAGAAATGCCTTCATCAACTCCATGACCCTCGATATCGCAATGGGAGGTTCTACAAATACCGTCCTTCATCTGCTGGCGATTGCCCATGAGGCAGATGTCGACTTCAGCATGGCTGATATTGATGCCCTCTCCCGCAAGGTCCCCAACCTATGCAAGGTTTCCCCGTCATCGAACTATCATATCGAAGACGTAAACAGGGCGGGGGGAATTATGGCAATCCTCGGTGAACTTGAACGAGGCGGCCTCATTGATACTGGAGTCAGTCGGGTAGACAGTCCCAGCCTGAAAGCTACCCTTGACAAATGGGATATACGAAGAGACAGTCATACCGAAACAGCCAAAACACTCTACCTCAGTGGACCAGCCTCGTCCGGGCCCAACCTCGTTATGGGATCACAGAACACCATGTACGAAGAAGCGGATCTTGACAGACAAAAGGGCTGTATCCGCGATCTGGATCATTGCTACAGTAAGGAAGGGGGGCTTGCGGTGCTTTTCGGCAACATTGCAGAAAACGGGTGTGTCGTAAAAACAGCGGGCGTCGATCCTTCAATCTTCATTTTCAAAGGAACAGCCAGGGTGTATTCCTCCCAGGACGCAGCCTGTGACGCAATCCTTGACGGACAGATTAAAGCCGGGGACGTCATTATCATCCGCTTTGAAGGACCGAGGGGTGGTCCCGGAATGCAGGAAATGCTCTACCCTACCTCCTACCTGAAATCCATCCACCTCGGTGAAAAATGTGCGCTTATTACAGATGGCCGGTTTTCAGGTGGTACTTCCGGCCTTTCTGTAGGCCATGTCTCCCCCGAGGCCGCAGCAGGTGGTGCTATTGCTCTGATACAAAACGGGGATACAATTGAGATTGATATCCCCGACCGCAGGATCAACGTCGCCATTTCCGATGAAGAACTTGCTTTAAGACGGAGCGAAGAAGAAGCGAAGGGGGCAGAGGCATTTACTCCTGCAGATCGTAACAGAACAATTTCCACAGCGCTTAAAGCTTATGCTCTCTTCGCTGCATCAGCAGATAAAGGTGCAATTCGAGTGTTGCCGGAATAAAACCGGATTTAATCACCGGCTGAAAAACTCTTTTCTTTACTCGTCGCAATTTAACATTTATAAGAAGCAGTATTGAATAATAAATTGTTACCAACTGACAACTTTCCTGAAAACCACAACAGGAGTGAATATTGAAACCGACAAACATCGAAAACCCCGAACACTTTCACAAAGTCATTGATTGCCAGTTTGCCTGTCCGGCCCACACTCCGGTTCCTGAATATATACGTTTGATAAGCCAGGGCAAATACGACGAAGCTTACGCAATCAACTGGGAATCCAATGTCTTTCCCGGCATCCTGGGAAGAATCTGCGACAGGCCCTGTGAACCTGCCTGCAGGCGTACACGGGTCGAAGAGACCCCGGTGGCCATATGCAGATTAAAACGGGTTGCAGCTGATAATAAAAATCAGGCAACAAGCTTCACCCCTGAAGTGCCTGACAAGAAAAACGGCAAAAAGATCGGGTTGATTGGTGGCGGGCCTGCTTCTCTCACTGTTGCCCGTGACTTGTTGTTACTGGGTTACGAAATAGACCTGTACGATGACCAGTCCAAAGCCGGAGGTTTTGTACGCACTCAGGTTCCATCCTTCCGGCTGCCGGAAAAAGTACTCAATGAGGAGATTGATCGGATCCTTGACATGGGTGTGACCACTTTTTTTGATACTTATGTGGATAATATCAAACAAATTGTCGACAAGAATTATGATGCAATTTTTGTCGCCACTGGAGCACCTCGAGGCCGTGACCTCCCTGATCTCCCAGGCAGAATCGATGGTAACGAATCGATCTTCATCGGCATTGAATGGCTTGCTGCGGTTCTCTATAGACATGTTACATCAACTCCACAAAAAGTAATCGTGCTGGGTGGCGGCAATACAGCCATGGATTGCTGCAGAATGGCCAGAAGGCTTGGGGGAGAAGATGTGCAGGTGTTTGTTCGAAGCCCCCGCAGTGATATGAAGGCCTCTCCATGGGAAATCGAAGACGCAGAGGAAGAGGGTATCCCTATTGTCGATAATCACTCTCCTCTTGAGTTTGTAATCAAAGACGGTAAATTAACCGGTATGAATTTTGAAAAGATGACCGCCACATACAACAATGACGGTCGCCGAACACTCGTCCCTGCAGGCGAACCATCTGTCTTTGTCCCATGCGACCTGGTTCTCCTGGCAGTCGGTCAGCAAAATGCTTTCCCATGGATTACAAGCGAAAGTGGCATCGAGATGAATAAACGGGGTCTGCCGATTGTTGATAAGGTTACCCATCAATCCACAGTTCCAAATATCTTTTTTGGCGGAGATGCTGCCTTTGGCCCGAAAAATGTGATTACCGCCGTTGCCCATGGGCACCAGGCGGCAATATCTATTGACCTGTTCTGCCGGGGCAAGAGCCTGGACGACAGGCCAGCACCTTCAACAAGCCTGATCAGCCAGAAGCTGGACATGCATGACTGGTTATACGACAGCAACGTATCAGAGGATAAACGCTCTGCGGTACCGACCATCGACAAGGTAAAATCGCTGCATGATCGTCTGCTGGAAGTTGAGCTTGGTTATGGAAAGAAAACCGGGCACAAAGAAGCCATGCGCTGCTTAAACTGTGATGTAGAGACCGTGTTTGACTATTCAACCTGCATAGAATGTGAGTCCTGCGTGGATGTCTGCCCGGTATCCTGCATAAATTTCACCGAGAACGGTGATGAAGAAGATCTCCGGGATCGCCTTCTTGCCCCTGCCGATAATCGAGATCAACCCCTCTATGTCTCTGCCATACTCCCTACCGACAGGGTGATGGTTAAGGATGAAAATGTCTGTCTGCACTGTGGTCTCTGTGCCGAACGATGCCCGACAGCATCCTGGGAAATGATGAAATTTACCTATAACTCTGCACAGGCTGGCAAAAAATGAACAAAATTGAACGAATTAATGACTTTGTGATCCGCTTCTGCAATGTGAACGGTTCTGGTTCAGCCAGCGCCAACAACCTCTTTGCAAAGGCTGTTTTTCGCCTCGGTGTTCCTGTAAGCCCGAAAAATATCTTCCCATCCAATATCCAGGGATTACCGACATGGTATGAGGTAAGAGTAAATGAAGAAGGTTTTCTGGGGAGGCGGGGCGGAATTGATATTACTGTGGCCGTCAACAGGCAGACTCTTTTTGGAGATTACCAGGACGTGCTGCCCGGGGGATATTTCATTTATGACTCGACCAAACCACTTCCGGAGAATTTCCGGCGCGACGACATCAGCGAAATAGGCATCCCCCTTACCACTCTCTGCAATGAAGCATTCAGCAATCCGAAGCTGCGGCAACTGTTAAAAAACATTATCTATGTTGGAGTGCTCTCCTTTCTGCTCGATATTGACCTCTCTATACTCACAGGATCCATACAAAAGCAGTTCAAGAAAAAACCCAAATTAGCGGAACCCAACATAAAGGCTCTGGAGATCGGTTTTTCCTACACAAGGGATCACTATCCTGATACCTGCAAAATCTCCGTCAGAAAAAGCGATAAGCTGACCAATGAAATTATGATGGACGGCAACAGCGCCTTTGCCCTGGGAGCTGTTTATGCAGGTGCCACAGTGACAGGATGGTACCCTATAACCCCCTCCACATCGATTATAGAAGCCTTTGAAAAATATACCAATACATACAGAATTGAAGAAGACACAGGCAAAAAAAAGGTGGCAATTATCCAGGCTGAAGATGAACTCGCCGCAATCGGCATAGTGATCGGTGGTTCCTGGAACGGTGCCAGAGCTTTTACCGCCACCTCCGGACCGGGGATCTCTCTTATGAGTGAATTACTTGGCCTGGCATACTTTGCAGAGATCCCTGCAGTTCTTGTGGATGTCCAGCGAACGGGACCATCGACGGGGATGCCGACCAGAACCCAGCAATCCGACCTGCTGGCCTGTGCCTATGCCTCACATGGCGACACCAAAAACATCCTGCTCTTCCCCTGTGACCCCAGGGAGTGCTTTGAGCTCGGAGCTGATGCGTTTGACCTGGCTGAACGTTTGCAAACCCCTGTTATCGTCATGAGTGATCTCGATCTCGGTATGAATGACCACGTCTCGGCTCCGATGCAGTGGGAGAGCGGCAGAAAATATGACCGGGGAAAAGTACTCAGTGCTGATGACCTTGAAAATTTGAAGGAAAAATGGGGCCGCTACCTTGATGTTGATGGTGATGGAATATGTTACCGTACAGTTCCCGGTAGTCACCCAACCAAAGGCGCCTATTTTACCCGAGGTACATCCCATAATCAATATGCGGCCTATACTGAGGAAAGCAGCGAATATGAGGCAAACATGAAACGTTTGCTGGTTAAATGGCAGACTGCCCGTACTCTCATGCCATCCCCGAGAATAAAAATCAGAGATCCTGAATATACCATCGGACTCATTTTTTACGGGACATCCACCCACGCAGCCTATGAATCTATCAGCCGATTCTCAAGAGATGGTCTGGAGATAAACAGTCTGCGTGTGAGAGCCTTTCCTTTCCAGGATGAGGTTATTGAATTCATTAACCAACACAAAATCCTTTTTGTGATTGAACAGAACAGGGACGGTCAGCTGCGTACATTGCTGATAAACGAATGTGAGATCGATCCTGCCCGACTTCAGTCTATTCTCAATATTGATGGTCTGCCGATTGCGGCAAGTTTTATCACCGACGCCATCCATGGCAGCAACCTGACAACCATACCTGAATCACTACAAAAGCAGAATAAGACCGGAGGGAAGCAATGAGCCACGCACACCCCAATTTCCGCCACCCCAAACAGCCTGAAAACGACGCCGGTTATACTCGCAGGGACTATGAAGGAGCCATTTCCACGCTCTGCGCCGGCTGTGGACACGACTCGACAACCAATGCTATCATCCAGGCCTGTTTTGAGCTTAATGTGGAGCCGCACCGGGTTGTTAAAATATCAGGAATCGGCTGTTCCTCCAAAACCCCCGCCTATTTCTTAAGCAGATCACATGGCTTTAATTCTGTCCATGGAAGAATGCCTTCCATTGCTACAGGAGCCAACATGGCTAATCGAGATCTGCTGTACATCGGGATCTCCGGAGATGGAGATACAGCCTCCATCGGTATGGGTCAGTTTGCCCACGCTCTGCGACGCAATCTCAACCTCAATTATATCTGCATGAATAATGGCTGCTACGGACTGACAAAGGGCCAGGATTCAGCAACAGCAGACCGGGGATCTGCAAGCAAAAAAGGCATCCCAAACCCATATGAATCAATCGATCTCTGTGAACTGGCCATAGAACTAGGCGCAAGTTATGTAGCACGTGGATTCTCCGGCGACAAAAAACAACTGGTACCTCTGCTGAAAGGTGCCATGGCCCATAACGGACTGGCATTCATTGATGTTATCTCTCCCTGCGTCACTTTTAACAATACCGCAAGTTCGACCAAGAGTTACCATTACGTCCGTGAACATATCGAAACCACCAACACCTTTGACTTTGTTCCCCTGCAGCAGGAAATACTTACCCACTATGATGAAGGAACCTCTCAGGAAGTAACGATGCATGACGGCAGTATTATCCACCTGCATAAAGTCGACTCCAGCAAGGATTTAACCAGCCGACAGAAGGCTGTGAACAACCTTGAAAAGGAAAAAGAGAAGGGAAGATTTCTCACTGGACTACTCTACGTCAACCCTCAAATTGAGGAGACCCACGATCTAATCAACTCCACTCTGTACCCGCTCAACACATTAACGGAAGAGGATCTCTGTCCCGGCAGTGAGATACTTGACAGGATTAACAGTGCTCTCAGATAGTGATTTATACAAGGCGTTCCGTTGCTGAAAATTTTCAAACAGATACTCACCTCCCGCGTCTATGAAGCGGCAATTGAGACTCCCCTCGAGGAGGCGGCGGCTCTCTCTTTAAAGATGAACAACAGAATTCTTCTTAAAAGAGAGGATAAACAACCGGTTTTCTCCTTCAAAATCCGGGGAGCATATAACAAAATTGCCCATCTCACTCCGAAAGAACGAGAAAAGGGAGTAATAACCGCATCGGCGGGAAATCATGCCCAGGGTGTGGCTTTTGCTGCAAAAAAGCTGGGCATTGACTCACTGATCGTAATGCCTGAGACGACACCTGGAATAAAGGTGGAAGCGGTAGAAAATTTCGGTAGCAAAGTGGTCCTGAAGGGTCATAACTACTCTGAAGCGGCAGACCATATGCAGTCGCTCGTCAAAGAAACAGGGATGGTATTTATCCATCCCTTCGACGATGAACTTGTCATTGCCGGGCAGGGTACGGTGGCCGACGAACTGCTGCGCCAGAATCCCGGCAGACTCGATGCGGTTTTCATCCCCGTGGGGGGAGGCGGTCTTATAAGCGGTATGGCGGCATATATAAAAACCTTGCGGCCTAAAATCAAGGTAATCGGTG
>Ga0209633_10002457_pt1 | contig 17899 bp, 21 predicted proteins | sample Cruoilmetagenom1_FD_187290 | JGI IMG/M metagenome (GOLD analysis project Ga0209633, IMG submission 187290) | Oil polluted marine microbial communities from Coal Oil Point, Santa Barbara, California, USA - Sample 1 (SPAdes) (version 2) | ecosystem: Environmental > Aquatic > Marine > Oil seeps ... | reverse complement strand
GATTTATTAATCACGGGAAACACAGGGTGTGACTTCTTTATGCTTTACAAATTCCTACCCCATGCGCCCCGTGGCTATAAGCGTATTTTTGTTAGTGGACAGTGTCTAAGCAGGCGTGACTCTATCCCACTAGTCAGACGGAGTTTTCATTGACGTCAGTAGTTTTTGCAGGTCATTTTCCCAGCGCAATAGATAGGGTTTTAACACCTTTGAGGCATTCGGCGCCAGAATGAGCGGATTTGCGGCGATTAACAGAGTGTCGCTGCCCTCAGCAAACATGGCAATCTTTAGCGGCAAATAAGGGATAAGCGCTGGAAAGTTCTTGCTGATCAGCTTTACTTCATCCAGCTTGCCATAAAAGACGACTCGATACTTGTCGGACTTGTAACCACTCTTGGTGAGACCGAGATCGACGCGTTGCACACGACTAATGGTGTAACCCTGTTTTTTTAACCCATCCTGCAGTTTCAACATAGCCTCGGGAAAATCCATGTTGATGCGCGCCATCATCATTTGATCGGCGTTGGCAGTGCGGGGGGGGATACCCAGGCTGAGGGTGCAGCAGAGCATGAAATAAACTAAGCGCATTTTCATAGGGTGGCATCCTCAAGTATGTCTTTATACACATTATCCATATCATCACAAAGTTTGTTGAGTTCATAGTTATTAAAGATGCGACTCAGGTATTTCGGATTGATGGAAAAGACCTCGACCTTGCCATTTTTCTCGACAACCGTGACGCGACACGGGAGGAAGAGTCCCACTCGCGGGTCGACGGTGAGGGCGGTATTCAAGAGCTGGAAATTACAAAAGTAAATAATGGTCTGTTTTTTATTTTCTTTACCGGGTTTGACCAGGCCTTCGTCAAGGCTCTGCACACGGATAATGCGAAAGTTCTTGCCGATGGCGGCGCGTTGCACATTCTTAATCGTTGTCTGCATGTCATAGGGAGACTCATAACTTAGGATAGTCGATTCAGCGCCCTTCAGGGCAACCTGTTTGTCGTAGGGGTGTTGCGCAAAACTGCGTACATAATTGACCAGGTCATCAATATCCTGTTCGGAAAGCCCTTGTTTGAGAAATGAAGTCATGGGTGTGCCCTTGCGTCCGTGCATCAGGGCCGCTTTGATCATGGCATCACTGGCGGCTGCCAGAAAGCCACTATTGTTTAGGGCCGGGGCAATAATGGGCTGGTCGCGTGGCCGTGAAAAGGTGAAGCCGGTGCCGTTACCCCCCTGACCCTGGGCACCATGACAGGCGCTACAGCTTTTAATGAAGAGTTGCTTGCCGTGGGCGACGTTGCCGGGGTTTACTTTGACCTTTTGTGGCTTGCCCGGCGTAGTTTGCCAACTCCGCAGATACTTGACCAGACTGCTGATTTCGCTGTCGCTGAGATTTTTGAAGGCGGGCATAATGCGACCGGGTCGGCCGTGGCGTATGCTGTTGGCCAGAAACGCATCGGAGACACCATGCTGGAAACCGGGCAGAGCCAACGGCACACCGACGCCGCCATTGCCCCGATTACCGTGGCAGGCGGCACAGTTTTGTGCAAACAGGCTCGCCCCATCTTTCGCCTGGACGCTGAAGGCGGCGAGCATGGCAAATAAAATAGCAATCGATTTAATCATGTAATATCTCTCAAGCGGTGCTTAACATATTTTATTGGTATATATATTAGCATATATTAATATTGTTTAATTGTCTGCATTACTATCGGACCTGTTATGAAAAAACCCTATGCCGAATCGGCGGACCAGAATAAAGACGCCATCCTTACAATTTTATACCATGAATTCCAGTCGTACAGGAATGTACTGGAAATCGGTAGTGGCACCGGCCAGCACGCGGTGTACTTTGCCCGTCACCTGCCGCACCTCAGCTGGCAGACCTCTGAGCTGGCGGAAAATTTGCCCGGCATTCATCTTTGGTTGGAAGGGGCGGGGCTGGACAACCTTAAGGCCCCTGTCCTCCTGAATGTCAGCACCACAGAATGGCCCACCGGCCAAGTCGATGCTCTGTTTAGCGCCAATACCGCACATATTATGAGTGAAGACAGCGCCTTTAAAATGCTAACCGGGGCGGCACGCCTCCTCAGAGACGAAGGGCGTTTTTGTCTGTATGGCCCCTTTCTCTATGCCGGCCAACACACCAGTGACAGCAATATACGCTTCGACGCCTGGCTCAAGGCGCGAGACCCACAAAGCGGTGTCAGAGACGTGGCGCTACTCGCCGGGCATGCGGCAACAGTAGGGCTCAAGCTGGTGCGCGATCATGCCATGCCCGCGAATAACCGAATCCTGGTCTGGGAAAAGTCTTCAGACGCGGATGCCTGAATAAAAGTCTGAAAGGCTGTCTACGTTGCATTCTGTGGGTAAGAAGGTGACCTGTGCATCTAATACAAAGACGCAAGGCTTATTAACGACCTTGTATGTCTTTGTGTTGCAGAAGTTATGTATTATTTAGTCGTCTTGATGTTGTCGTTTGTTTAAAACACATCATCAGCAACAAACCGGTTAGCAACAGCATCAGGCTGGCGGGTTCGGGGATGCTGGCGACATGGTTGGCAGTTCGCGGCAGCCGTGGACTATCGTCGCTCCCAGGTTCAGGTGGGCCAGCCTGCCATGCCCCAATCTGATCAATAGCACGATAAACGTGTGCGGGAGAGGTACCGCCTTGTGGCCCAATGGTGGTGGCGCTATAGACGATATCTCCCCCCTTGCGGCTGGCCAGCAGCGCCACCGAGTCTACAATACTGCCCCAGAGCAGGTTATCGATAACCCCGTCGTCATTGCGATCAATATCATTGTGCAGGCTACCCGTGAAATCACTCACCAGCATATGCGTGACGTTATCGTTGTTTTCAAAGTTGAGCGCGGTCATCAGGTCAACATCGGGGCTTAGGGAAAAGCTGGGCTCGGCCAGCAGAAAAAACCCGTCCGCCGCAATGCGATAGCCGGACAAGTTAACTCGTGCTTCAATATAGCCCTGGTTGCTGCCCCGATCACCAATGACCAGATAACTCAGGTTATCAAGGTTCTCTCCTTCAGAACCATAGAGCTCGACGTATTCATCGGTGTCGGCGCCGGGCTGATCGATGCGAATCTCGTTGATGACAACGGCCTGACAAACAGCGGTAGAAAAAAGCAGGCAGAGAATGGTAAGTGCTCTGATACTACGGGTGGCAGTGTGAATTGACATGATTGTTTCCTCCTTGAAACGACGGTGGTGAAAAAATAAACGGTGCTCCCTGCGCCGTTAATGTCAGGCTAACAAATGACGCCAGCATTCCAATACGAAAAATGCCAAATGTCCTGTAGTCCTTTTCTTACAGACAAAAAAAAGGCTCAAGGAAATTGAGCCCCAACTACCCAACACGTGGGTATGGCTATACTTACAGCCATCTAGGAGGACACATCGATGAATTCCACTGCTGCGAGGCATTCAGTCAAATGAGATTCTATTGTGAACAATCGTGTGATCGCGGCCTTGATGTGGATCAATAAAACCACCAGCCTGGCGAATAAAATTATTTTTTTAATTCGCGTATCAGTTTTTGTAATGCCTGGCCACGATGGCTGAGCTGGTTCTTGGTCTCTGGGGATAACTGTGCTGAGGTGCACTGATGTGTCGGCACAAAAAAGACCGGGTCGTAACCAAAGCCATTTTCACCCTGTGGTGCCAAGGTGATCACCCCTTCCCAGGTGCCCTGGCAGATGAGGGGTGTCGGGTCGGTGGCGTGCTGCATATAGACCATCAGGCATTGAAAACGCGCCGTACGCATTTCCTGAGGAACATCTTTTAATTCCAGCAACAATTTTTGTAGATTCTTTTCATCGGTTGCCCCCGGGCCGGAAAAACGTGCCGAATAAATTCCCGGCGCGCCATTTAAGGCATCTACTTCCAGCCCCGAGTCGTCGGCAATGGCAGGCAGGCCGCTCAATGTTGCCGCATGGCGTGCCTTGAGAATGGCGTTCTCAACAAAGCTGAGGCCGGTCTCGTCGGCATCCGGGATATTAAAATCCGCTTGTGGCACCACTTCCAACATTGCACCACTGAGCAGGTGATTAATCTCACGGACCTTACCGGCGTTGTTACTAGCGAGGACAATTTTTGTGGACATGGCTTTTTATCCTGAAAAAATTTGTAGTGATCTTTAATATGTTTAACTAAATTCAATATTTTTACCGCAGAGACGCAAAGGGCGCGAAGAAAAATTTTATTAAAACCTCCGCGTTCTTAGCGTCTCTGCGGTGAAGACTTCTAATTCTCCAGTGCCTGTGTCTGTGCCATCATCAGCTTGGCAATGGCCTCCTTGGCGAGCGCCAGCATGCTGCTGAGTTCTTCCGCCTGAAACGGTGCCCCCTCGGCCGTGCCCTGAAGCTCAATAAAGCCGCCGTTGCCATCCATGACGACATTCATGTCGGTTTCGCAGCCAGAGTCTTCGGGATAATCGAGGTCGACCACGGCGGTACCTTCATAGACACCCACCGAGATCGAGGCGATTTGACGCTGTAGCGGCGATTCCTTGATCTGCTTTTTTTCCAGCATGGATTGAATGGCATCGGCCAGGGCGACATAACCACCGGTAATGGAGGCGGTGCGGGTGCCGCCGTCGGCCTGGATGACATCGCAGTCAATGGTAATGCTGTGCTCACCGAGTTTTTTCAGATCCATCGCGGCGCGCAGGGAGCGACCGATGAGGCGCTGGATTTCCATGGTGCGCCCACCCTGTCCGCCCCTGGCGGCCTCGCGCCCCATGCGACTGCCGGTGGAACGTGGCAGCATGCCGTACTCGGCCGTGACCCAGCCCTGGCCGCTGCCCTTTAAAAAACCGGGGACACGTGTCTCGACTGAGGCATTGCACAGGACTTTGGTGTCACCAAATTCCACCAGCACTGAACCTTCGGCATGTTTGGTGTAATTACGGGTAATCTTGATCGCCCGCATTTCATCGGGGGCACGGCCACTGGGTCGCATAGGGTTTCCTTTTATTGAGATGTTACTGAAGTACCTTGAGACGCGCATTATAGCCCAAAGGCAAAGCCTGGTGCTCTTTCAATGTGCTAAGTGTTGCCGTCATCCATTTCACTTTCGTATTGCTTGATGGCGCGTTCGATTTCTCCAATGGCGCTATCGAGGGGGTCGACGGGTTTGTGCTGGCCACTTTTTTCTGCCTCGGCCGTCTTGCCCGAGAGTTTTACCGACATGAGCTGAAAGGCGAGGCCGGTAATATTATCACTGGCGGGATAGCTTACCTGCTCGGCGCGTTCGGCCAGCAGATTGAGGGCGTCATTGAGCCGGCCATTGACAATAATAAAGCCGAGCTGGGCATCATCCAGCGGCTCCCAAAGCCCATCGGTGCATAGCAAGAGAATATCGCCGGTCTTCATATGCACTTCGTTGCTGAGCGTGACCTCCGGGTCGCTTTCCGTAAGCCCCAGACAGCGGGTCACATAGTTGCGCATGGGATGGCCCTGAATATTATCTAACGATATCCGGCCATCCTGATACAGTTGCTCGACGTATGAGTGGTCCTGAGTGCGATACAGGGGCAGGCCATCACGAAACAGGTAGAGACGGCTGTCACCGACATGCGCCCACCAGGCAACGCCCTCCTGTATCAAACACAGGACGCCGGTGGTGCCGGGGGTTAATGGCGGCTGCTGAGCGGCACCGACGCTTTTTATACCGTGGTGGGCGGTAACCATGATCTCGGTTAAAAAGCGGTTGACGTCTTTGATAGGTAATTGGGCCGCGGTGAACAGGCTATTGGCCGTGTCGATCAGGGTCTGCGCCGCCAGCGCGCCGCCTTTTTTGCCGCCGAGACCATCACCGACAACCAGGAGCACAATACCTTCATGCTCCAGTACCGCGAGGCGATCCTGATTGGTTTCGCGGTTGCCAAGACGGCTGGCTCTGCCAATGAGATATTGCATGTTATCGTTCGTTAGGGGTTATCTGGCGCAGTGGCCAGTTTTATTAGCAGCTGATCGACGGTCTGAGGGCGTAACATGGGGTCAACCTCCATGGCCCAGTCGATGGCGGCGAGCAGGGGATGCGAATATTTCTTTTTATAGGCGTTGGTGGCGGGGCGCATGCTGTCCTTCTCGCGGCGCTTGGGCGAGGGCGGTGGCGGTGCCCCGTCCAGACAGGCGCGCATGGTCGCACCAATGGCATAAATATCCGTCCAGGGCCCGACATAACCGCCGGGGTCCAGTTGCTCGATGGGGGAGAAGCCGGGCGTAATGACCTGGTTGGGCTGAAACTGGCGGGTGTGCATCATTTCATGCACGGCACCAAAGTCGAGCAACAGGGGACTGCCACCGTTGCGTAAATGAATATTGCTGGGTTTGATATCCAGGTGCAGCAACCCCTGGGCATGTATCTCACGCAGGCCTTGCAGCAGCGGGATGAAGACGGTTAGCAAAAAGGTCTCGCTCAAGTTGCCTTTGTGTTTTTTGATATAGCTTTGTAGATTTTGGCCCTCCTCGTAGTCCATCACCATATAGACCGTGCCGTTGGCGCGAAAGAAATTGATGACGTTAACGATATTCGGATGTTTTAAGGTGGTAAGGGTGCTGGCCTCCTGAAAAAACAGACGCCGACCATGGGCAAAGCGTTCGATGTGTTTGTCGTTGCTGGCGACCACCGACATATCCGGACCACGGTCGGCCAGGGTCATGGGTATGTATTCCTTGATAACAACGGGCTTGCTTTCATCCAGGGCGTTGGCCAGATAGACAATACTGAAGCCACCGCCACCGAGGGTGCGCTCTATAATGTACCGGTCAATCTTGGTGCCCGGTGGCAGATCATTGTGAATTTTCGGCATTGATTGTGCTGGATGCGTTTTATTTTGACCGAGCAAGGTTATCATAGCTGTCGCCTGAGTGTGGTAGTCTGTCACTGGTTCTTCATACCATAATATTTCGGCACCACGTGGCCATTTATTTAGTTTTCAGGATGTCAGCACATGATTGTAAGTATGACCGGCTTCAGCCGGGTGGAAAGTCAACACGCGTGGGGGGCGCTAAGCCTGGAGTTGCGGTCGGTTAATCATCGCTATCTGGAGCTCAACCTGCGCCTGCCGGAAGAGTGTCGAGGCTTTGAGCAGACGCTGCGTGAACGGATCGGCCAGCAATTATCCCGCGGCAAGGTCGATTGCAGTCTGCGTTTTCAGCCTGCCGCCAGCACCGGTACCGAGATAAAAATAGATACAGAGCTGGCGACGCAACTTGCCCACGCCAGCCGCGAGGTCGATGCCCTGCTTTACAACCCGGCACCGATCAGCTCGCTGGAGGTCATGCGCTGGCCCGGTGTCTTACAGACCCCTGCACTCGACATAGAGATACTCAAGGCTGCCTCTATTGACCTGCTCAACACCGCCATTGCCGATCTGGTCGCCTCACGTAGCCGTGAGGGAGAGAAGATTAGTGTCATGCTGGAGGAGCGCTGTAGCGGGATCGCCAGGCTTGTCGATGAAGTTCAGGCCGCCATACCCGAGATCAAAACCGGCTGGACCAGCAAGATTCGAGAGCGCCTGGCCGATGCCGATGTGGAGATGGATGATGCCCGCCTGATGCAGGAGCTGATCCTGATGTCGCAGAAAATGGATGTCGAGGAGGAGCTGGACCGTCTCAAGGCCCACATTATCGAGATCCGGCGTGTCATCGGCCAAAACGGACCGGTTGGGCGACGCCTGGATTTTCTGATGCAGGAACTCAATCGTGAGGCCAATACCCTGGGCTCCAAGTCCGTCGCCGTGCTGACCAGCCAGGCCTCGGTGGGGCTGAAGGTCCTGATCGAGCAAATGCGCGAACAGATCCAGAATATTGAATAAATACTTTTAGGCCAAACAATGAGCGGTACACTATATATATTCTCTGCCCCCTCGGGCGCAGGCAAGACCAGCCTGGTCAAGGCACTTCTGGAGCAGACCCCAGGCATTGAGGTATCGGTGTCGCATACCACCCGCGCCCCCCGCCCTGACGAGGAAAATGGTCGTCATTATCACTTCACCGACACCCCCAGCTTTGAAGGTATGGTGGAAGCAGGCGCCTTTTTGGAGCACGCCAAAGTCTTCGACAACTACTATGGCACCGCCAGAATGAGCGTCGATACCCCTATGCAACAGGGCCAGGATGTGATCCTGGAGATCGACTGGCAAGGGGCCGAGCAGATACGTCGGTGCTATCCCGAGGCAGTCTCGGTGTTTATTCTACCGCCTTCAAAGGCGGCCCTGCGTGAGCGCCTGCAGGGGCGCGGCCAGGACCCGGAGGCGGTTATCGAGCGGCGAATGCGTGATGCCGTCAATGAAATGAGCCATTACGTCGAGTTTGATTACCTTATTATTAATGATGACTTTGAGGTTGCCTTGCAGGAGTTGCGCAGTATTGTGATCGCCCAGCGCCTGCACTTGAGCCGACAGGTGAGCCGAGAGCAGGCTTTATTGCAAGACTTGTTGTCATAAGCTCCTGCTGGCCGGTATAATTTCCGGCTACCTGATGAATTATTGCTCGCTCGGCCCTGGGCCGGGCAGAACCCGCGGAGAGATAAATGGCACGTGTAACAGTAGAAGATTGTTTGGATAACGTCGATAACCGATTTCAGCTCGTCCTGGTGGCCACCAAGCGTGCCCGCCAGATCGCCAACGGCAAGGAGCCAATGCTGCCATGGGAAAACGATAAGGTTACCGTGGTGGCATTGCGTGAAATTGCCGAGGGTCTTATTGATCGCGGCATCCTGGAAGAAGATGAGGCTGAGGAAGTAATCGAAAAAGAAGACCTGCTCACAGGCATGGCCGCTGAAGGCCTTGCCGAAATGGCAGCTAACACGGTGCCTGAGGTCTCTATAGTTGAAGAAGAGACACCTGCCGATAGCAACGATGCTATCTCCGAGGAAGAATAAGCTCGTTAGTTGAGATGTGAGGGAGGGGTTATCGCTGAGCCAGTCCCAGAGCCAGGTTCAGAGCAGCAGATAGAAGAAGAAGAGAAGTCTGTCACTTTTCGCATGATTCATTTATGCGAAATGCTCGAAACCTATCTTGATATTGAACAGGTGGCCGAGGTCTATGGCGCCTACCTGTTCGGTGCCGAGGCCCATGATGGTCAGACCCGCATGACGGGTGAGGCCTACATCCACCATCCCGTTAATGTCGCCCGCATCCTGGCTGAAATGCACATGGACGCCCCCAGCGTCATCGCCGCCATTCTGCATGATGTCATCGAAGATACCCCCACCGCCAAGGACCAGATCGCCAGCCAGTTTAGTGAAGAGGTGGCCGAACTGGTTGATGGTGTCAGCAAGCTGACGCATATCGAATTCGAGAGTAAGGCCGAGGCCCAGGCGGAGAACTTTCGCAAAATGATCCTCGCTATGGTCAAAGACATTCGTGTCATTTTGATCAAGCTGGCGGACCGCCTGCACAACATGCGCACTTTAGATGTCCTGCGGCCAGATAAGCGCCGCCGGATCGCCCGCGAAACACTGGAGATCTACGCCCCGATTGCCGTGCGTCTGGGCATGAACAGTATGCGTATCGAACTGGAGGACCTTGGCTTTACTGCCATGTATCCATTGCGCGCACGGGTGCTGGCGGATCGCCTGAAAAAGGCCAGGGGCAATCGCAAGGAGATCGTCGGCAAGATTGAAATAGGCATACGTGAACGCATGCGTCAGGAAGGCCCGGAGGGTCGGGTCGTGGGCCGGGAGAAGCATCTCTACAGCCTTTATAAAAAGATGCGCGAAAAACACCTGTCGATGTCTGAGGTCATGGACGTTTACGCCTTTCGCATTATTGTTGACTCCGTCGATGCCTGTTATCGCATGCTGGGCCTGATACATAATCTCTATACGCCGGTGCCGGGTCGCTTCAAGGATTACATCGCCATCCCCAAGGCCAATGGATATCAATCGCTGCATACCGTGGTGTTTACACCCTACGGTGTCCCCATCGAAGTCCAGATCCGTACCGAGGATATGGACAGGGTGGCCGAGGCAGGCATCGCGGCACACTGGTTGTATAAAACCAAAGACGAGAATGCCAGCAACAGCGCGCAGGTGCGCGCCCGCGAATGGTTGCGTGGCCTGCTGGAGATGCAACAGCATGCCGGCAACTCTATGGAGTTTCTGGAAAACGTCAAGATTGATCTGTTCCCTGACGAAGTCTTTCTCTTTACCCCCTGCGGTGACATTCTGGAGTTGCCGCGCGGCGCCACCGTGGTGGATTTTGCTTACGCGGTTCACTCGGACATTGGCAATCACTGCGTCGCCGCCAAAATCGATAAACGCCTGATACCGTTAAGAACAAAACTCCACAACGGCCAGACCGTGGAGATACTCACCTCACCAACGGCGTTTCCCAATCCCGCCTGGTTGAATTTTGTGTTTACCGCCAAGGCGCGCGCCAACATACGCCACTATTTGAAAAACCTGCAACGGGAAGAATCCATTGTTCTGGGCAGGCGCCTGCTGGACAAGAGTCTGGATGAGCTGGACACCAATCTGGAAAAGATACCGCCACAACGCCTGGAAAAAATACTGGCCGAGTATCACAAGGAGACGTTGGACGATCTGCTTGAGTCAATCGGTTTGGGTAATCGTATCCCTGCCATTGTTGCCAGGGCCATGCTCGATGAAGACACGCTGATTGAACAGGGCCTGACCATGGCGGATCAGGGACCGCTGGCAATCAAAGGTACCGAAGGCACGGTGGTGAATTATGCCAAGTGTTGTCGGCCTATCCCGGGCGACGTGATTACAGGCTTTATTAGTACTGGCAGGGGTATTGTCGTGCACACCCAGCATTGCAAAAATGCCGCCGAGTTTCGCAACCAGCCGGATAAGTGGATCGACGTTGACTGGGATGAGGCGGTTACCGGCGATTACCCGGTTGAATTAAAACTGCATGTGCGCAGCCAGCGTGGTGTCCTCGCCGTTGTCGCCTCCACCATTGCGGATGTGGAGGCCAATATTGAAAATGTCGATATGACCGAACGTGATGGGACGCATACGACGCTGTATTTTACGGTCCTGGTAAAAAACCGCCAGCATCTGGCGAAGATTATTCGCCGCCTGCGAGGTATTGATCTGGTCGAGCGTATTACGCGCTCACATCGATAATCATTTTTGTATGAGAGGCAGAATATGAGCAGACAAATTATAAAGACAGATAAGGCGCCGCAGGCCATTGGTACCTATTCACAGGCAGTGAAAGCCGGCAACACCGTTTATATGTCAGGACAAATTCCATTAGTGCCGGAAACTATGGAGTTAATAGATGGTGATATCGCCGCGCAGATCCGGCGAGTCTTCGACAATCTACAGGCCGTAGCACAGGCGGCCGGTGGTAATTTGTCTGCTATTGCCAAGCTCAATGTCTTTCTCACTGACCTGACACATTTCCCGACGGTCAACGAGATTATGGCTGAATACTTTACCGAACCCTATCCCGCCCGTGCCGCGATTGGTGTTGCCGCGCTGCCCAAGGGCGCACAGGTGGAAATGGATGCGGTGATGGAATTGCAATAAGCCTTTCAAAAATATAGATCAACGTAGAATGACCCAAACAGTGGCGGGTGGCACAACACACAAGACACCCGTCACTCGCTTAAGCGGCATCGGCCCCAAGCTGCAGGAACGCCTCAATCATCTCGGCATTACCTGTGTCGAGGACCTTTTATTTCACTTACCTCTGCGCTACGAAGACCGCACCCGCCTTGCCGCCATTGGTAGTCTGCATGCGACTGAGCATGTCGTCATCGAAGGTGAGATTCAACTCAGTGAAATTAAGTTTGGCAAGCGGCGTATGCTATTGTGTCGTTTAAGCGATGGCACCGGCTGGATCCAGTTACGCTTTTTTCATTTCAGTAAAGCCCAGCAGGAGTCATTGGGCCGGGGCAACCGCATACGCTGTTATGGCGAAGTACGGCGTGGTCCGAAAATGCTGGAGATGGTGCACCCGGAGTATCAGCAGATCATGCAGGGGCAGGTGTTAGCAACAGAAGAGAACCTGACGCCGGTCTACCCCACCGCAGAGGGCCTGCATCAGATCCGTTTACGCAAACTGGCCGCACAGGCGATGTTATTATTACAAAATGATCAACTCGCCTTAGATGAGTATTTGCCGGACAACATCATTGCAGAACTCAGGCTACCAACGCTGAAAGAGGCGCTGCTGTATGTGCATCAACCACCGACGGATGCCGCCCTGCAACAACTGGCCGATAAAGAACACCCGACCCAACAGCGCCTTGCGGTTGATGAGCTGCTGGCGCATACCTTAAGTCTGCGTCGCCTACGGCAACAGTCACGTCTGCAACAGGCGATCAGATTAAATGATGGTAAGAATCTGACGAATCAATTTATACAGCTGCTACCATTTTCACTAACGAAGGCACAGCAACGTGTTGTTAAAGAAATAGAACACGACTTACAACAGTCTTATCCCATGCAGCGCCTGGTGCAGGGTGATGTAGGTTCCGGCAAAACCGTCGTCGCCGCGTTGGCGTTACTGAAAGCCGTTGCCAGTGGCAAACAGGCGGCGATGATGGCGCCGACCGAAATTCTCGCCGAGCAGCATCGCAATAATTTACAGCAGTGGTTTGAAACACTAGGGGTGAAGGTAGCGTGGCTCTCCGGCAAACAGACCGCCAAACAAAAACGTGAAGCCGTCAGTCAGTTGGAATCCGGTGAGGCCGATGTCGTGATCGGTACACATGCCCTGTTTCAGGAGGGTGTCAGTTTCAAACACCTCGCCCTGGTGGTGATAGATGAGCAGCACCGCTTTGGTGTGCATCAACGCTTTGCCCTGCGTGATAAGGGTGTCGAAGGTGAGCAGGCGCCACACCAACTGATCATGACCGCGACTCCAATACCGCGCACGTTGACCATGACCGCCTATGCGGACCTGGATTGCTCGGTGATCGACGAGTTGCCACCGGGCAGGCAGGCGATAGAAACCGTCGTCGTCCCCGACGCACGCCGTGACGAGATCGTGCAGCGGGTCCACAAGGCCTGTCGGCAAGGGCGGCAGGTGTACTGGGTCTGTACCCTGATCGAAGAGTCCGATGTGTTACAGGCACAGGCCGCGGAAGATACCGCCGCGCAACTGGCCGCGGCCTTACCGGATATCCGTATTGGTCTGGTACATGGCCGCCTAAAACCGGAACAAAAGGCCAGGGTCATGCAGGCGTTTAAAGATGCGAAGCTGGACCTTCTCGTTGCGACGACCGTAATCGAGGTCGGCGTTGACGTCCCCAATGCCAGTTTAATGATCATCGACAACGCCGAGCGCCTGGGCCTGTCGCAGCTACATCAACTGCGTGGCCGTGTGGGTCGTGGCAGTCAGGCCAGCGCCTGTGTGCTGATGTATCAGGGCAGCCTTTCGGAGAATGCCCGCGAGCGACTGGCGATTATGCGCGAGAGTAATGATGGTTTTGTCATTGCCCGTAAAGATCTGGAGATTAGAGGGCCGGGGGAGGTATTGGGTACACGCCAGACCGGCATGTTGCAAATGCGCATTGCCGACCTGCAACGGGATCAGGCCTTGATGCCGCAGGTACAGCAAATGGCGGATTTATTGTTGGAGGAATATCCTGAACGAGTAGAGCCGCTGATCCATCGCTGGTTGGCGGGCAAGGTGAAGTATGGGGATGTGTAGAGGATGGGGACCGTATGATCAGATTTTCTGGCCTTTTTTTATATGGGATAGAGGGTTATAGTCTTAGCTGATAAATAAAATTATTAACATATAAGCTGTGTGTAATATTAGGCCGCATGCGGCCTAATACCGTAAAAGACCGCATGCGGTCTAAATCACTGTTGAACTAAACCGCTTCGCGGTAGCGCTATTGAGACATGATTCAATAGCGGTGGCGCATCTTCATTGATCATACTTATCTCCAGCCACTGCTGGCTATTCATCAAGGAGATAAGTCATGACCCCATTACGACAAAAGATGACCGATGCTATGTTGGTGCGCGGGTTTTCAGAACGTACTCAGCAAAGTTATCTTGATTCCGTTAATCAGTTAGCGAAGTACTATCACCGCTCACCCGAGGTGTTAGAAACACAACAGATCCAGGAATACTTTCTTTACCTGGTTAAAGAACGGCACTTGTCACCCGCCAGTTGTCGGCTATATCTGAATGGGATCAGATTCTTATATCTACAGGTATTAGGTTGGAGCGCCTTTGATATCGTGATCCACACGCCCAAACGGGCGCAGCGTATCCCGGAATTATTGAGTCGCGAGGAAGTGGCGCATATTCTTTTAGCCTGTTCCAACTTCAAACACCGGGTGATGCTCACGACCTGTTATGCCTGTGGCCTTCGAGTCAGTGAGCTGGTGGCCTTACAGGTTAAACACATTGATAGTGCGCGTCATGTAATCCGGATCGAACAGGCGAAAGGCGCGAAAGATCGGCAGGTGATATTGAGCGATCCTCTATTAATGCTGTTGCGTCAACACTGGCACCACTATCACCCGGTTCAATGGTTGTTTTACGGGAGCGATCCCCATCGCGCGTTGTGTATCACTACCGCACAAAAAGTCTTTAAACGCGCCAAGCAGGGGGCTGATATCCATAAGGTCGGCGGCATTCATAGCTTGCGTCATGCTTATGCGACACATCAACTGGAAGCGGGCATGCCGATACATCAGTTGCAACAATTGTTGGGGCACAACAACCTGCAATCCACGATGCATTATTTGCATTGGGTGCCGACACATCAACAAGGGGTCGGCGTAGATCTGCTGGCTCATCTGGAGGTGCGCCATGACTGATCCCCTCTCTATGCAAACGGTGTTATCTCGTTTCCTGCCATTCTATCAACAGCATCATCGCTTGAGCCCAACACAGAGTATGGTCTGCCACCGCATTAAGGTGTGTCGTACTGAAGCACTGGGGGGTCAGCAGGTGCATTGCGATCGGTGCGACTTCACCCAACACCGCTATCACTCCTGCCGCAATCGTCATTGCCCCAAGTGCCAGCACCGGGCCTCAGTGCGCTTACGGGGTCAAGTCTTTCATTGTTCATATATCTATGCTAGTCTCACCAAATGGCGAGACCACTCCGATTAGAATTTGCGGGCGCGTTGTATCATGTGACCTCAAGGGGAGATAGACGTGAGGCTATCTATCTCACGGATGAAGATCGAAACGCCTACCTGGAAACCTTAAGTAAGGTATGTGAACGCTATAACTGGTTAGTTCATGCTTACTGTTTGATGGATAATCATTACCATCTACTGGTTGAAACGCCGGATAGCAATCTTTCAAAGGGTATGCGACAACTCAATGGCGTCTATACCCAGTATTTTAACCGAACCCATCAGCGTGTTGGTCATGTCTATCAAGGGCGCTATAAAGCCATCATTGTGCAAAAAGAAGCGTACTTACTTGAAGTTGCGCGGTATATAGTCCTTAATCCAGTGAGAGCGAAAATGGTCCGTGCAGCCAAAGATTGGGCCTGGAGCAGTTATCGTGCCACCGCGGGTCTGGTGGAACCACACGGTTGGCTCAACACCCAGTGGATAATTGCACATTTTTCCAGGCGCAAAACAACCGCTATTGACCGTTACAGGCAATTTGTCAGCGAAGGTAAGAAACAGCCTTCAATCTGGGAGCAGCTTAGAAACCAGATATATATGGGTAATGAAGACTATATTGAGAAAATCCAAAGAAAATTAGGCAAAGAGGCTGATCTCAGTGAGATACCCTTGAGCCAACGTCGATCCATACCAAAATCGATCGAACACTACGCACAGAAATATAAAGAACGAGATCAAGCAATCGTAGCGACATACCAAAGCGGGGGTTACAGCATGAAAGAGATTGCAATTTATTTTGGCCTACATTACACGAGTGTGAGTCGAATAATAAATGGACGGTATTATGCACAATGAAAGACTTGACCCCCGTGCTCATTTGGAATACACGAAGCATTTGTATATCCTGGGCTTACAAGCATTTGCGAGAGGATTGATACCTCATATCGAGAAAAATATTCTTGTGAAGAAAATGTTGCATTTTTCAAAGAGGGTACTTTTCCTAATGAAAGACATTGTGCCGATGAACGTGAGCCATATATATCTTCAAGTACACCAGTAGAATCATAGGAAATATATAAATGAACCCTAAGAGGGATAGGAAAATAAAAGGGGTCGGTGACAAATGAGAATTAAAATCATATACGGTTGTCACCGACCCCTTTAATTGCGAAATAAGTATACTGTCCCCAGAATTTGAGTTGTGCCTTTTCAGCGCGCTGTTTGATGCTGGTATAGTCAGAGCTTTCCGGGTCCTGGCCATCGCGGCGCGTATTGGATTCAAATCAACATAGGCCATACAGGCCATCAAAGCAGCCTCATCCAGTAATGCCTGTGATTTGAAGCGTCCCTCCCAAAACCGTCCGGTGACGTCATCCTCGGCATTGGCCTGACGGGCGATACTCTCGTTGACGACCCGCAGAGCATAACGAGGGCATGCAAACCAATCCCGACCGGGTTTATGACCCGCCTATTTGCGGCTTGGCTTTTCGTAATCCTCCAATATCAAATCTTCTTCATGTGCTAATTGCTGGTACTGTTCAGGTGTAAGACCATGTTTACGCAGTGATATATTAGAAGCATAAATCTGTATCAAGTTGTAGCTATGCTGAGAACGGTCGGCTATCTCAGAAAGGACGCAGTCACTATTGGAAAAATCATCAATAAATTTTCGCAGCATGCTTTTATATGTAATAAAGCTGGCAGTCGTGTCGATCACCGTGACTTTAGCCAGCCCTTTTTTATCCAGTTCTTTTAATTCTTTTAGCTCGTCACTGTCGGTCGGTTCAACGCTTTGTAGTGTCAGGCTTTTACTGCTCAGATAGAGAATAAACTTCTTCAGCGATAGTGCATCAGGTTTGTTCATTATTTTCTCCACCATGCTTCAACGACATAAATGAAATCGAGTACCTTCTGAATAATAGCTGTTTCGAATTCGCAACCAGTCTCAGGACAGGGTGACGCTTTCCAGGACCGTCAGCAGCAGAGAAGCTGCTGGCGAGCGTACAGGGATGATCGCTCTCGCACATTCTGTGCTTAGCGACACTTGTGCGTCCTGCACGGCGTATTTAACGCGTGACCGAGAAAGAGTCACTTCAAAAACACGCCAAGCCTGGCGTGTTGCTGTTAAGGATAATATGCCAAGCTTGGCGACATTGCAAGTAAATCAATTTTTCCATATGCAGCGTCCAGACCCAAAATCGCCATACTATAAAGGTTTTTGCCAATTCCAGGAGAAGCTACGCAGTAAAATACTGGCGTTAAGAGATGAGCATGGCTATACGCAGGAGGATATGACCGATTTTGGGTTGTCACTCCGGCAATATCAGCGCATAGAACAGGACGCAACAACCATCGTTTCACTTTGGCAGGTGTATAAAATCGCCAAAGCCTACGGTCTTACTATTCAGGAACTGCTGGATGTAGGCTAAACATCCAGGCTGGCCGGATCGGAAATAACAAATAAGCTAGAACAAATAAGCCACCCACTCTAGAAAGAGTCAACGTCGCAAAACATCTGCTCAAACAGCAGCCAATCACCAAATCATGAGAATGATTACTTCGCCTGATAAGGCTGTTTTGAAGGGTTATGCGTCAGAACCAGAGATTGGTAATGGATTGCAGTCAGCCACTGCTCTCAGCTATCCGCTGATATTGAATTGGAAGGCCAAAGTGAAAGTGATGGTTTATGGAAAAAACGTCTCACACCATCGTAATCCCGGTATACGCTGATACTCTAAAGCCTCACACACCTGCCTGAGTTTAAAGGCAGCGCCGACGAAGTTTTTTGAAGGGGGATTCGAAGTTCTGGGCCAGATAGAGCCAGCGCCGTCCTCTGGGTCAGGTCT
>Ga0209633_10002456_pt1 | contig 17901 bp, 14 predicted proteins | sample Cruoilmetagenom1_FD_187290 | JGI IMG/M metagenome (GOLD analysis project Ga0209633, IMG submission 187290) | Oil polluted marine microbial communities from Coal Oil Point, Santa Barbara, California, USA - Sample 1 (SPAdes) (version 2) | ecosystem: Environmental > Aquatic > Marine > Oil seeps ... | reverse complement strand
ATGCAAGAAATTACACTGAAAATGTAGAATTCTCTTGTGAAGACGCTACCAGAACAGATCTTGATTATCTCTGTAAAGCTGTTGAATTAGCAGTAAGAGCCGGAGCTTCGACAATAAATATCCCTGATACTGTTGGATATACTGTACCAGAGGAATTTGCCCATATTATCAGGACTTTATTAGAAAGGGTAGATGGACTTGATGATTTAACTCTTAGTGTTCATTGCCACAACGACCTTGGGCTTGCTGTTGCTAATTCAACTGCAGCAGTTCAGGCAGGCGCACGTCAGGTAGAGTGCACCATTAATGGTCTTGGGGAAAGGGCGGGGAACGCTTCACTTGAAGAGATTGTTATGGGTCTTAGGGTAAGAAATGACCACAATCCATATATAACAAGAATAAATACAGAGCAAATATATCCTACAAGTAGGCTTGTATCCCAAATAACAGGTATAAGCGTACAACCTAACAAAGCTATTGTCGGCGCAAATGCTTTTGCCCATGAAGCGGGAATCCACCAGGACGGTGTGCTCAAGGAGCGCATAACATACGAGATCATGAGCCCTGAAGAGGTTGGTATTCCGTCCAATAAAATTGTGCTTGGTAAGCATTCAGGACGTCACGCATTCAGGACACGTCTTGAGGAGTACGGCTACTTCCTGGACGAAGATAACTTTATGAAAGCATTCGTAAAGTTCAAAGATCTTGCGGATAAGAAGAAATATGTTTTCGATGAAGATATCGAAGCACTTATCAGTGAAGAATTTGTGAGATCTTCAGATTTCTATAAAGTTATTTCCGCAAACTATTCAGGTGGCTCCGATATGCGACCCGTAGCAACTGTAAAGCTTCTCATAGATGACAAAGAAATTATAGTCTCTGAAGTCGGCGATGGTCCAGTCGATGCAGCCTATCAAGCGGTATCTAAAGCAACTGGGTTAAATCCTACTCTTGAAACTTATAATGTAGCCGCAATCACCGAGGGAATAGACGCCCAGGGTGAGGTTACTGTCAGAGTCGAGGACGATGGAGTTATCACTCAAGGACAAGGCTCCAATACTGACATAGTAGTCGCAAGCGTCAAAGCATACGTTAACGCTTTGAACAAACTACGCTGGCGCAAAGAGCACCCAAAAAGAGCAACAATGAAAGGTGTTTGATCAGGTCTGGTTAGCATTACATTATGCAATTAGACTGCATCTTATTAAGTTAAGATATATCTGCGCTTAAAAAATGGTTTGAAATAACTTAAACTTATTTCAAACCATTAATCCTCTGTTAAGAAAATTTTACAATATTCAATTACAAGTCATACTTAGATTCAATATTTAATTATGTATCCGTTAAGAAAAACTAAGATAATCTGCACTATAGGTCCAAAGACTGCTCCATACGAGATGCTGATGAAGATGTACGTCGCCGGCATGAATGTTGTGCGCCTTAATATGTCTCATGGAACTCATGAGGGTCACGAAAAAGTCATCAGATCCATTAAAAACATTAACCAGAAAATTAAGGATTCTATTCCCGTTCTTATGGATCTCGAAGGTCCTGAGATACGTACAGGAACTTTGAAAAATGATCTCCAGTTGAATGAAGGAGATATCATTACTGTATCGGTTGGTAATGAGGATGTTGAGGTATCGTCTTTTAGTATCAATTACGAAGATTTAATCAACACTTTAAATGAAGGCGATAAGATTACTGTGGATAGCGGTCTTATTAATCTGGAAATTCTCAAGAAAAACCGGGGGACTATGGAGTGTAGGGTTCTTGACGGAGGGACACTCAAAAGTCAGAGCCATGTTAACTTGCCCGGTATCCGAGTTAATCTGCCCTCAATTACGGAGCACGATAAAGAGCATGTTCTTTTTGGCATTGACCAAGGTGTTGATTTTATCGCTCTATCATTTGTTCGGGAAGCCAGCGATGTTCTGGAATTAAGGGAACTTCTGGGTGATAAAGTTGATAAGGTAAAAATTATCTCAAAAATCGAAGATCAGGATGGTGTTAATAATATTGATGGGATTATAGATGTTTCAGATGCCATTATGGTTGCCCGTGGTGATTTGGGCATTGAAATTCCGCTTGAAGAACTTCCCAATGTTCAGCAAACTATTGTGCGCAAATGCCAAGAGAAAGGTAAGCGAGTAATTGTTGCTACTCATCTCCTTGAATCTATGATTGATCATCCTATTCCGACGAGAGCTGAAGTAACGGATGTTGCATATGCTGTTTATAGCGAGGTTGATGCTGTAATGCTTTCTGGTGAAACAGCAGTTGGAAAATATCCAATCCGCTGTATTGAAGATATAGATAAAATTGCAAGGGCATCAGAACAGCTCCCTGGTATGAATTTTAGTAAGAATCTACAAGTAAATGATATAAAACAAGATGTTGCAGCTTCTGCTGTAAGTCTAGCTGAATCAATCAATGCAAAAGGAATTCTAGTTATAACAAGACGCGGGATAATGGCGCAATTTTTAACTAACTGCAGACCTTCTAAAACTTTAATTTATGCGTTCACAAATGATAACAGAACAAGACGTCAACTATTCTTAAACCGCAGCGTATTCGCGCACCGCATAGCATTTAGCAAAGACCCGGAAAAAACAATCCAGAGCGCTCTTGTCGTACTTAAAACAAGAGAGGGTTTCCAACCCGGCGATCGTGTGGTTGTTTTGTCTGACATTATTGCCGGAGCCGGGATTGATGCAATTCAAATCAGAACCATAGATTAGAATAAGAGTTTCTAAATGCTAGCTTTCTTGCTATATTCCTCTCTGCATTGTACTTGTTGAACGAAATGATATAATGTAGCTCAGATTTTAAGAGTTGTTTTTAACTTTCTTACAATATTCTTAACAACTCTACTAAAAATAGAAGAGGACAAAAATTAAATCGGCTCTTGAGTAATTACCCCCCACAGTTTAGGTTGCTGGACTTAATATAATCGTATAATCATTATGACAAATGAAACTATAGCTGAACCCAATCAAATACGTTTTGCTAAGAATACTGAATTTGAAAGAGAACTTGTAAAGAGAGTTAATACCTACTTTCAAAACACCTCGAAATCAAGAAGAGACAATTTTAGAATGTATCTCAAATCTTTTCTTTCCATATCCTGGGTCATTGTCTCTTATTGTTTAATAGTCTTCGCAGGACTTCCCTGGTGGGGTATTGTGCTGTCTTCTATTTCACTAAGTTTGGCTCTTAATGCAAAAGCTTTTAACGTTATGCACGACGCAATTCACGGCGCTTATTCCAAACATAAAATTGTAAATAGACTTATGGGTCATTGGCTAGATCTGATTGGTGGAAGCTCGTACTTATGGCGCAATAAACATAACCATTATCATCATTCATATCCCAATATAGCTGGCCATGACGATGACGTAGAAGTTGGTATATTCGCTAGGTTTACTCCCCATCATAAAAAATACTTTTTCCATCGGTTCCAGCATATTTATATTTGGTTTCTATATGGATTACTGGCTATCAAATGGCACTTATTCGATGATTTTTATACATACTTTACCGGAAAGATAAATGATCATGAGATTGAGCGACCAAAAGGATTAGATGCAGTAATATTTTTTGGCGGAAAAATATTTTTCTTTACTATAGCCTTTGTAATTCCATCACTATATTATCCTATACTTTATGTTCTTGGATTCTATGTGTTAATAGCAATGATGCAAGGCGTTATAATGTCTGTAGTGTTCCAGCTTGCGCACTGTGTGGAGGAAGCAGAATTTCCAATGCAAGATGAAGAGGCCGGAATAATGGACAGAACATGGATTGTTCATCAGCTCTCTACTACAGTGAACTTTGCTAGAGGAAATAAGATTTTAACTTGGTACTTGGGTGGACTTAATTACCAGGTAGAACATCATCTATTCCCGGGAATTTGTCATATCAACTATCCTGATATGTCTCAAATAATTGAGAGAACTTGTAAAGAATACGACATTACGTATTTCTCTCACGGTGGCTTCCTAGACGGTCTCCGTTCTCACTACAATTGGCTGCGCGAGCTAGCCCATGCTCCTTAAGTCTTTATAGTTCTAGGAATTAATTCTTGTTTGTACCAGGCTTTATATTATCTAAAGCCCTACTCCATGAAAATTAAGCTATAATTTTAGAGTAAACTTAAATAAGTTTATCCGGAGGATAATAATTGGATCCTAATTCTTTATGATTGATTTCAATTATTGCATATGATATAAAATGTAAGTCAGGGTTATTGCGGATACTCAGTTATCTAAAAAACTATAAATTCTAAAAAGGGTGCACGGATGAGCTATTCTATTCATAGTCATAAAATATTGCGCAATTTATTATTACTTCTATTCATCGGGTTTTTTAGTATCTCAGGTTGTAATAATAATTCTACATCGGATGGTATTGGCAATAATGATATAAATGTAGTAACTAAACAACCTGTTCTTACTATGGCTCCTAACGCAAGTACCCCTCTAGCGGCGTTACTAGAATTGAAAACCTCGGGACTTTCAAGAGTTTCAATAAATGTCAGTGATGGCATCGATCAGTGGAGTGAAGATTTTGAGGAATTGAACTCTAACCATTCCCTACCTGTTTTAGGCTTTAAAGCAAATAGAGCTCACACTGTAACTGTCAGAGTTTTAGATATAGACGGCATTGATTTGATAGAGCCGGTTGTTTTTGATGCTATTACTGATCCCCTTCCTGAAGAATTTCCTCAAATAAGTGTAACAAGTATCCCTGAGCTCATGGAACCAGGTGTAACATTGTTTGAAGCATCTGGGTATTTGATAGCTGTTAACGAGATAGGGGAAGTTGTGTGGTACCACGATATACAGTTTTTTTCAGGAAACCTCGATCGTGACGTTAGACGCATGAACAATGGAAACTTATTATTATTACTACCCAGAGGCAGGATAGTGGAGCTAGATATGCTCGGTAATATTATTAATATGTGGCATCCTAGTGGGTCTGAAGAAGGTGATCCTGGAAGTATTGCTGTAGACACCTTGGCATTTCATCATGAAGTTTCTGAAATGCAATCTGGGAACCTTCTTGTATTGAGTGTCGAGTTTCGCAGATTTTCGGATTACCCTACAAGCGCTTTTGATCCATTTGCACCTACTGATAGCGCTATTGTCGCTGGAGATGTAATAGTCGAGTTTGCCCCTGATGGAACTGTAGTCAATGAATGGTCATTATTAGATATGCTAGACCCATTCCGAATTAATTATAGTTCTCTTCTGGGAATTTATGACGACTTTCTTGAGTCAGTAATAGGCGTACCAGTAGAAACAAGAGACTGGTCCCACGGAAATGCAGTAATACATGACCCCTCAGACGACTCCATTATTGTATCACTCCGCCATCAGGATGCAGTAGTTAAATTCAGCAGACAAACTGGAGAGTTAATATGGATTCTTGGTCCTCATGAGAACTGGGATTTAGAGGAGTTCGGACAGTTTTTGTTAACTCCTCAATCAGATGAAGAATTCTTCTTTCAGTACCATCAGCATGCTCCTGATATAACAGATGAAGGAACATATATCATTTATGATAATGGTAATAATAGGGCAAGTCCTTTTGATCCAACTCTTCCCGATTCTGAGAATTTCAGCAGGGCTGTTGAATATAATATAAATAAGTTCACAAAAGAAGTAGAAATTGTATGGGAGTATGGTCAATTTGAGGATGAGAGTTTGTATACATTTTTTATAGGTGATGCAGATTATCAGCCGATGACTGGTAACGTCCTTATTACTTTCGGAGGAACACAGCCTGCCCGACTAATTGAAGTTACTCGTACAACACCAGCCCTAAAGGTATTTGATCTATCCCTATCTGCAAACTTTACTTACAGAAGCGAAAGGTTGCCCAGCTTGTATCCATAGATCAATTACCTATTGTTCAATATTAGAAAATGACGAATCGACCCACCTAAATCAAGTTTAATAAAAAGTTACAGTTATAGAAATAATATTGTAAGTTGGGCCCTGTATGGACGTATGGATAATAGATTAGTAATATAAGGGTACCAATGTTTATTGATGCCCCTTTTTATATTATTACTTCTTAGCAGCCTCTGTAGTGTATTCGTTAACAACCTGATACTGAGGATATACAAAGCTTCCTTTCATCCAAACTGCCCAAGTGGGATCAGATGTTGGTTTAACTTTGTTTAGTGGATGTCCTTGGGGTGCTGTGAAATTAATTTTGGCATTTTGAGTATCAACTACAGCCCCGATAAAAGGTATAGGGTATTTGACTACCTTATTTTTTGTTACTCCATCATCAGATGTATCGATCAAACCAAAATAGTTAAGATGGCCCCCTTGAAGAGGACTAAGTTCATCTCCTACATCTGCCGTAGAAACTATTATTGGTTTTCCATCCATGGTTAGAGTAGCTGTAAGCTTCCCATCTTTTACATCTGTTGTTGTCATTACATTCGTATTTTCATTAACCGGTATACCACTTTTCTCGGTAAAGGCTCTCATAACAGGTGAGCTATTAAAATAGTAGATAAAATATCTGCCAGGATATTTGATGTCGGAATTCATCACATATGAATCTTGATCTGCAAGTTCAACTGTGAGGTAAGTTAAAGTGTATGAACCAAATCCAGATGTCTGATCAGCCTTTGGCACCGTGTACATATTCATAACAACGTGTCCTTCTGGGTTTGGCTCAAGTCCTTCAGGCAGCATTGCTTTTAAAACCTCTGGATCAGCCTTAAACGCTGTAATGAACATCCAGGCATCTTGTACAAGCTGTGGCCCTGGAAGATTAGCTCCATCCATCTCTGCATAGGCTTTCTGTGTTGCTGAGGATACAGATAGCGTCAGAGATAACAAGAATAAAACTGTAAGCATCTTTTTTGAAAAGTCTTTCATCGTTAATACCTCCTACCAGTATTTTTTTCTATTTTTAGACCCAATTATAATAATAGTATGAATAAACTGATTGATTCAAGCTAATTTTTCTGAACAAGCTAAAGTTATTATTAGAAGCGAATAAAGAAAGAATGAGATTCAGAACTAAATGTAAGTCAGATCACCACAATATAAACTATTGATTCATCCCCCATGCCTCCAAGTAACTTGAAGAAAGGTCAATAGCCTACAGCAATCTATTCTCTAATAAATTTTATTCTATGTCAAGATGTTTTATTTTGTAGATTCTAATTAATTGGAATGATTAAGTTTTTTCAGCGTAATATATAAAAGCAGGAGGGAAGTTCGTCCAGACTATTTTACTTCTACTAACTTTATCAAACTTTTCGTTCAGTTTTTTTCTGAACCTTATGGCTGATGGAAAGACTAGCCCGGGAACATATGCATAGGTGAGAAATTTGCCCCCTGGATTTAGAACCTCCATTACTGTTTCCATTAGGTCATCCTGTAAATTCTCGCTAAATGTAGACCATGGCAGACTGCTAATTATTCGGTCACATCCCTTCTCACCATGAATTTCGAGGTACTTTTTAGCATCACTTGCTGATGAGAGATAAACAGTTGCGTCAGGACAACGGTTTTTTGTTGCCTCAACTAATGTTTCATTTATTTCCATTGCAAAAAAGGTTGCATCCTTAGAAATCTTATTGACAATCTTTTCAGTAATTACACCAGTTCCAGAGCCAAACTCAATTACACTTGATGCCTCTGACAGCTCAGCCATATCTGTTATCATGTCGCAGAGTTTATTGTTAGATGGAGCTATCGCCCCTATTTTGGTTGGGTGGATTAGAAATTGAGTTAAAAACTTTAGGTTAACTCCCAGCTCATTCTCTGCGCTAATATTCTGTCTTCTCATAAAACTACTGCTCGCTTTTGGTAAACAACCTTTGTAATTGGAGATTTAATTCGACCCAGTCAGTTGTTTTGGTTTATCATTTTATACATCTATCTGCACTAAAAGTCAATCATTTTAGAATATTTGATATAATCATTATGACTCTTTTGGGCCTTTTTTGACAAATTGATTGACTCTAATTAGAATCGATAGGAATCTAATACATGGTTTCAACTTTTAAAGGATGTGTTATTGAATGTCTGAAGAAATAATAGGAATAAATAACGTCTATAAAGCGTTTGATACTAAAGAAGTCCATAATGGAGTCAATCTCTCTATTCAACGCGGTGAAAACATTACGGTGCTTGGGGGCAGTGGATCAGGGAAAAGCGTTCTACTAAAAGAAATTACAGGTCTCCTAAAACCGGACAGCGGAGATGTTATTGTAGACGGAGATAACATTATTCATATGAATGAAACGGAACTGGTAAATGTTAGAAAAAAGATAGGGATGCTTTTTCAGGGCGCTGCTCTATTTGATTCTCTAACTGTTGAAGAGAATATTGCTTATCCGCTTAGAGAAAATGCCAACTTCCCAGAAGATGAAATGAAGGAAATTGTTGCAAAGAATCTAGAAATGGTAGGACTGCCTGATATTCAGGACAAGATGCCTTCAGATCTAAGCGGTGGTATGAAAAAACGTGTCGGGCTTGCCAGAGCTATGGCGATGAATCCGAAAATACTTCTTTATGATGAGCCAACTACCGGTCTTGATCCGCCAAACATTACTAGGATTAATCAATTGATTAGAAATATGCAGGAAAAGTTCGGTATCACAGGAGTAATTATTACTCATGATGTGCAAAGTGCTTTTGAAATTTCTGACAGGATAGCGTTCCTATATCACGGTAAGATTGTTTTTACGGGAACGGTTGAAGAAGCTAAGAATACTGAGGTTGAAATCCTAAGCGATTTTATTAATGCAAAGATGGAAGGTGGGGATGAGTAAAAGCCAGTTCTCTAAGTCTTATTTTATATTCTCTATGCTTATGATTTTCCATCCGCCTAGCATTAGACTCTCAAACACTATATCTACATTTTGAGGATTATCTTTAGTTCCTATTAGCTTATAAACAGTTCCAGTATTATTCCCGCTTATCCATATATCGATGTTAGCTATAGTTTTAGTATCACCGCTTTGAACTTCAATTGTAGATACAATCAAATTTGAATAACTTCCTTCTATAGACTCAAATCTATCAAAAGCACTTTGAATGATATCTCTAACGACGAGAATTGTTCTTCCCGAGCTATCTATATAATCTGGCGAAAAATATTCCATAACTACATTCAGATCTTTTCTTTCGCCGGATTTGATAAGGTTGTTTAGAACTGTTTCAATTTTGCCCGCTGCGTCTTTATCTTCACCAGCTGGGAGAAAAAAATACAATAATAGGACAGCAATGATTACTAAAGCGATAATATATTTCATGGGATATTAGTTTAATGTAAAACTAATTCTTTTTCATTAGTAAACGATCTTACTCTTAATTCTTTTCCGTCAGAAGTGATAGCAATAGCTCCGTCTTTATCCGTTTCTAGAATTATCATTTCCTTTCTTATTGCCGATAATTTTTCTCTTAACTTATTAGAAGCAATGTTAGTATTTCCTGTAACCAATATCTTAGGCGAAATATAATCAATAAAATCAACAGTATCTTCTTGTATATTAATATTAGGGAGGTAAACAACTGTACTATCTATGCTTTTACCATATTGATCAATTAGTTCGGTTTGGAAAGAGGTTAGGTGTAAGGAATTGCCAAAAAGAATTTCATCCTCCTTATATATTAATTTAAACCCTATGGGATCAGGCATTGATGAATCTTCAATTTGAAATTCATCTCCGGCCCGTAATATCTTGAACTTCAGATCTGCAGATGATAGTAATTCGTCAGCGTTTGATAAGTTATCCCATTTGATTTCTTTCTTATTTATTTGCTCCCATAGTTCGCCGCTCAGTTTGTCACCGTTTGTCATTAATTTCACCACATTAAATGTTTCTATAAGATGAACAGCTCCACTTAGAGTGTCTTTATCTGTAGAGCTAAGAATTAAGATATCTATTTTCTTCACTCTCTTATTTAATAGATACTTTGTAATTACAGTTTTTTCTAAGTATCCATTCTGATCATTTTTTGAGCACCCTCCATCTATGACGATGTTTTTATTGCTAGGCAGTTTTACAACTACGAAACTTTTTCTCGCTCCGACGTCAAGGAAGCTAATATCTAAAATTCCATTTGAAGATTTTCCTGGATATGGACTAGCAAGAGAAACCACGAACCCCAAAATAATAAGAGGAATTATATATTTAATTTTTGGATAGACCGAATTTAGAATAATAAATGCAACTATTAAGAAGAACATTACCCAGCTCACAAAATTCATAGGTGGTATAGTGAGTGAGGAATAAGGGACTCTAAGAACCGCTTCAACTCCAAAGCTCAGCATTTCTATGAAAAATATATTTACCGATATCAAAATCTTGGCAAGAGCGGGAGATACTAGATACCCAATGAATGATAATAGACTCATTGGGACAATAATGACTTCGACAAGGGGAACTAATATTAAGTTAGCGGGTATTGAAACCAGAGGTAGAATTCCAAATGAATTTGCTATCAATGGGAATGTTATAAGTGTTGCTGCAATTGTTGTTTTTGTTAAACTGTAAAATTTATCTTTAAAAGTGTTGAACTTAAATGGATAAAACTTGTGAGCTATTAATATTCCAAAGACTGCGATGAAAGAAAGCTGAAACGATAACTCAAACAGTGACCAGGGGTGCCAAAGAAGGATTATTAACGCTGCCGCACAAAGGGTGTTGACCCTATATTCTTCTTTCCCGATCACAATTGAAAGCAAATAAAGGCTGATCATAATAAAAGCCCTTACGGTTGAAGTGGAAAAACCTGCAACAGCAGTATATAAGAATATAGGCAAGATAGTCATACCGGCAGCCAGTCTGGGCACCTCAAACCTAAGCAAGACGTATTCAGAGCGTTTTAGGAGCCACTTAATAAGAAAAAAGAATGCTATTGCAACCGCTCCTACATGTAGGCCTGATATGGCCAGAATATGTGCCACGCCGGCCTTTGAAAACTCAGCTCTGGTCTTCTGCGGTATCCCGGCTTTATCTCCTACTGTTATGGCATTTAAAATCGCGCTTTCAGGACTAGGAAATCCGGCTAGCACAAAATTTCTGAATTTAATTCTCAATCCGTCAATATAGTGCAAAATTGGATTATAAGATTCATCAAGCCCGAATGAAATAAGAGAATCGTTGCTGTCAACAAATCCTCTGGCATAAATGCTCTGTCGTTCATAGAACAGTTTTAGGTCAAATCCTCCGGGGTTTTTAAAATTCTCGATAGGTCTAAGTTGTACATCCAGAAAACGGACTCTATCTCCATATGCCAATAATTGAGTATTGTCCGCCGAGTATACTATTGTTTTTCCGGTTACTGATTTTTTTGCTCCGTCGCGAATTATAATATCAGTATCAAGATATAGCCTCGAACCCAACTCTCTACTCTCAGGAGATCTGTATAAAACCCCTTCTAAATCTATTTTCTTTTCAGTGAAATTTAAGATGTTGTTGCTGTAAATTAATTGAGAATTTGCTGAGAATGCTAACCCCAGGGGTATGAAAAGTAGAAAACTGAAATTTCTAATTATCAGAGATACAATTGCCCCAATTGTTCCTAATATTGCGATTATTGTCCAAGGGTTGCCAGTGTATTCATTAAGAAGAATCCCTGAGATAAAACTAATCACAATCAGTACTATTTTGTGCTTGTTCAAAAGTGCATAAGTTAGATTAGAAATTGAATTCATTTTCCCGAAATGGAGTGCAAAATTATATTTTACAGTATAGTTGAAACAAGAGGATTAATAAAAAGTATTCTTTAAATAGGCGCACAGTTTTCTCAAAAAAAGTTTTGTGGAGATTAAATCTAATTAGGTTGGAAGTCTGTAAGTTTAATAATTTCTAACGGTTAGTTTGTGGTTTTTATTAATGCTACTGCGTGTACTGCAATGCCTTCACCCCTGCCCGTGAATCCCATTTGGTCCGTCGTCGTTGCCTTTATTCCAATTGATTTTGAAGAGATTCCCAAAACTGTAGTAAGTGTTTCTTTTATATTTTGAATATGTGGGGCAATTTTGGGTTTCTCGCAAACAATGACGCTGTCCAGATTTTCAATTTCAAACCCTCTTTCCTTTAGCAAAGCGTTTGTTTCCTCAAGAAATACTAAGCTCGACATTCCTTTGTACTTTGGATCAGAGTCCGGAAAGTAGGTTCCTATGTCACCTTCTCCCAGAGCCCCTAATAGAGCGTCACAGAAGGCATGGCTCAGAACATCGGCGTCTGAGTGCCCCTTAAGCCCAAATTCAAATGGAATTTCAACACCGCCTATGATGAGCTTGCTATCTTTAGAAAATCTGTGGGCATCAAAGCCGTATCCTATCTTATACATGGTTAATTCCTTTTATTTCTGTGCAAGCTTGATGCTAAGAATATTTCTCCTAGTTCTAAGTCCTCTTGGGTAGTTATCTTAATATTATATTTAGAGCTTTTTACAAGCTTTATCTCTTTTCCAAGTCTTTCTACAAGCTCTGCCTCATCTGTACCTAAATAACCGTCTTCTGAGGCTTTTTCAAATGCTTCTTTTAGAATTTCATATCTAAATGCCTGCGGAGTTTGAGCAAACCATATATCTTCTCTACGCAGTGTGTTTTCAATTATATGTTCGGGGTCGGACTTCTTAATTGTGTCAGTTGCCGTGATAGCTGCAATTGCTCCGCCGGTTTTTTCGGCTTGGGTAATAACTTCGTCTATTGTTTGGACAGTCACCAAAGGTCTCACACCATCATGGACAGCTACTATTGAAGGTGTTTTTGAAAGAGCCATGAGCCCTATTCTCACGGAGTCCTGCCTTTCGTCTCCACCAGAGATTACATTTGAAACCTTTTTGATATCAAATTTATCAACGATTTCAGTTTTGGTATATTCAATCCAATTCTCAGGCACAACAATTACTATCTCATTTATTAATTTGGAGCTTTCAAAGCTCAGGATTGAGTAGGCAATAACAGGTTTTCCGGAAAGAGGGATAAATTGTTTTGGCAATGTATCCCCCGTTCCATCAAATCTTTTTCCTAGACCGCCAGCTGTAATAATGGCGGCAGTATTTATATCAGCCATTATAATTAGAAGCCATGCGTTTGTTATCGTCTTTTACTTTAGAAAATATCATTCTGCCAGTAGGTGTTTGAAGAACGCTCGTAACTGAGACGTCTATCTTATTCCCAAGATGTCTTTTTGCCTCGTCAACCACGACCATAGTACCGTCTTCTAGGTACCCAATGCCCTGATTATCCTCTTTCCCCTCTTTTACAACATGAATATTCATTGTTTCACCAGGAAGCACTACAGGTTTAAGCGCGTTTGAAAGTTGATTTAAGTTTAAAACCTTAACATTTTGAAGGCTTGCTACCTTATTTAAGTTGTGGTCGTTAGTAATAATTAGCCCATGAATCTTAGCTGCAAGCTCTACTAACTTTAAATCAGCCTCTCTAACCTCTGGGAAATCTTGACTGGTAATTTTAATCGACACATTTGGAATATCTTTTTGCATTCTCTTTAACACATCAAGCCCCCTTCTACCTCTTACCCTTTTTATGGGCTCAGAAGAGTCTGCAATATGCTGAAGCTCCTTAATAATAAATTTAGGGACTATTAAAGGTCCGCTAATAAAGCCTACTTCAGCTACATCAGCGATTCTGCCGTCAATAATAACACTTGTATCTAGAATTTTGGCTTCCCCGCCAGCTCTTGATGAATATCTGCGGCCGGATTCTTCAGTATCTTTACCTTTGTTTACTCCAATTGTTATTCCAATGTGAAATAGTAAGAGAAAAAAAGCAGCAGAAATATAAGGGAATATATTAGGTGGAATAGATAAGGTTCCCAGTACCTCCGTTAGAGCAAAGAACGATAGAGCCGCAGCTCCCATACCCAGTGCTCCCCCTAAAATAGATCTTGAGCTATAGGATCTTATAATAAATTCTGATCCCCAGACAATGCCTACAGTAACAATTCCAAATAAAACTCCAATTACAACAGGTACAGGAAATTCATAATTTGGATATGCAATTCCAAAACCGGCTAATGCGCCTAAAATAAAAAATAGTATCTTAAGTTTCATATCTTCCTCACCTCGATCCCTACCCCGGCTTGCTTGGATTAAGATAGAACTAAGTATAACTAAAAAGGATATCGAACAATGTAGTGAAAGTGCTCTAAGGCTTATAATATATGTATTTAATATCTGCGCCGTAGCCTCGTATCCGGGTTAACTTAGCCTACTCTAAATCGAATCAGCAAGTGCGGCAGAGAGTATTTTAATATAAATAGTTAAGACTAAGACTGCCCACTATTTACTACTTCAACCACGTTGACTATTTCATCAACTACTCTCGTGTACTTACTTCTTCCAGTACCCGGGCTCTTTGCTCTGCCGTCAATACCTACATCGGCTAGAATTTCTCCCGTCGTACCATCAATCAGCGTAACCCAAACCTGGACAGACATTTTACCCTTGTCCTTGATTCCTCGAAAAGCATACTCACAGTACTTGCAGCCTCTGACATAACCGCTTACGACGCCTCTAACTATTAATACTCTCTCGTCGCCTACTTTGTCATAGGTTGAAGAACGGCTAACAACTTCTACGTTGTTTTGCGTTCTTAATTCTTCGGCTACCATATCTGCGATTTCAACGCCTGAATCATATGGGACCCACTCTAAATCTGTTTTCCTGAAATCAGGTATTAGAATGACTTCGTAACTCTCATATGTGCTCTTAGGAGCTTGATAAACGTTAACATTGGTTGGGGTACAACCAATTAATATGAGGAATGATAGGATTACGCAACTAAAAATAAATTTATTTATCACTCCGATCCTCCGATTATTTAATTAGTATATTGTATCCAAGTTTGAGATTTGTGAAAGGGTCAGCGTGAATAATGGCTAATCATATATCACTGTCTGTTGTTATTCTTGCAAAATATTTGGGGATAATATAGAGAGTTAAAGGGAGAAGTGGGCTAATCTATGTAGACGTACAATTAGGTTGTTGTACCTCATCCCTATTTCTTTAGTTAGTTGGTAATGCTGCTAATTATCCGATTTTCTACCGAAGCTTACAAAAGTATCATTACAGTAAGCCTTGATAGGCAATCGTGTTAATGAAAATTAAAAAAGTGACTTAACTCTTCGCTTTTTTAGTCGTTTTTCTGCCCGTTGTGGTTTTTGCTCTCGTTGTTGTTTTCTTTGCTGTTGTCGTTGTTGCTTTGCGCCTGGGTTTTTTATCTTGTTTTAGAGCTTTCTTTCCGCCCTCGACAGCGCCTAGCGCCGCAAACTGCAACACTTTTGTAGCCTTGTGTAAAACGTCCGCTGAGCTTTTCATAATATCGGATGCTGAATTACTTACTTTGTGGGCAACATCCTCGGATAACTTCGTAAGATCACTTTGTTTGGTCTTACCTATTTTTGCACTTAGAGCCATGACATCTTTTTTGATCTCATCAAGATGTTGCACAACCTTGTGCTTGGTTTCCACTTTGGGTTTGCTTGTTCGTCTTGCTGTAGTTTTTCTTGGCTTGCTAGCCGGAGTTTTGCTTGTTGCCATATTATTCTTGCCTCCTGATTTATTTTAATTTATTGTCATCGCACTCAGTAACTCTTTAAATAACTATAAAAAAGTATATACAGTATAATGCATAACTACAATATGTACTTCACTCAGTAATTCCTGACGTTTTCCGTCTTTGTAGCCCATTTTTAATAATTATAAAAAATATCATATAATTTCGTCTCATGCGTATACAAATTTGAGATTTGTGAAAGGGCAAGCCTGAATAGCCTAGTTTGTTTAGAAATTTGTAATTGTTATGAATACAAATGTTTGTTACAAATTGCTATTGGTTTTCTATTTAACTCTAAGGAGGATCTCTTATGATGAGCATATTTAGAATTGGAGTATTTCATCTTTTAGTTTTAGCTATATAGGTTACGACTTATTCAATAGCAGCAGCTCAGGTAAATTTTAAAAACAATGAGGCACAGTTTCTTTCCGATCATCCTAATCTTGCCTTTCAGGATTTTGATGCTGCAAATGTTCCAGATAGTACGTTAATTAATTGTAGCTTCCCTATAAACCAAAATACTAATGGTCCTTGTTTTATGCCTGGAGATATCCTTCCAGGTATACAGTTTGATGTTATACCTGCCGCTGTTGAGTCGGGTGATATAATAACTCTTGGGGCAGGCATATTTAGTAATAACAATCCACCTAATCTTCTAGCAGGTGATGATGGGGCCGATTCTCTCAATGTAACATTCAATGAGAATATTGATCTTGTGGGTATGACTATAGGCTGTATAGGAAATGATATTAGTATAGTTGCGGGATGTGATGGTACCGTACTCGTAAGTGTATTTGGCCCAGGCGGTGCCCTATTAGGTTAAGGAATATCCCAACTTTGTCTGAGTGGGGATTAATGGCTATGGCTGAAATTTTGGGTGTAGCAGGGTTTATGTTAGTTAGAAGAAGACAAGTTGCAGCTTAATTCAAACTAAAAAAACATTACAATTTAAAATAAAAAAGGGAGTTTCGACTCCCTTTTTTGTGGACACTGCCTACTTCTTGTTTTCTGAATATTGAATTTATAAAACCTGCACTTAGGCTTTTGTTTTCATTTTTCTCCAGTATCTTCTTGTAAAAATAAACAGAGGAATAGATAGATATAGAAGATTTGATGTCCCAATAGAACCAGCAGCTGCAATTGAGCAGTTACCGTCTCCATCTCCACTTACAAAAACAAATACAAAATTACTCAAGCTTTGTCCGAATGAACTTACTATCGCCTCTATTGTAAAGTCACCATTTTCATTCGGCGCAATGAAAACAACTGTTACTCTTACTGTTTGACCTTCTTGAATATCGCCGAGATCACATTCTATTACAGACAATGTGCCAATAATACAGCCGCCTTGTGATGTCGTGACTCTATCTATATTAAATGCATCAGGAAAGTCTATGTCGAACATAACATCCTGAGCGTCAGCCCTTATCTGGACATCCTCTGAACCTAGAGCAGCGAGAATTTCTTGATTGTCAGGATTAACTGAAATGTCATAGTCAATTTGGAGTGTGCCTTCCCGATTGACGTTTCGGTTCTGGTTACCACTATCTATTCCAAAATCTACCATCGGATTAACTAGAGTTTGAATTGTCGCTACCCTCATATCATTGCCTGGCTGGGCTGTTAAGGTTGCTGTATTTTCTATCATCGTAGGCTGGGTAAATACATCTGGGTCAGGAATTACTACAATTGCTATCCCAAGTTCTTGTGTTGGAGGTAAATTTGGTATATCACAAGTAACCATTTCTGGATCCATTGGATTATCAAACTCGCAATCTACTCCAGGTATGTTGGGAAAAATCTCAACTCCTATTAACCCTTGCGGTAGAGTGTCTACTAACATTACATCTGTTGCTACGACATTCGAGTCGTTAATTATTTCTATTTCATACCTCAGCTCTGTACCAACTACTACAGGATCTGGCGTGTCAGTTTTCGTTATAGTCAACCCCTCTAACTGAGCCGTATTCGTGAATATACATGTAATAGTTTCCTCGGAGTCTAAGTCGATGGTTGCTCTTCTGGTTACTAGGTTAGTTGATGAACCCATGTCGTCACAGACGATGTCTGAGAGGAAGTATCCTCCTGGATTAATTGTTGGATCATCTTCAGTTACTACATATTGTCCTGGTGGAACGTCAAGGAACATTTCAGATTCTCCGTCGTTAAGTACAAAGCTATCGTTCGGTTCTGATATATTTTCCGTGAAGTTAAACCCTGTCCCTCCTACAGGTACGGTATTCTTCTGTATGATAATCCCGCCGTTTGCAGTGTTAGTAAATGTGCAGCTTATAGTCTCATTTTCAGTAACATCTATTGTGGCAG
>Ga0209633_10002455_pt1 | contig 17904 bp, 18 predicted proteins | sample Cruoilmetagenom1_FD_187290 | JGI IMG/M metagenome (GOLD analysis project Ga0209633, IMG submission 187290) | Oil polluted marine microbial communities from Coal Oil Point, Santa Barbara, California, USA - Sample 1 (SPAdes) (version 2) | ecosystem: Environmental > Aquatic > Marine > Oil seeps ... | reverse complement strand
GAAAGAAATATATGACGGAGTGAGTGAACCTATGATTCAAAGGACAATTAGGTATTTGATGAGTAGAAAAAATGGAAAAGGAGGCTTTAATCAAAATAGAGGAAAATATGGTTTTTCTGCTGGCCCTGAAAATGTAAATAATGCCTATATCGTTTATGCAATTAGTGAATCTGGTGTAAACGTAAATATTGAAGATGAATACAATTTTACCTACAAGGAAGCTCTAGAAAGTAATGATTCTTACAGAATGGCACTAATGGCCTGTGCAAGTATGAACTTAAATAAAATAGAGAATGCTAGTTCTTTAATTAATAAAATTAAAGAAAATATTAACACATATGGCTTTCAAAAATTACCAGTTGAAAACACAATTACGCGCTCATATGGTGACGCTAAGGAAATTGAAACTGCTGCTTTCAATATACTAGCATTATTGAAAGAGGGTAGTTCGGAGTATACAGTAAGCCAAGGAATAGAGTTTCTAATATCAAAAAGAAAAAATGGGAGATTTGGATCTACACAGTCAACTTCCATGGCCTTAAAGGCTCTAATAGAATATACTAAAACTCAAAAACAAAAAATTATTGCCCAAGATAACGCCGTTGAAATTCAAATAAATGGTAAAAAAATTAAAACTGCACTTAAACTAAATAATGAAGGTAAGATTATCATTGAAAATTTAGAAAGACACATCAAAGAAGGACAACAAAACATTAAAGTAAGCTTCTCCAATCCTAAGGTAACATTTCCATATCTATTAAATGTAGAATGGGATAGTACTATACCAAATTCTTCCTCTGAATGTAAATTAGAGTTAAAGACTGAAATTCCAAATGCCATTAAGAGTGTTGGTCAAAATCTTAGAATGAATATAATTGTAAAAAATAAAACAAATAAACCTTTGCCGATGGCCACGGCCATTATTGGTATTCCTTCAGGAACTTCCGCTCAACCATGGCAGTTAAAAGAGATCTTAGAAAAGAATAGAGCCGATTACTATGAAATTTTTGACAATTTCTTAGTATTCTATTGGAAAGAGTTTAATTCATCTGAAATTAAAGAAATACAATTAGATTTAAAAGCAGAAGTTTCTGGAAGTTATCAAGCACCTGCAAGTACTGTTTATTTATATTATGCTGATGATTTTAAGCATTGGGTTCGAGGTAATAAGATAACTATAAATTAAAATATAGGTGGTTTTAAGATTCGCTTAATTTGATTAATGCACTGAATGGGGTTTTCAACTGTACTGAGAACCAATGTGAACATAACAAAATCATACGAGCTATCTCGTGAATTAATAGATTCTCTGATAAGTGCTTTTATCTCAAGAATAATACCATATCTATCAGCACTTTTTTGAAGATTAGCATGCATATGAATATTTGGTTCTATAGCAATTGGCTTTGTTCCTTTTTTAAAATATTGCATATTAGCACCTGATCCTGAGCCTTTTTCAATCACTGTTTTGGGGTGATTCTTAAAATAATTCTCTTTTCGATTTTTCAAAAAATCCAATCCATATAGCCTGAAAGTACGCTGAATATCCAAGAATTTATAGGGCCTCTGATTTAATTATTTTTAAAATTTCCACTCATACTCATATTTACTTTGTTTTCATAAGACTTTTATAACCCTGTAAAACAATAGCAGAATAGCTTTTCTCTCTATTATTATCAACAAAGGAAGCAAGAACCCATAATTTATTATTTCCAATTCTTTTTTTAAGAAATTAGGTCTATGAAAAGCTTTCCTATTACGTATACCAGTGGGAAACATCCGACACATGCAAACGCAATCAATACTTTCTTTAGTTTAATTGTATTATTCATTTTCACTGTTTTTTGAGATATCATTAAGTAATAACATTTCCATAATCCTGTTAGATATATCTAAATAATACCCTATTTATTATTCGAACATTTTGAAGTTTATGATGGTCTTCTTTGTTATTCTTAATATTTAGGTGTTCCATTTTAAATCAGTTGATTAAAATTTTGATATCATTAATTAAGCGAAGTATTTCTTTATTGTCGATGCCATTATAAATGCCTCTTATTTGTTTGTTTTTATCCACTAGTATAAAATTTGAAGTGTGAATAAAATCTTGTAATCCCCCATCGCCTTCATCTGTAACGGCGAAGTAACTTTTACGGGCTAACTCATAGATATGCTTTTTATCACCAGTGGTAACATTCCATTTAGCATCTATCACACCGTTTTTATCTGCATATGCTCGCAGTCTCGGTATACTATCAATTTCGGGAGTTACAGATAATGATAAAAGCATTATGTTCTTATCATTTAAAAACTCTTCTTGAATTTTAGCCATATTATTGGTCATGATAGGACAAATAGTTGGGCAACTCGAAAAAAAGAAGTCGGCCACATAGATTTTATCTTTATATACATCTTGAGTAATTATTTTACCATTCTGATTTAATAGTTCAAAATCTGAAACCATATGATTTTCACTCAAACTCTGTAGACTTTTATCAACTAATTCCGGATTTACATCTGCTGGATTATATACTTCCAGTTCACCTTTATAAACCTGATAAACAATTGTTCCATAGACAATAAGCATCAAAAATAATAGCGGAATTAACCATTTGGTTGTAAAAATTTTCATTTAGAATTGATTATAAAATTGAACTGCTTATTTTAATATCGGCATCCTTCCAAGCACTGTCGAATTCCTTTTTTATCCTTCGAGATTCAACATTTTTCCCCTGAGCTTTATAAGCTTTATACAAACCCATTAGCGACCATCCATTTTGTCTTAAAATAGCTAAATCTTCTTTGTATATTTTTTCAGCCTCCTCATACTTTTCGGATTTCATCAAAATAGCCCCTAAATTTTGTCTGGTGGGAATATGCCATGCTGAAGGCTCAGTATAAACCAAATTATCTTCGTTAATGACAGCAGTTTTAAGATGTTCAATAGCACTAGGCAAGTCTCCTTTAAGAGCGGCTAGTTCTCCCGCTACAACTTCATAAGCTACTAAGGCTATTGTTGATGATGGATTATTCGGAGCAGCTATCAAATTTTCAAGCTCAGGATCATTTTTTAATGTTTGCAATGCATCTAATTCTTCTTGTGCTTCCTTTATATTTCCTTTTCTGATAAAAGCAATACCCCTGGCATAGTGTCGAATAAGATTTAAATGCTTGATATCTGAACTTGGAGTTGGAATCGACAAAATCTCGTTCCACATGCCAAATCTTGTATAGGCCAATAATGGTGTTGATGCAAAATCCTGTAAAAACGGTAATTGTACCAATTCTCCAACGGGTACCTTTTCTGCCGTTTATTTTGCCGCGTCTATCGCAAGCTCACTACTTCCTAATAAACTAGCCGAAGACCATAAGAAGTGAATATTGTGCGGGTAATACGCAAGTGGATAAAGACCTTGTGAAAAACATTGTGAGATATAATCTTCATCGGCTAATATCGCAGCTTGATTGACCTTAACGGCATCTTTATATCTACCAACACGAATATAAATATGTGAGGGCATATGGACGATATGACCAGCTCCTGGCATTAACGAAGCCAACTTGTCAGCACTAGGAACTCCTAGATCTGGATAAGGAAGTTCTACCATGTGAATGTAATAATGGTGTCCCCCAGGATTCTCTGGTTTGAGCTTCATTGCTTTTTCTAATGCCGCTTTGGCCTCTTTGATATTTGGAGACGGTTTTCCATCTTTATCCCAGTAATTCCAGGGTACTGTATTCATCACAGCCGCAGCATATAATATTTGAATATTGGCATCTTCAGGGTACTCTTTTACCACTTTAGCCATTGCTTGCATGTATGACATGTTCAATTCAGCAACGTTTTTGGACAAATCTTCGCTGTACCTTGCGTCTAAAGCTTCTATCAAGGCTTGTTCTTTAGGTGTTGCTAATGATGCGAATTTTTTGGCTTTAGCCATAGCTTCATTATACTTTTGCTTACGTTCATTATCTGGCTGGGCATCATTTATATTTGGACCCAATGCAAAAGCTTGCCCCCAATAGGTCATGGCTTCATCTGGTGCCAATCGAGATGCTTCCATAAATGAACGATGCGCTTCTGCATGATTAAAGGCATAACTTAACTTCAAACCTTGATTGAAAAAGGCTTGAGCTCTATCATTCTTTGTGCTAATCGTGAAATTAAGATTTCCTAAATTATTGAAAAGAGGGGAAATTTGTTTCGTAGTATCTACACCTGTTAGCAAAAATTTCGCAGGTGTACACTTTACAAAATTATAGGCTAATTGAGTAGAAGCATTTGGTTTACTCTTAGTATTTTTAGTAACTAAAGTGAATGTTAATGCAGTAAGAATTACAGTGGTAGCAATAAATGATATAAGGTTTATTTTTTTCATAATTTTTATTTAATGTTAAACGCATTTTAACAGATAATCAGTTTAAAATATTTTTTGATGATTTAATTTTTTTTTTAATTCATACCTTCTTCTTAACCAGATGTTTTTTAAGGTTAACTTATCTTCTCTTCTTTTTGTTTTCATCTTATTTTCATTTTTATTTTTGGATGGATCTTAGGAAACATATGACAACTTCATCTAGTCCTTTAATTATTTTAGGCGACAAAAGTATTTGTACTTATAGATATCTAAAAGAAAATTGCGTAGACTCTAAGTAGTCCTATATAATACATGAGGTAGACTATAATTTAACATTGTTAATTTTTGGTATACAATAGGTAGACATAAATAGTTAAAATACTGAAATACAGCATTTTATTTAATGTTAAATTTTAAGAAATTAAAAAAATAAAATTAAGAAAAGAAACTATTAGACTTTCTCAAGTTCTAAAAAGTAATGCAAAAGTTCATCTTCAGGTGAAAGATTTAACTTTTTTCGAAGTCTATAGCGTGCAGTTTTAGCACTTTCTGGTGATATACCTAAAATACTCGCTGTCTCCTTGGTATTGAGGTTTAAACGTGTTAATATGCTAATTTTCAAATCATTTGAGCTTAAATCAGGGTGTTTAATTTGAAGTTTCTTATGAAAATCAATATGCACTTCTTCAAAAAATCGTTTAAAATCTTCCCAATCTCTATCAATATTGACATGTTGTTTAATTATTCTTCCTAATTCGCCAATAAGTTTGCCTTGTTCATCAGGGCTTGCATTTTTGGTTAAACTCACTTTTTCTTGCAATTGTTGCAGCAATTCATTTTTTTGTACAAAATTTAAAGCATAAGAAGTTAACTCTTTGTTTTTAAAATCTAATTCTTGCTGTAATTCATGTTGTTTAAGATGTGCATTTTCTAGAGCCGTTTTTGCCAATTCCTCTTTTGAAATGAGTAATTCTTGTTTACGTTTGACAAATTCTTTATCTCTAGCCGCTCGTTGTCTAAAACTGCCAACTATCAATAGACTTATTATTGCAAGCCCTATGATACCCATAAATAAACTCCATTTTATAATAACATTTGAACGTTCTTTTTCTTGTAAGAGAATTAACTCTTTATCTTTATCTTTTAATTCATTACTAAATTCCAACGCTGCAATTTGTTTAGATTTATCAATATTATAGATAGAATCTTTTAGTAATATAAATTTGTCATAGTAAGTTAGTGATTCTTTAAGTTTACCTTGATCTTTTTTGAGAATTTTCAATTCTCTATAGGCATCCAATTTATATTTTCTTAACTGTTTTTCAGTAGCTTTATTTAATGCTAAGTTTAAATTAACTTCTGCAGCTACGAAATCATTCCGCAATCTCAATAATTTTCCTAATAAAATTAATCCTCCAATAAGTCCATCTTCATCATTAATACTTTTGCTCGTCAGAATAGCCTTATTTATATAATATTCAGCTTGTTCTAACTCTCCTTCAAGAATAAATAAATTACCTAATCTATTATTGGCTTCACCTATTCCATAAACAAAATTATTTTCAGAATGCATATTCAAAGCATTCGTTAGATATTCCTTTGCTTTATCTAATTTATTTTGTTGAATTAAAACTGTACCAATTTTGGTAAAAGTTGTAGCTACTCTACTCTTTAAATTTAATTTGGTAAATTTTTCAATTGACTTGTCATATATCTTCAATGACTTATCATAATCTTGTAAGTCAGCATAGACCATCCCCGAATTCATTAAACAATTTGCTTCACCTTCTTCATCGCCAATATCTTTATATTCTTTTTCGGCTTCTGTTAAATTTTCTAATGCTAATTTTGGTTTTCCAAGCGTCCAATAGGCTACTCCTAAAACTCTTTTTGCTTTTGCAATTCCGTTAGCGTAGGATAGTTTTTCTGCTAGTTCTAAAGCTTCCTTTCCGTAATTTATAGATTTTTTAGAATCAATAACCCAATATTTATAACCTAATTCATTTAATATATCAACTCTTTTATTATTAGTTGTAGAATTATTTTTAAGCTCTAGATTAAGACTATCTATAGCATAATATATTTGCCCGTTTATTGAAAAAAAAGTCAATAGAAAAAATAGTAAGCAAAAAATATGTCGCATATCTATAGTCATTTACCACAAATATAGTAAATGATAGAAAAACAGTTGTTTAGTAAGTATTAATTAAGTAATCTTTAAGGATTATTTATTAAGTTCTTTTGTTAACTCTTCTGTGGTATAAACATGACTAGAAATAAATCTAAAATTGGTTTGAGCAGCTGCATTTCCATCATATCCAGGAACAATAGCTGATGCCGTTGCATCTCCTACTACAGACACTTCAAAACCATCTTCGAGTAATTCTCTCATATGAGATTCTACACATAAATTACCTGACATTCCTGCAAGGATAACTTTATCAATTTTTTGTTTTCTTAATTGAAGACTTAAGTCATTTTGTTCTGGTCCGAATACCTTATGTGGTCCAACTACAGTAACAAAGTCTTTCTCAATGTATTTTTTGTAAGGTTCTAAAAAGTCTGCGCCAGAACCTTCAAATCCTTCTGATGATGTTTGTCCGTCTCGCTCAAACATATTGATGTTGTGCATCAATTTTTCTAAAGCTCCCTCAAACTTCCATGTATGATCATGTTTATAATAATAGTGTGGAGAAATAAATACTTTAATGCCATTGGCTTCTGCCAATTTAAATAATGTTTCTAAGTTTTCAACCGTGTTGTTTTTAGTAACACTTTCGCCAACAACTCCCCAAGTCACTCCTTGTGGACTTAAAAAGTCATTTTGTGGGTCAGTGATAACGATGGCTGTAGTTCCGTCAATTGTAAAACCAGGGTCTGGTAATTGTGCAAATAAACTTGATGTTCTCAAAATTAATAGACTGATAATTAATGCTAAATTTTTCATTGTGTTAGATTTTTATTTGTTAAAATTATTCTGAGTTCCAGTGTTTTAATTTTCACCGAACTCAGAATGTTAATTGTTTTATGCTTCTTGTAATTCTCCAATATTTTGAGCTTTCGGAAAATCAATTTCAAAACCTCCATTATGATATACTGTATTAGTAATTATAGTTAATGAAACAATTCCCATTACTTCGGCAAATGCTGCTTTGGAGTATCCAGCCTCAAAGAAATTATTTATAGTATCATCTGATGCTTTCCCTTTTCTATCTGCCAATTCGCTAGCTAATGTTACTAAGGCGTTCAATTTTGTATCTACAACTGAATTGTTTCTAATATCTAATGTTTCTTCTTCTGTAAATCCGTTCATTTTACCAATTGCTGTATGTGCTGATAAACAGTATGCACATCCATTTACTTGAGATGTTGCTAAAGCAACAGCTTCATATTCTTTAGCTGAAAATTCTCCGCTTTTTAGCGTTTCTGTAAAGCTTAAAAAACCTCCTAATAATTTGTCAGATACGCCCATAGTTGCATATAAGTTTGGTAGCATACCGATTTTACTTTTAACATTGTTAAAAATTGCTTGTGAATTTGTGTTTGCCTCTTCTAGGCTCAACGGTTTAAGTGTATTCATAATCTCTATTTTTAATTTGATTTATTAAATTTGACCTAATAAGACTTTCTTATTAATGACGTCTTTTACTACTCCAAGTATAACTTAGAGTGTTTTTAAAATACTTTGCCTGATTGTTGCTTAATGTTCTCATAATTTCTAGTTTTTTATAGTTTGTATATTGATTATTTATTTGATACTGCAAATGTCTTAATGAATAGAAGCTTTTTGGTAGGTAATCTTTCCCTATGACTTGGCAATTTTCCCTAAGACACTTTTTTGTTATAATCTTCTTTCAGATTTATTAATTTTAATATCATTGGCACTCATATCTCTTATTTGCATTTTACCTTCTTTGTCAAATTCCCAATGTTCGTTTCCGTGAGTTCTATACCATTGATTTGTATTTTTGTCATACCACTCATATTCGAACCTTACAGATATTCTGTTATCGGTATAAGACCACAAATGTTTTTTTAACTTATAGTACTGTTCAGTTTCCCATTTATCAGTTAAGAACTTAACTATGGCTTCCCGACCTTTAAAAATAAGATCTCTATTTCTCCATTGTGAATCAATGGTATAAGCCATAGAAATTTTTTCTGGGTTTTTGCTGTTCCAGGCATCTTCTGCTGCTTGTACTTTTGCTTTTGCTGTTTCCTTTGTAAAAGGAGGGATTAATTTATTCATATTGTTTAAATTTACATACAGACCAGTCTGTTTTTAATTGATTAAAAAAATAGTCGCCTTTATGACAACAATCTTACACAAGCTCTTTTGGCACTTTTTATTGGCCAATCCTTTTTTTGTATTTGAGATAGAATTATCGCACCTTCAATTAATATCAATACTTCATCTCCAACTTGCTCTGCTTGTTTATTAGTATATAGTTTTTCCTCTTTTAATACATTGTGAATCCATTCACGCAATTCATTTTTATGATAAACCGCTTGCTCTTTAATTTTATCATGATCTTTAGGAAGATCTACAATAATATTTTGCCATCCACAACCTCTAAAATCAACTTCAGTTAACCAATCCATTAAATAATCAAAACAGCATATCACTTTTTTCTTAGATGATCTATGCTTAGAGACGTAGTCAATTAATTTCCCCATCCACATGGTATGTCTGCGTTGTAAATAAACTACGGCAATATCTTCCTTAGATCTAAAGTGCTGATATAAACTAGCCTTTGCAACGCTGGCCTCTTTTATTATTTGATTTATTCCGGTCTGATTATAACCATTAAAATAAAACAATCTAGACGCTGTTTCAATAATTCTTTCTCTTACACTTAGTTCTTTCATGGGTCAAATATATAATTAATTTTAAAGCATACAGACTTGTCTGTTTTATTTAACATTTATTTAACATGTGTGCTTTTCAACCATCAATGCAAATACAACAGGTTTAAATGAAAATTTAAACTAAAGTGCATGTTGGTAACCTTATCGGCTATATTTTTTTATCTTTAAATAGTCCTCAATAATATTTCTAAATCAAAGTTGCTAAAATTCATTATCTTTTCATTCTCAAGCTAGAAAGGAAATAAACCTAAAGAATTAATACGTATAGAAGGTTGTTACTATCATTAATGAATTAAGTTAAAGATGACTCCATAAATAGTAGGTAATGAAAGAGACAAAAACACGTCAATTAGCAGCTATTATGTTTACCGATATAGTAGGATACACTGCATTGATGCAAGGAGATGAAAATATTGCAATTAATGTAAGAGCCCGCCATAGAGAGGTGCTACATAAACACCATGAATTATTTCAAGGGAGAATTGTGCAATATTATGGTGATGGTTCATTGAGTATTTTTAAAAGTGCCATCGAGGCAATAAAATGTGCTATTCAAATTCAGCGACTTTTACAGAAAGGAGAATATCATGTACCTATAAGAATGGGATTGCATATGGGCGATATTGTTTTAAACAATACAGAAGTTTATGGAGATGGAGTAAATATTGCCTCTCGTATTGAAAGTATGGGTGTACCAGGTGCAATTCTACTATCTGGTAAATTAAACGATGAACTTAAAAATCACAATAACATTTCAACAACATCCTTAGGGCGTTTTGAATTGAAAAATATAAACAAACCGGTTGAAGTATTTGCAATTACAAATGAAGGGATTACAATTCCTAAACAGTTGGAATTAAAGGTGAAATCGAAAAAAATAAATAAAACAATTGCAGTTCTTCCTTTTGTAAATATGAGTACCAGTACCGAAAATGAATATTTTAGTGACGGTATTACTGAAGAAATTATTAACGCATTGGCTAAGATTAAAAGCTTAAAAGTTACCTCTAGAACTTCTTCTTTCTTTTTTAAAAATAAAAATGTACCACTTAAACAAATTGGGAAAGAATTAAATGTCTCTGCTATTCTTGAAGGTAGCGTACGGTTATCAGGTAATACAATTAGAATTAACGCTCAATTAATTCAAGCCGAGGAAGATTTTCATTTTTGGTCGGAGACTTGGGATAGGAAATTAGAGAATATTTTTGAAATTCAAGATGAAATAAGCCTTTTGATAGCCGATAAGTTACGAGAGAGTTTTGGGCATTTTGAAATTCAAAAACAATTAGTTACTAAGCAAACTGATAATATTGACGCATATGCATATTGTTTAAAAGCTAAATTTCATGAAAACCAATGGAATCCGAAAGATATAAAAATTGCTATTTCATATTATGAAAATGCATTAGAACTTGATTCAAATTATCCCGAAGCTCATTTGGGACTAGCGAGTTGTTATAGTTTTTTAGGAACAACGGGGTTTTTACCTTTTGAAGAAGCGTGGGATAAAACAATACAATATACCAATCAAGCTTTATATCTAAATGACCAATTGTCTGGCGTACATTACCAATTATCAAATCAAGCTTTTTTTATTGAGTGTGATTATAGTAAATCACTCAAAGAAATGAAAAAAGCAATTGAAATTAGTCCGAATAATGCTGAAGCTCAACAATTCATTTCCTTTTTATACATTATTGCAGGTGACAAAGAAAAATCAAGTAAACATCTTGATATCGCACTAAAAATAAATCCACTTTCGGAAGAAACCAACTTTTTTAAGGCTTACTTCCATTATATGGTAGAAGATTATAAAAAATCTTTGGAGCTATTAGATAGATGTTTAGAAGTAAATAATAAAAACATTCCCGCACATTCAATTAAATGTATCTGCTTACTAAAACTTGAGCGTTATGATGAAGTGATTGATTATTTTGATAAAATGTCTTCAGAAATTATAATCCTTGGAGAAAAAACTGGTTATATAGGATTAGCTTATGCCTTGAAAAAAGATGTTACAAATACTGAAATATATTTAAAAAAATTATTAGAACAAGCTAAACATCCTAATGGCTTTACTGCAGACTCTTTCCTTTTTACCATGTATGTTGTCACTGGTAAAATAGACAAAGCTTTTGATTGGATCGCTCAAGCGACAGAAAACAAATCATCCCTATTGCTCTTACGTTTTGCCGATCCTTTGGTAAATTCAATAAAAAATGATTCTCGTTATCTTGAATTTCAAAAAAAAATGTTCCCAGAAAATATATTGAGTGAAGTCGTTAAGAAAAAGAAAGCCCTTCTTGATGAAAGTACAGCAGCAGCATATTCTACCCGATTGTTAAACTTTATCAACGAAGAAAAACCTTATTTAGATCAAAATTTATCCTTGAGATCATTGGCAGATCAAATAGACATTCATCCCAATCAACTTTCTTGGTTACTTAATGAAAGTTTTGAGAAAAATTTTAATGAATTTGTCAATCACTACAGAGTTGAAGCCTTTAAAGAAATTGCAAAAGATCCAAAAAATAGTCATATTACTTTGATAGGGTTGGCTTATGATAGCGGATTTAATTCGAAAACTGTTTTTAATACTTATTTTAAAAGAGAAACAGGGCTTACTCCTAAACAATTCCTAAAATAGTAGGAATTCAAATCTAGTTCATTCCTTTAACCTCTTTTTTAAGACCAACTTTTCCTTTTTGTTCGGATTTATAATTACGAACCTCTAGATATAATCACGAACGGTTTGTCAATGCTTTGTGTCTAGTTTTGTCTCAGCTTAGAAACAAATATAAATTAATACCCTAAAAACAGAAATTATGAGAACTATAAAAAACAGTAAGAATTTTAAAAAATTAAAAAGCACTAAAAGTACTATTTGGAATTCTAAAAGACGTTATAAATAATATTTGATAGATTATGAAACCACTATCTAATATTAAAATCACCTCAAGATGCACAGTTCAAAAACAAAATTCGTTTTTATGCTGCCGTCAATATTTTTATCATCATGAGAACCTTATATTTAAGAAAATGAATCTTTATATAACTTAGGTTGTTAGCTACATCATTTTATTAAGGAAACTAATATTTAAATTAAAAATACAGAAAAATATGGAAGCTATTATTTGTACTAATTATGGAACACCTGATGTTCTTCAACTGCAAGAAGTAGAAAAACCAACGCCAAAAAATAATGAAGTACTGATACGAATATATGCAACAGCAGTATCTTCAGGAGACATTCACTTACGAAAAGCAGACCCATTTATTATAAGATTGTTTTTTGGCCTTATTAGACCAAAAAACCCAATATTAGGCTATGTTCTGGCTGGGGAAATTGAAGAAGTAGGTAAAGATATAAAGCAATTCAAAGAAGGTGATCAGGTCTTTGGAACTACGGGTATGAGAATGGGTGCTTATGCTGAGTATAAATGCTTGTCCGAAGAAGGAGTACTGGCAATTAAACCAAATAATATGACCTATAAAGAAGCTGCAGCTATCCCTTTTGGCGGAAATACAGCTTTGTATTTTCTTAAAAAAGGAAATATTCAGAAAAATTCAGATAGAAAAAAAGTGCTTATTTATGGAGCTTCAGGTGCTGTGGGCACAGCTGCAGTACAACTTGCCAAGCATTTTGGAGCAGAAGTTACAGGAGTATGTAGTACTGCTAATTTAGAAATGGTAAAGCTTTTGGGTGCCGATAAAGTTATTGATTATACTGTAGTAGATTTTACAAAAAAAGAAGATAAATATGATATTATTTTTGACACCGTAGGGAAGAGTTCGTTTATGGGTGGTATAAGATCGCTAAAGAAAAATGGCTTTTTGATTTTAGCGGCAGCAGGAATATCAGAGATGGTTAAAGGGTTTTGGATATCAATAACAAGTAACAAGAAAGTAATATCGGGAGTAATGAGTGAAAAGCCAGAAGATTTAATTTTCTTCAAAGAACTTATAGAGGCAGGCAAGATAAAACCTGTCATAGATAGAAGCTATCCATTAGATCAAATTATTGAAGCACATACTTACGTTGAAATAGGACATAAAAAAGGAAATGTGGTTATCACAATAGAGTAAAACAAAGACCAAAAACAAATATGGCTTTGTAATATAAGATAGCATGTATTTATCTTAGCTGAAATACTAAATTTAAGTATTGAGAAATAAAATCAGTTCACAATTCGTCAACATAAAACATTTGGACTTATCTGCTTATGCTGACATTTATTTAACATTCCAATTCGCAGATTTTAAAATGATATTTATAATTATACAATTTGATTAACTTTACAAATAATCTTAACTCAAGACAAATAGTGAATAATACTAAATTGTCATTTAAATGAATAGAGATATAATAGATATAAATGACTTTACTATTTTAGTTGAAGCTGCTTCAAGTAACAAAGAAACTGTAGATTCTTGCTTTTTCGATGAATCTGTTATTGCAGTTGCCTTTTATGGTTCGGGAAATGTAGACCTAACCGTAAAATATGGTGACAAACATAAAGAGTTTAAACGTACTAAAGGCTTGGCACTTTCATTTTATGCAGATGAAAATGTCGAATTTATTCATACAGTATCTGCCTCAAAACCATTAGAAAGCTTAGTAATAGCAACTGCTACAAACCTACTAGATAATCTGCCTAATCAAGAAGGAGAATTGTTCGGACAAATGCTCAATCAATTGGTAAATCCTTCAGGTCACTATGTTGAAGGACCAAGTTTTATTATGACCCCTGAAATGCAAAATATTGTAGACTCCTTATTTAACATTCAATACGAAGGAAAAACTAAAATGATGTTCTTTCGAAGTCAAATAACTGCTTTGCTTTCTCATTTTTTTGGTCAATTAGCTAGTTTGCGAACAGAAAAAATAAAGACTACCGAACGCGAGAAACTCAATCAGGCAAAAGATATTTTATTAAATAATTTGGATAATCCGCCTTCACTAAATGAGATCTCTAAACAAATTGGCCTAAATGCTTTTAAATTAAAAAGAGACTTTAAACAATTTTTTGGTGTACCGGTTTTTAAATACCTTCAAAATGAACGACTGACTTTAGCTCATAAAATGATTCGAAATGAGGAAGCAACAGTACAAGAAGCTGCATGGTATGTTGGTTATGACAGTCTTAGTTCATTCTCAAATGCTTTTGATAAAAAGTTTGGTTATCGCCCAAGTCAAATTAAGTAATATCAAGTGAACTCCTTTTCGAACAAATTTTTATCCTTTTGCGATAAGTTCTATTTCCTATTGTGCAGCACCTTTGCTTTATCAATTAAAAGAAATAAGTATGGAACTTTCAATAAAACTTTCGACGCTAGTATTAACAATTCTATTCACTGGTTTATCAGCTGGTTTATGTTTTACATGGTCTAATGCAGTAACCACAGGAATCGGACGTTTGGATGATTTAGGTTATTTAAGTGCATTTCAACAAATGAACAGAACAATACTAAACCCAATGTTTTTTATTGTATTCTTCGGTCCTTTGCCGTTAGATCTAGTCAATATTTATTTGTTCAAAAGTGCATCAAGTACGATAATATGGTTATTGATCTTGGCTACAGTAATTTACTTTTTGGGAGTCGTATTAATAACAATTTTCGGAAATGTGCCTCTAAATGAGATGTTGGATAAAACCAATTTAGGCTCTGCAAGTATTGAAGAATTAAAAAGTCTACGTGACGCATTTGAAAATAAATGGAATCGCTTACACCAAATTAGAATAATTAGTTCAGGTATTTCATTTCTACTGTTACTCATAAGTCTTATTCAAATATCTAAATTATAAAGACATCACAAATTTTAATAAATTAAATAAAAATGAAAAATAAAGAAAACATTTTAGTAATTGGCGGCACCGGTAAAACAGGTCGCAAGGTAGCAAACAGATTAAGGGAATTAGGTCATATTATAAGAATTGGTTCTCGATCAGCATCACCTCCATTTGATTGGGATAACCCTCAAACTTGGGCAAAAGCTATGCAAGGTATGGATAAAGTATATATCACTTTTCAGCCTGACCTAGCAGTTCCCGGAGCATTAGAAGCTATTGAAGAATTAACGAGACAGGCTAAAAAGGGCAATATTAAAAAGTTGGTGCTTTTATCAGGAAAGGGGGAAAGGGAGGCCGAACTATGTGAGCAAGTTATAATTCACTCTGGAATAGACCATACCATTGTTCGCGCTAGTTGGTTTAATCAGAATTTTAGTGAGAGCTTTTTTCTAGAACCTATTTTAAAAGGATTTGTGGCTTTACCACAAGCAGACGTAAAAGTACCTTATGTCGATACTGATGATATTGCAGATGTTGCTATTGAAGTGTTGTTAAATAATGATCATAACGGAAAAATCTATCAACTCACAGGCCCAAGACAATTGACATTTAAAGAAGTAATACAAGAGATTTCGGATGTTACTGGAAGATATATTACATTTACACCAATTACGCTATCAGCATACATAAATGTGATGAAGCAACAAGGTGTACCTGGCGACTTTATTTGGTTGATCGAGTATTTATTCTCTGAAGTTTTGGGGAATGCTAATAACTCTGAAATAACAAATGATATTGAAAAAGTATTGGGCAGAAAAGCCAAAGATTTTGGTCAATATATCAAAGAGACAGCTGAAACTGGAATATGGAATCCACAATAAAAATGAAAAAATACATAATTACTTTTGGTATCATTCTTTATGCCATTGCAGTTCCTGTTTTAGAAATTAATAGCACACATGTTTTTAATCCGGATTGGACGCCTCATGTGCGCATTCATGAAGTTTGGCAACTAATTACAAACTCAAGTATTGGACTTTTATGCTTATGGTTAGTTTGGATAAAAAAAGAAACATTGATAAGTTCAGTATTGTGTTTATTAATTACAGGTAGCTTTTTAGTAGCATTTAGTTTACAAAAATATTACGGAGGTTCTATGCAATATTTAGATGGAAGTGAAAAAACTTTGTTGGGTATTAATATTGGTGTTTTAGGGTTTGGATTAGCCTTTATATTAGTATTATTCTCCCTATTGATTGATAAATTAAAGTCTACCCAAAACAACCACTAAAAAGATATAAATATTATGATATTTAGAAAAGCTACTAAAAAAGATGTTCAAGCAATTGCGGCTATGATCGCTGATGATGAACTTGGAAAGCAAAGAGAGAATTTTCAAATACCGTTACCTGATGAATACTATTCGGCGTTTGAAAACATTGATCGTGATGAAAATCAAGAACTAATGGTGATTGAAAATAGCGCTTTCGAAATAATTGGAACCTTTCAATTAACTTTTATTCAATATTTAACATATCAAGGAGGCGTTAGGGCACAAATTGAGGCTGTTCGCATTCGAAAAGATCAACGAGGTATGGGTCTCGGAAATATTATGTTTGAATGGATTATAAGAAGAGTTAAAGAAAAAAAAGCACATGTCTTACAACTAACTACAGATAAAAAACGCCCCGACGCTATTAGGTTTTATGAAAATCTTGGTTTTAAGCCTACGCATGAAGGTATGAAAATCCATTTTAATTGAAAATATCATAATTACACTAAATGGAGTTAATAAAAAGTAAAATAAATGTTTTCTCTTCACTTACATTCACAACTCATAAAATAAAATATATATGCCACACTTTATAATAGATTGTTCAGAAAATATAGTATTGAATAATTCGCCCGAAGACATCATGCAAATAGTTTATGATGCGGCAGAATCAACCGAACTTTTTAATAAAGGGGATATTAAAGTTAGAATTAATCCCTTTAAATATTATAATATAGGCAATACCAAAAGTGATTTTGTACATGTTTTTGGTAATATAATGGAAGGTAGAACTCCAATTCAGAAAGGTAACCTTTCGAAATGCATTATCTCTGAATTGAAATTAATGTTTCCTGATGTGCCCATAATTTCAATGAATATAAGAGATTTTGACAAGAAATCATATTGCAACAAAATGATGGTATAAGAAGAACTTTAAGTTGAATTCACATAAAGAATAGCATTTTTATTGAATGGATTACCTCGCTTCTCTCGGTGATCCTCCATAGGTATGTTGCTAATTAAAATCTAGAAACTCAAATTTTATTATAGTAGGAATTACCTCGCTCCTCTCGGTGATCCTCCATAGGTATGTTGCTAATTAAAATCTAGAAACTCAAATTTTATTATAGTAGGAATTACCTCGCTCCTCTCGGTGATCCTCCATAGGTATGTTGCTAATTAAAATCCTTCACAATTGCTATACAATTGTGAATTTTTAATTTTCAAAACTTACAAAAATAAATTTTTGACATTTTGAAAATTAAAAATCCTTTCAAACTTAGTTTGAAAGGATTTTGATTTGTCGGGGTGAGAGGATTTGAACCTATCCTCTCAATCCCTTTATCAGCAGTACTTTATCAATTTTTCTAATGTAGAGTTCCCGAATTGGTCCCTTTTTATTTGATTTAACTTGTGTTAATATGGTATATAAAGGTAGCGAAATTCAGCTATTTATACAACTTAAACTATTATTATATTCTTGTTGTTTCGGAGATTTTAATAAGTATCCTTTCTTTTATAATTTGAGCATTCTCATAACTGAGTTATGAACCAGAATACTTTTATTTAGTGGATTTTATAACAATTGAGGCATAATTTTTGTGCTAACTTT
>Ga0209633_10002454_pt1 | contig 17905 bp, 30 predicted proteins | sample Cruoilmetagenom1_FD_187290 | JGI IMG/M metagenome (GOLD analysis project Ga0209633, IMG submission 187290) | Oil polluted marine microbial communities from Coal Oil Point, Santa Barbara, California, USA - Sample 1 (SPAdes) (version 2) | ecosystem: Environmental > Aquatic > Marine > Oil seeps ... | reverse complement strand
CCTTAACCGTTAAAGAACTGTTAAAGTCAGGAATATCGCTATCTTTTTCCGTACTATGAGGCCGCTGGTGATCTAAAAACGTAGGAATATCAATATAATACTTACCATCAACCTCATATAACCTTATTAATAACTTTTCTATTAATTCATTTAGGCACTCATCAAACATGTCAATTTCAAATGGCATACACTGAGCAGCTAAAGAAGTCCTTCTAAACTTCATTTTTCCGCTCTTGTCAGCATGACACCATAAGCCAATGTATAGTAACCGTGAGCTAACCGTTAAATAACCTATATCATCAGACATGAAAAAATCAGGCTTTATAGTTCTTATTCTAGCCATGATTAACACTCCTCATCGGATACCAAATCACTTTTTTCTTTATGTTTTAGTGCTCTATTTGTCATAACATCATGCTTTAAAATATCCTTTACATACTCTGCCATTGACACGCCTTTTTGCTTTGATGACTCTTTCAATTCGGCCTTTAACCATGCTGGAATAAACATATTAAATTTTTCAGTTTTCATTTTTTTCAATTAATCTAATTTATTAATCATAATTATATGCATATATATGCTGACAATGCAATATATAACTTTCAGCAAACCAAAAAAAAACCGGGCTATTAACCCGGCTATAGAGGAGCGCATAAAGTATTTTTATCGTGTGTCAAATTTTTGACATTTCCTGAATTTACCACCTGGGCTGCCAGCCCAGAACGGTTTATTACCTAACGCAAGATAAGCTAGTTTAAGGCCTCTTTTGCTCGGCTTCTTTGCTTTGTATTCCTCGTACTTTAAGCAATAGCCTAAGCCTAACCCAGTGCCTATTTCATCTTTTTTGTAATGCTGGCAATCGCAGCATGTTACTAAATTAGTCATTAAACCCCCTATTAGCCCCATTCCACGCCTCAATTGCTTTTAGCATTGTTTCATCGCTATATGGCGTATAAAGAACCGTTCTAAATTCAATCATCCACTCATCGCAACAACTACCGGCCACAAATGCATAAGTTAATGTGTAGCCCTCTGTAATATTTAATTTTTCAGGAACTTCACCGCATGGGCATTTTTTTAATTTATTCATAAATACTATGACCGCATTGAGTGCATTTAGAGACGGGGATTATCGTTCCTGTGCCGCCGAATGACATCGTTACAACATTTCAGCGCACCGCTTAATTCTTCAAGTCTGTCTGCAGCTTCCGATATTAATGAATTATCAGCGTGATTCTCTGTATATATCTGAACAGATAATATTCGTAATGCATCTATTAGTGCTTTAGTTTCTGTTTTCATTTTAAATAAGCAGGCGGTATTGTAATTTTATTCCGAACTGCGGCACCTATAATCATGTTTATACGATCCTCAGTTAGCTTCTCGTTCCATTGTGATATTGCCGATTTTGTTCGGTTCAGCGCCCTGGCTAATGCCGCATCAGTCCCGCCAAATAAATCAGCGGCTTGTGTCTTAGTCATATTTTAATCCTTTTTAGTCTACATTTAATATGTGAGCAGCTTAACACATTAAGATTAAAAGTTAAGTATGCTTGACTTTATAAGTTAAGAGGCCTAAACTATGCACCAAGTCAAACAACTTAGAAAAGAGGCTGAGATGAAAAAGCAAGAATTATTGAGTGAGTTATTAAAAGCTAGATTGCAAGGCCGCGAGGCGTTAAGATTATTTGTTATTGAATTTCACAAAAATAGGGGAACAAAATGAGCACAAGACATCAGAATGTAAAAACAAAAATAACCATCCATGAAAATGAATATGAATGTTTCTTTGACTTTGAAATAGATTCATCTTTTGAGAATCAAATTGCCATAACATCAGCAATTATTGAGCCTAGGAAAAACTTATATGTAGAGTTACTTAATGCCAGATATTCATGGCTAATCAACAAAGATGATTTAGAGTTTTTACGCGAAGAAGCAAAAGAATATCTGAAAGAATTGGAACATGATGAAATATTATCTGCGTGCGATAAAGCATGGTGATTAATATGAAATACTACTTAACTAAATTCGGGAAAATAATAGGCTGGACCTCTGATTTATTTATTGCAATTAGTTGGCGAAGTCTTGGTAATGGTAACGACTATCAAATAAAAGAGGTTTAAAAAATGGCACTAACAACAGAGCAATTACAGGAAAGACAAAAAGGCATCGGCGGTTCAGATATATCTGTGTTACTTGGGCTTAATCCATACAAAACACCATATGAATTGTATTTGGAAAAAACCGGCGAGCTGGCACCTAAATCACTGGATGATAATGATGCCGTTTCATTTGGAAACATCATTGAAAACACAATAGGCGAATTTTACGAGCATAAAACAGGCTTGAAGCTCAGGAATAATAACCAAACAATAAGACATACAAAATATGACTGGTTGGTTGGGCATATCGACAAAAAAATTGAAGGTGTAAAAAAGGGCGTTGAAATTAAAAACGTAGGATTTCACGCCGCCAGTTCATGGGGTAAAGATGGGACTGATGAAGTGGCAGAATATTACATTATGCAACCAATGGCCTACATGCTTTTGCTGGATTACCAAGAATTTGATGTAGCCGCTTATTTTGGCGGTGCAGACTTGCGGATTTATCCATTACAGAGGGATAAAGAGTTTGACGAACTGATCATTGATACAAGTCATGATTTTTGGCACAACAACGTATTAGCCAACGTACCGCCTGAAATTGATTACACGCATCAAAGCACGGAAGGATTGCTTAAACGGCTATACGAAGGCACAGACGGTACGGAAATAGATATTACAAGCGTTGAGCACTGGCATCAAGTAAAAGTTGAGGCACAAGCAAAAGTAAAAGAGTACGAGGCTATTGTGCAAGGCGCTAAAAATCATATTATTGCTGAAATTGGAAATTCTGCAATTGGCAATATTGAGGGCATAGGATCGTACAATAGAAAGCTTGTGAAGCGAAAAGGTTTTAGTGTCGATCCAACCGAATATATGAATCAAACGTTTAAGAAACAAATGGGTTAATTATGACAGTTGAACATTGCTCACAATGCGGAGAAGAAACGAATGTTTTTGTTGATGGTTATTGCACTGATTGCCAAAAAGAGAATCAGAAAAATTTAGATGACTTCAACTTTAATTATGACCGCTGGCAAAGCATGAGCGATGCCGAACGAGATGCTGCTATAAAGAACGCGTCATAAATGACTTGTAAATGAAATGGTGTTGTGAGAATTTTTTAATATTCTGAGGAACTAGAATGAGGGTTGGTACAGCAAAACAAATTAGCGCTCAACAGCATCTAAATAGTGAATTTAAATTTGAAGTTGTTAGCATCCATAAAACATACGACCTAGCTGTGAAAAAAGCAGAACTTGGGTCTATTGTTGTTGATAATTCAGATGAGACAAAACGTGGCGACTTAATTAATGAGGATGGGAAAAAGTGGATTTCAGGAGACTAGAATGCATGTAATACTTAATGACGAATGTTTTAACTTAGATAGATTTGATACGATAACGTGTGTTTATACAATAAATGACAGAGAAGCATTCAATGAAGATGAGCAAAAGAGGATTACCAAGAACTTTAAGCCATCAAAAGATGAGCCATTGGCAATAACAGCAATGAGTCTTGGGCACGAGATACACCGACTTGGATTAATAGAAGAAGCACATGATAAAAAAAGATATGACTTGCTTGATGATATTTTTGGAATTATAGACCCAGCAAGTATTGAAAGCATCAGTCAACTAGATGGATATTGATTTATAACAGGGAGTTAATCGGATTAAATGGATAGGGTTTTAAAAAAATGAATGAATTAACTGAGAAATTAGAAAATTGTCCAAGATGCTGGAATAAAGCTGCTAACGATTTTTAAGAACATAACGGCACAGCTCAGATGCCTTTGGCAGATAAAAGGCGGACTATTTAAACACAATTAATTTTAACTCAACGCTGAACTCCAAAAAACGAACTGCGCTGCCAAAGGTCAGCTGGAGCGATGTGTTATAAAGCGACCCAACAACACAGGAACAACTATGGATACAATAAAGTGCCAAAGAACAGTGTTTGACCTAAAAACTGGGGACACTATTTTAGACAACGGTTTTTGCCTGCAACTTACATCAAGAGTAATAAGAAGAGGTGTTGACACAAGAATCCCTCTTGTTTCTAAAAAGGCATTTAATGAGTTCAAGAATCTACCAAATGTTAGAAATTACCAATCTGAAAGCAATGAAATATGGGTATATGAATAGCTTTATAACCACTAATTAACCGGCAATATTGCCCTGATAAGTTGATATTAACCGGTAAAGCTGGCAACCAAACAAAGATAAATTTGCTTTAAATAGTTAAGAATGCTAAACTATATACAAGAAAATTATATAAAAGAGGTAAAAATGAAAGAAATTGCACAGCAACAAAATAATGGGTTCTCGCTAAATCCAACAAATCTAACAGAAGCTATGAAACTTTCAGAAATGTTAAGTTCAAGCTCAATGGTTCCAAAACAATACCTAGGGAAGTCGTCTGACACGCTTATAGCGATGATGCTCGGTGTTGAGCTAAGGCTCAATCCTATTCAATCACTTCAAAATATTGCGGTTATAAATGGCCGCCCGGCGCTGTGGGGTGACTCTATGTTGGCACTTGTTCAGAATCATCCGCAATATGGCGGTGTTGATGAATCATTTGACGATGAAACAATGACAGCGACATGCACTGCATGGAGAAAAGGCAGTAAAAAACAGACATCGACGTTTAGCCAGCAAGACGCGCAACTAGCAAAGCTTTGGGGGAAACAGGGACCATGGTCACAATACCCAAAAAGAATGTTACAGCTTAGAGCAAGAGGTTTTGCACTGCGTAACACGTTTGCTGATGCTTTGAGCGGTTTAATTTCTGCTGAAGAGGCTAGGGATATACCGGGCGATGAGATAGAAATAAATCCAATTAAAACAGAAGCGCCAAAAAGCAGAGTCGATGCTGTTAAGAAAAAAGCAAAAGAAAGTGCAGTAAAAAGGCAGTCTGTTGATAAAAAAACTGGCGAAATTGAGGATGATAAAACTGTAATTCTAAGCGATATTTTAACAAGCATTGATTCTGCAACAGATGTTGAATCGTTAGACATGGCTGTTGACATGGCTAGACTTTTAAATGATGAGGATAAGCGAACAGCACGAACTGCTTATGTTGAAAAGTTGAATGGTTTTTAAGGTAATTGACAATGAACAGAAAATACAAAAATATTGACTGGTGCGCTCTGATTTACATTCTAAAAAAAGAAGGTGTAACTTATCAAAAAATATCTGATGTAACAGGGTTCAGTTTAAATCATATTTATAATATAAAAGAGGAAATAACAGATCCTGACATTATGGATAAAACAATTAATCTGATGCTATTGTTTTTAGAAAAAACTGAAATTGATGTTCCAATATATGGCGAGCACAATGACGTTGTTAAATTATGATGTGATATATGCATTTTCTAAAGCTAAAACATACAAATAAACCGCGTACTTTTAAATAAAAAACATATTTTTAAGAAAAAGACGTACTTTTTAAACAAACTGCACTGTTGGTTTTTACGCTCGAACGGTGGGTTATGTTTCCTGGGTTGATATGAGCAGAACATACAGAAAGAAGCGACCGAGTATGGAACTTGGTTACTTGGCGGAAACGCACCAATACTGGGATGGCAAGGTGCGCGACGGTACACCGCAGCATGTCTCCGGTAGCTGCAACAACCATGGCGGATGCCATTTTTGCGAAAGCAACAGACTGCATAAGCATAAACGGCATGAGCCTATTGATGAGGAAGCATAACGGTATAAGTAACTGGCTACGAACGAGAAATTAATGAACTGCGAAATCAGTTTGAATTTTAATAAACAACACACTGACTTAAACACGCTGTCGGTTCGTAGTCCACGTTGACTGATGTGTTATTAGGCATTAAACAAAAAAGCCATGAAAATAAAGAAAGATATTTTAGAAAAAATAATTCAGGATAGCATTGATAATCTTGAATGTGACAATTGGAATTTAACAGAGAAATTTGCAATACAAATCGAAAAAGGAATTGAAGTTCAAATCCAAATTACTAGAGATGATGATGAGCTGTGTGGCGATATAATTGAAGAATATAGCCAAGCCTTATAACCAGTAAGTCAGGAATAAACTTGATATTATTAGTTAAGAATGCTAAACTATATACAACCTAAACAAACGAAGAGAGGCGTTAAAATGAATAATGAACAAGTAATTAAAAAGCAAATATCATCACTATTAGATGAATTAGAAATTGAGAAAGCAAAGAAAAAGCCAAATAAAAAAAAGCCGTTCTTCTCTACGACTAGCGTGTCAATACTGATTTCTTTTATTATAGCCGTAATCATCATCGAAGGTAATGAGCCAGATAAACCAGATGCACCCTTAACTGATGAACAATTAATGGCCCAATCAATTAGCAATGTTAATTGGGAAATTTCAAAATATAGAGACGCAATGAATGACTGCAGTAGCTGGAAAATAGCTATTAAAACAAATGCTAGTGATATTCAGAAAATGGATAGTAAATGCGCTCAGGCAGATAGGTATTTAATTAAACAAAATACCGCATTGCAAGCGGCTTATGACAAGCATGGAGAAGCAGTTTTTACTCAGGCGTATAAGCTTAGGTATCCTATATAAAATAGTGGATTAAGAAAATGTCGCTACCAGATATAACACAAAAAGACCTCAAAAATCTGCTCAGGTATTACCGAGGAACAGGTGAGTTTATATGGAAAGAAACACGAGGCATAAGGGCGATTAAGGGACAAAGAGCTGGTCATCAAAATAAAAATGGATATTGGTCTTTGCGCGTTAATTTAAAATTGTATCTTTTGCATCGGCTAGCATTTCTTTATGTTACCGGAGAGCTGCCGAAAGAAAGGGTTGATCATATCGATAGGAACCCAGGCAACAATTCATGGAAAAATTTAAGGCTAGTGACACATTCTGAAAATCTTAGGAACGCTAAATTAAGAAAGGATAATTCATCTGGTATTGGCGGCGTATATTTTGATAAGTCACGTAAAAAATGGGCTGCTAGAATTAGCATATCACCAAATAAACCTAAAAATCTTGGGCGATTCGATACTAAAGAGTTAGCTATAAAAGCCAGGATTGAGGCACAGGAAAAACTAAATTACTCTAATTGTCATGGAACCAAGCTTAATAATCCAGAAAGATTAGCCCCAAAGCAGATGAATTCATCTGGAACAATTGGTGTTTCACCAAATAAAATGAAAAACGGGAAAATTATCTGGAAAGCTTACATAGGCCGCGATGGTAAGCAAGTTCATTTAGGTTATTATGCTACCAAGAATGGTGCTATACTAGCCAGAAAAGAAGCTGAAAAGAATCTAAATATCACTGAAAGGACATCAGGATAATGATCGACTAACCGCCGTAAGTGGTAAATTTAATTAATTAAATCAAGAGGTTATATATATTATGAAACATTTATTATTTACATTATTGCTGTTACCTGGATTAGTCCAGGCGGCTGCATTTACAGGGATAGCGGGAGACGTTGTCATATCAGGTTCGTTATTTTTGGACAACGATGCAGCTAACGACGGCACATTCTCAGAAGCCGCCGGAGTTGGTAACGTTGCTGAAATTCGTCATGCTGACGGAACATTGCTTTGGGATAACTCATTAACTGAGCTAAGCCTAGGGTTTAGTGGGTTTACAAGAACTGCCCTTGTTCCCGGGCTTGGCGGAACCACGCAATTTACATCAGTAGGCGGTGTGGTAAATTTCTGGGAGAATGCGCTCGGCACATTTCAGGTAACTGGTGACTATGTGGCAGATACACTGGCAATTGATAACGGATTATCAATGTTGTCACTAATTGGTTTTGCTGATGCGCTTGGCAATGTCGCGGTAGGTCAATTTTCAGATACTAGCTACGCTTCAAATGGATTCCTTGAAGTTGTTGGCGGGTCGTTCGGGACTATATTTGATACTAACAATATCGACCTAACACCGGCTGGGTTCAGTGATTTTACGTTTAATATAAGTGGTGATAATATCGCGACTGGCGGGTATGATTTCAGCGGCTCAGCAGATTTGGCAGCAACAGCCGTTCCTGAACCAAATATCTTAGCTTTACTGGGAGTTGGTTTGATCGGTATGGCATTACGTCTTAACCGTAGAGAACTGAAACAAATACCAGGGTTAGCTGCATAGTATTTTACAATGCCAAGGACGGCAACTAAATTAAAAAAAATTAAAGTGTGCATTTATGATAATTGTAAAACTTGTTGATGTTGGTGAGGTGGAGGTTAAGCTGCGTATTGACCATGACGATATAGCAAATGCAATAACGGAAACAGCAAATAGTAAAAGCGCTATTATGCAAACGCTAAATAATTTTTTCAACTATATGAGTGCCGCGCCAGACGATCAAATTGATAAAATGACAATTCAACAAAAACAGATAGTGCATAAATTCTTAACATACCAAGCTGATCGTTTTATATCATGACACAAAACATTAATGCTTCGATATTAAAAAGGTAAAAATATGGAATACTCAACTATTTTAACTATATTGTTCGCAAGCCCAGCGGTGTTTTTAACACTGTTCGGTATTTTAAATCTTATCCATGTATTAAAAAAATTCAAATGAAAATGTTTTTATATTACCTGGCTCATGAGGCTGTAACAAGATGGCCTTATTCGTGGGGCATTAAAAGCAAGTTGTTTTTGTGGTTACTAAACAAAGCAGCTAAATATGCATTTAACATCAAAAAGTAAGGAGTGATCATGGGCGCCAAAATAAAATATCTTACAGCTAAAAAATTAATGTTATTTATGGCTGGAAGGAGCGAATATTTAACAGTCACACAAATATCAAACAGCATTGGCGATGCATCCCGCGATATTGTCAGAGTAAGACTGAATTATTATATCGACTTATTCGATGTAGAGGGTGGAAGGGAGAAAAAATACAGAATAAATGATGATGGCTGCAGATTTATTGAAAATGATTACAAAAGAATTGATGGAAAGTTTATAAAGCTTTCTCGTCATTTTTACACATTTACTAAAAACAGGTGTAAAGCATGGCAATATTAATATTATCATTATTTCTATTATTAGCAGGTTGCTCAACAATGCCTGAAATTAAAGACTCAGAAGCAATTAAATATTCCGACTGCGATATTGAAATAAGAGTAAGCTTCAAGAATATTGATGAGGAACTGATTGTTAATGTTCCTCATCAATTTATATGTAATGTTAGGCCCGGAATAGATGCTTTTTGATTTCTGATCCTGTGCGCTTTCCATGCAGAAAACCCGCCTAACGCAACAGCAAGCCATGCTATAAAATCAATAACAATCATTCCATTAATTTGTTTACCAACCTGCTTAAATAGTCCGTCAAAATATTCTTTTCCTGCACCTTTTTTGTATTCCAAAATACAAACATTATTAATTTCGCGTCTGATTTCCCACAACTGATTGTATTTATAGCCGTAATCATGAATCAACCCAGGAATTAGAAGCAGACCGGTTGGACTTAAGAATATCCAGAATATCCGTGGAATGCTAGCACCATCAAATACAAAACCCCTTGGTATTAAAATTGTCACATCATCATCAAGTTTATATAACCAGTCATTAGTTAACACCCAGCGACGCTTTTCAGTAATACCCATAACCACTTTATGCAACCATGTTGACTGTGCTTTTGTTGGTATAGTAATAGGTGATAAACACGGCATTTCTATATCATCAGAGACGCGCTTGAAATTCAGCATCATTGACAATATCACTATTAAAATATAAGCCGTTAAAACCCACATTGAAATAATGCCAAGCCAAAAACTAATGGTTACAAAATAATAATCATACATATTTAATCCTTAAGCTGAATATGTGGCATGTCAAGAAAACTGCGAAAATTGCCACCCCACTCCAAAGAATAACCAAGCTGAGAACCTGCTTGAAGAAATGCACAGGCTATCATAGAAAGATGCAAATGCTTCCAGCTCCCTTGACCGTCTACATACGCATAAAAATCAATGGCGCGTCCACGCTGATGGTTACTTATTTTTTTATAACCATCAGCCTTAGACTTCCCCATCATGTATAGCTGGTTTTGTTGTTCGGCTGAACGAAGCCCGGCAAACGTAGGAATTCCAAAATCAATCTTAGTTATCTGAATAGCTAAGTCACTAACTTCAATCAATCTGCTATCTATGCCAAGCCGGTTTCGTTTTGATCGATTTGATAAAATAAACATTACAAATTAATGACTCCCATAGGGATTAAATTCATCGTAGGAGCCACAGAATAGCTAACTGTCAATGTGTCGCCAGGCGATAAAATAAATTGATCATTTACATTTGCGCCCTCACCGCCTCCGCCAACTATAGCCGTATCTCCACCCCTGCCCCACAGAACCTGACTAACCGTTCCGCTTCTGACTAAAATTTGTTGCAATTGAGTAGATGAATTAGTATATAAAAAAGGTGAAGCGCCTACAGTGACGTTTGTTCTTGCATCTTTTAAGTTAACTAATATTGAAGCGGCTGTTTTATCATAAATATTCCTCTTTACAGTATCAATACCAAGGTCTGTTAAACCACCTGAGCCATTGACATTGATATTAAAATCTTCCAGAACCGCGCCAATTGCACCTGTATCAACTAGTAAAGTTTCAAAATACCCACCTTTTATTTTTGATAACACTGACAGTGATCCTACAGTACTGCCGACTGTGCTTGTGGCAAGGCAATTATTCCACACCGTTCCTTGCCCAGCGTCGTTAAAATCCTCGACAGTATTATTTTCCATGTCTAAATTATTAAACGTGTTATTCCGGCATGTTGTATTAATTAGTACACCGCGCCCTGTGTTACTTTCTGCTGTGCCACCTACAAAAGTATTTACATCAGCATCGAAAAGTCGTATTGCAGCGCCTGTTGCACCTTCGGCAATCCAGTTAATGAATGTATTGGCTGTGCTAGATTGTAGTTTTGATGGTGACGCCGATAATCTCAAGCACTCCGCTGGATTAGAAGTAATTAAAACTCTATTTATAGGGCTGCCGCAATTTGTATATGTGTTTAATACTGTTAGCGCTTGCTCCCAATGAATCGCGGCTGCTGCACCATTGATAATAACCACATCCTCATATTTGCTGTGCGCAATGTTTTCCTCTCTAATTCCGTGCGTTGCACTAGCCCCGCAATCTATCAAAAAACGATTATGACTAATTCCGTACCTAAAACTAACATCAAAGGCAGACGGGTCAATATTCCACGCAATCCCAGAGCCTGAATATGTGAAGCGCGTTAAATTAGACCCACACCCGAAAGATGTTACATCAGAATGACCCCAATTTGGACTAACTGAATAAGCAATATTTCCAGATGGCCACAATATAACAGGCCTCCCTACTGATGTCGTAATTGATATAACATAATCCTTAATAGCCTCTAAAATCACATTATTAGCTGCGGCGTTTGTTCCATCCGTATGTATTTCAGCTTGCTTAGCATTTACTTTTCCGTTATGTATTAATATGGCTGTTAACCCACCACCTAAATCAAAATCAAAAGCTGTAGCAGAGCCAGAGTTAGAAACATAATATTGCCCAGACCCCTGGTCCCCCTTTGCCAATCCGCCCTGTGTCTTTAATAACTGGCCGACTAAAAAAGATATTGATTGACCCGACGATGCTGTTCCTAATTTCATATCAGCAATGTTATCAAAAACTATAGACGATGATGGATCAGAACCAAACGTACCCCAATTTATGCCACCATCTAATACAGGGTCATTACCAGATTGCTCAAGAATGGCTTTGTAAACAGTTCCGTCACTACCTTTTGAAAGACCATCAACCGGGTATGTCGTAGCCGCATCCCATACCATGATGCCTTGTTCATTGGCATGAGCTAGCCCCTGAGTAAACCATTTTTGAAGGAAGTTGAAATGTTCGAAAGGTGGAATCTCTGCCAGCCACCCAGCATTTACTTTGCCAGGTGTTGTTGTATCAGGGTCGATAATATTTGCACCGGGCGCACCTTCCGCCCATACTCTTGTTAAATCAGGTTTTGAAGTTGCCATGTTTAAAGTCTCGTATTAGTTAAAGAATGTAGCGAATTTTCCGCCTAATGTATTATCGTTTACTGAGCCGAATCCATCAGCAAATGGGATCCCGGCGAATGCAAAGAAATTTGAACTGTCAAATTCCAGCTTATAGTTGACTCGAACACCTGCTGTTTTGGGGATTATATCAGTATCAAGTAATATTGACTTTTCATTTGGGCTTAGTATTTTACCAATTGATAGCGTGTATTCAGTATCACCATCTTCGAATACAACCAGCCCAATATTAAATATGAACTTAATTTGAGCTATAATATTTTCAGGTGTTGAGCTGGTTGAGTTCTTTGCAATTCTGGCACGGATGAATAACCGGTATTCTTCATCGTTTAATATCCTAATTCCCTCTGTTACTTCTCCAATGGCTATAAACCGTCCGCCAACACTAGAATCTGATAACGAACCAAATGACTTAGCATTAGGGTGATTAAAAAACCCGAAGTAATCGAATAACTCAGCGTCTATAAATTCCCTCGTCTGGCCAACTATTGCACCAATAATATCAAGGTTTACGCCTTCCGCTGTATCAATCCATCTCTTTTCCAGTAAATCACAAATCACTTGTTCTAGCGTGTCAGCCTCAATCAAAAGCGTTTTGATATAATTTATCAGGTTAGTTGATTCAGTAAACTGAGTTACAAGCCTGCTTATTGCCAGCTCTTTATGATTAATTTTACTCATGAGTTCACTATGATATTTGCAACTAGGAACTGACTAATCTCTGTTGCTGAAATCGGAATATTCACCGTGCCAACAGGGACTGGAGTGATTCCTATTCTAAGCGCATCAATCTGATGACCTATAATTTCATTAATCGGAGTGTAAAGCCTGGTGTAGATAACATCATCTGCAAGTGAAAATTCTTCTCCAGGCACTAATTCACCATTAGCATAATCAACAATAGCCTGTTTAATTAGTTCGTCACCAGCCGCTGGATATTCAGGAAATACGGTTAAGTCAACTTCAACATAAATATCGATTACAGTAGGCCGTGAAAAAGATATGTCATGTGAAAGCCCCTGACTATCAAATATTTGAACAGTTGTTGTTCCAAAACTGAGTATTCCTGCTGGTTTTTTTAACCATATTGCCTGCCCTATATCAGCATCGATTCCGCCAATTACCAAAACATTAAATGAGTGCGGAGGAAGGCCGTTTGCATCAGTTATATTAGTATCATTTTCCAGTACCGCTGTTTTAGTCACCCCAGGGACTGCAGCGACCTCGGCAAATATAGCATCTATGATGGCCTGAGCATCCCTTGCGACTGATCTCTCTCGTCTTGCCCTTAGCTCAACGTCTGTTTCTTCTTCAACACCAACATCTGCATCACTTACATTATTAACCGTGTCCCAGCCGGTTAATGGTGTATCAATGACTGTGATAGTTCCAGCAAGAGCGGCAACAGGTCCGCTATCAACAGCATTAGCAAAAACAACGCCATTGCCAATCCCATCTAAAGTAACATCTATTTCAGTGCTGAATTGAGCGCTGCTGTCTGATGTACTAACCAAGCTACCGACAGGAATTAATAGGCCAGCATTGCCAGATAATGTTAATTGCACCCTTGATGGTGTTGCTGGAAGTCGCGTTATTCCGTTAAACTGAACTACATTTGAAAGAGATACACCTGTTGCTGCGCTAGGATTGTATGAATTATGCGCCTCCTCTACTAACTCCCATAAATTAGCATTAGATTCTGATATTACACCATTAATTTGACCGTCCGGTGACTCTGGTGACACATTGAAGTTATCACCGAAAACGGCTTTCATTTCGGCGTTTAATTCTTCCAGTAACAAATCAAGCCTTTTCCTCTTAAATCCTGTTTCAGATATTCCGTAATCAGACATTGATAGTTACCTCTGCATTATTAATTATTCCATACGTTGTTTCTGCTGAAAATTGAACGCTCAATTTCCTTGATGATCCGCCCTCATAGTCCATAGAGAACTCAATTAACCGGTCAACACCTGGTGTATCTATTATTTTACTCTTCAATATTGATTCAACATTACCCAAATCGACAGGCTTTACAAATATCTGTTGAAAATATGGCGTTCCAGCATTCAAGTCTAAAAACCACTCATTAAAATAGAATAATAACCGAGTCCTAACATGCTGCACAACCTCTGCAGCTTCATCAACAGTCTGAAATGACCCGCTGCGAATAATTAAATCATTGTTTGAATCTAATGCTCGTCCAATCATGTTGGAACCCCCGTGTCAGAAATACCACCCATCGGAGCTGATGGTGAGCCTGTATGAGTATGACTATTGCTAATATCCGTCCCGCTAGATGTGACGTTACTAGAAAGTGCTGTGTCTCCCTGCACTTCAAGATTTCCTGTGATTGTAACATCTGGTGTTTCCAGGGTTATTTTTGTATTGGTTTTAAGTGTGGCTGTGCCATCTGTAAATAATTTCAGTGAGACAGAATCATCATCTTTTTTTAGCTCAATATTTACCGGGTCGTAATTCGGTATTTTATTGGGTATTGATGACATACCAACAAATGCAACAGCATCGCTGAGAGAATGAAAACGCCTTGCTGATGGGGTGCGCACAGTCCCGTATTGATGCCAATCATCAATAGAGCGCTCACAAAATACTAGCAAGCATTCATCGCCTTTAGCTACCGGAAATGTCAGGGAAAACCCGCCGCCGCGCGGAAATATAACAGGTACATTAATTAGTATGGGTAAATCTGTCGGCGTTAATAGCTCTGTATTATCATCATTTTGAGTGATAAAAACACGCCTAACTGCAGGCTGTACGGTAGCGAGTTGATTCACCGCATCAAATGACTGAACGATGCCAGGCATTGAGGTATGTAGTTCTTTAAGTCGCGTATCAACACCGTTTTTTATATTCGTTGCCAGAGTCTCAAGGGAATTTGTTTTATCAGACATTGATCAACTTCCCTTTAATTTTTGACACCCAATCACCGCGCCTTGAATCACCAGCAAATACAACTTCCTGGATTTTATACGTCCCCTCTGCAATGGTTCTTTTCACAGTGCTCACAAACAAATCACCTAATTGCACATTGCTACCGACTGATTCAATCTTAAAAGCTTTGTTTGGCAATAGCGCAGGATTCAACAATGTTGTAACATCCACGCCAATCTCTGTAATAGTAGGGCTGTTTATCATGCCTGTGGCTGAATTAACCAATACCGCATCATCAGGAAGCAATATACTATCTATTGGATTAATAATAACTTCACCATCCTGGATATTCCAATCAAATTTATATTCATCAGCTAGATTATCAAGAATGTCCTTAGATGAACCTGTTAACGTTTGTCCTCTTAATTTATCTGCATTGTCAGTAATCCCTTCAATCAGACCGATAGTTGTTTCTTTGAATGTTTTTAGCACCTCATTGATAACCTCTTTTAATGAAACATTCTCACTAAAAGTTTTATTAAATGTTGAGTTCTGAAAATCCTTTTCACCATCACCACAAAATACAGCCGTCAATTTATCGACACCATTCCTAGACTGGAATACGTTACGCACATCGCCTTTGAATAATAATCTTTGATTCCCCTCATACCCTGCATTGATCACTATTTTAGTGAACTTCTTTTGAAGCTTTGACAGTGTATCTTCATTAGCATTATAGATAATGAATTTACATAGATTCGGAATGCTAAGAATTGATTTTGTTATTTCAAAGTTTATTCTTAAGTCGGTGATTATCTTTGCTTCACCGTTTGCTGGGATAATTGTGAGCTCATAAGCTCTTTTATACTGACGCGCCACTAGGCACCTCTTCGTCTGTCAACATGAATAGTTTTGCACCTGTGCCCAAATTATCCGCAGTTGCATCATGGCTAGGGTTTTGTAAATTGACTGTGTATAGATTTCTAACAGGGAAATTATATTGCTTTACCATATCAACACCGCCAACAATAGCAATGCCCGTCACAACATCATCGCCACCCGTTGCAAAGCTGATAGACCAAATTCCAACGCGTGAATTATAGATAACCCTGCAATCGTAATTTGTAGAATTCAAAGTTATTGAGAATAACTGCTCTGAACTTGAATTAAGCGGAATCTCAATCATGATTTAACCTGTTATTGATTTTAATATCGACCTGTTAACGGCTCCCTCAACGCCTGAATCAGGTGTTACAGGCTCAACACGGCCTTTATTTTCCGCTGCAGACCCTTGTTGCCTGGTTGACCCTTCCAGTAATTGAGTAATATCAAGCTTTATTAGCTTTGACTCTGTGATTATTACTTGCTCAAGAGTGATAGACATCTGAGCTATTCTTGACGTGTCCTTGTCTTGCGTGGTAGATAAACCCACTATAATCATATCAGAATATGTTTTTAGCTTTGTCTGTACGTTAATCGGTTCACGCAATTCCATCAAAGATAAAATAGCATTATAAGCCGCTTCACTACGCGTGATATTCTCTGATGTTGAAGTACCAAACAAACCACTAACAAAATCTATTATTTCAGCAAAGCTGGCAGCTCCAAGAGGCGTATCGCTAACCCTGGCTACAATATTGATTCTTTTCAGCTGAATAATTGAGTGGTCGGTAATATCTGCACCCAATTCAATGGGGTTTCTAGTTAGTCGAATAGAGTTAGCATGTGATTCTGTTAGCACAGCGTCAAGCTCAATTCCGCCTATTGATTTTTTTGATCGTATAAATAGATTCTCAAAAGACATTATTGATCCACCGCGCTATTTAAATCCTGGGCTGTTTGCTGGAATACGTTAGCAACCTCATTAGCTATATTTTCGGCTGTATCAGCACCGCCCTGTATTACTATTTCTATTTTATCAACCACAGTGGATGCTGTATTTGACACCGCAGTTCCGACATCACTTATTATTCCGCCACCACCCACATTAGCTAGGCCGGTTATATCACCTGCGAATCCTGGGATATTTGATACAAAATCTTTGATTCCCTGAAATGAAAGATTACTAATAATGTTAGCTATACCCTTTAAGCCATCCCATACACGAGTTACCCAGTCTGCAAGAACAGAAAATACACCCGCAACCGCCGTTATTTCATCAGCCCATTGTGGGAATTTTTCAATCATATCTCCTATGAAGCTTTCGCCGCCTTCAAAAAATACTTTTGCATCTTCTGCGAGTAAGCCAATTGCAACCCCTGCTGCAATAAACAAAGCTGGCAGCAATATAGCCGCCGCATTGAAGAATATAGCAGCAGCCCCAAGAGCCCTCATCATCCCTACTAATTGGAATATATGATTAGCCAGTCTTAATCCTATCCAGATAGCTGTGAGTGTTATTAACACTTTGAATATAGCGGTTAGGCGCTCAACCCAGATAGGTAGGTTTTGTTCTATTATCAGCCTGTTTGCCTTCCACCATTCAATTACTGCCTCTGATATTGCAGTTAATGCAGGGACGAATATTCTAGTAAAAAGTCGCGATAATTGCTTACTTATTGATAACAAATCATCTAAAGACTCTTGAAATTCTCCGGCTAATTTAGCATCTTCTTCTGTTGTCACTCCTATTTCAACAGATTCTTTGATTAATTCTTTTAAGCCTTTCTTACCCTGTTGAAGCAGCTTAATTGATGCTTTTAACCCTAATTTATCGGCAAATTCTATTTGTCTTGACTCGCTAAGGCCTTCTAAAGCTCCAGCCACTTCAAGCATTAAATCAGTAGATTTTTTGATCCCTCCATTGGCATCCTCAGTAGATATACCAAGCAATTTGAATATCT
>Ga0209633_10002452_pt1 | contig 17917 bp, 14 predicted proteins | sample Cruoilmetagenom1_FD_187290 | JGI IMG/M metagenome (GOLD analysis project Ga0209633, IMG submission 187290) | Oil polluted marine microbial communities from Coal Oil Point, Santa Barbara, California, USA - Sample 1 (SPAdes) (version 2) | ecosystem: Environmental > Aquatic > Marine > Oil seeps ... | reverse complement strand
TCTTCATACAGTTTACATCAGAGACAAAAACGAGTGTGGTATTCTTGAAGAAACAATTTCGGTTTTAGGATTTCCTAAGTTCTTTACACCGAATGGAGACAGGGAAAATCCAACATGGCGAGTCATTGGCACTGACGCACAATTCAATGCTATTACATCAATTCAAATATTTAATCGTTTTGGCAAACTGATTACAGAGCAAACTACAATTAGTGGTGATTGGGATGGAACACTAAACGGAAAATCACTTCCTAGTGACGACTATTGGTTTGTTGCTAAGTTTTTAGATGGCACAACTTATACAGGTCATTTTGCTTTGAGGAGGTAAATATTATTTTCTAAGTTTCTAAAAACAGTATAAACTCACAATTCAATTTTCCAATTAGCCTCAATTTTGTAACATCTGTTATACTATTTGCAACATATATGTATCAGGTCATAATTATTTTATGGCAACTTTGCTTTATTCATTTAAAACATTGTTCAATTCAAAATATAAAATTATGAAAACTGTCTATTTATATACATTTATCGCTTTTCTATTTCTAGAAAGCCATGGTCAATCCATTGAAAAATTTAGTATAGATTCTGGTGGTACATCAACCTCAGTTAATGATATTGAGGTATTATACACTATTGGAGAAGTTGTTGTGCGAGAAATTACTACAGCAACAGTTTTAGTTTCCGAAGGGTTTATAAATCCTAGTTTTAATACATCCTTAAGTACTGAAGACAATCAACTATCACAATTCAATATTTCTGTATATCCAAACCCAACAAAGCAATACATTAATATTTCAACAAGTGTAGTACTTACTAAAATAGAATTATATGATGCCTTAGGAAGGTACATTTTTCAATCAAAATTAGTCGACAATTCTATTGACGTATCAACGTATGAAGCAGGTGTCTATTTTTTAAAACTATACAAAAACAACCAATTTATAATCAAACGGATTGTTATTGAGTAAATTACAAGGTGTTATATCTAATTAATTAAAAAGCATTCTCTAACTTTACTAGATGGGCAACTATAAAATAAAGTTATTTTTTCTGAGCATATTTTTGTGTTCTCAGATTGTTACGTCCCAAGATTTAAAGCAATATTCGTTTAGAGATCTTACCGTAAATGAAGGACTTTCTCAAAATAGTGTAGTTAGTATTGCTCAAGATTCTATTGGCTATATTTGGTTTGCTACTCAAGATGGACTCAACCAATATGATGGTAGAAATTTTATCTATCACAATAGACAATTTAAAGATGTCACTCGCAAAAACTACAGTCACTTAGGGCAAATCTATACTGATAATTTTGGCGACTTTTGGATTTATAGTCAAAACGGTTTCATAGAACGTTATGATTATAAATCCAAAACATTTAAAACATTTACTGAACATAAAGACGTTAACTTAATCTACAGACCTCAACAAAAAAAACTATGGTATAGCAGCTTAAATAAAGGGTTGTTTGAGGTAGATTTCTACACTAAGACAAAAAAACCATTGTTTGAAAATGAATTGTTCAATAAAACTGTTTTTGATATTATTACATACAATGATGGTCACCTATTAGCAACTTCCAATGGCATTTATCAAACTCAGGATTCTAAACTAAAATCAAGATTCAATACAAAAGATATTCCGGTCAGTAGTTTATCTATCTTAGACAATACTCTTATCGTTGGCACATACGGAAAAGGAATCTTCTATTTCAATTTAAAGACAGAAGAAAAACTAGACGAATGGTCAACATTATTTCCTTCAGATTTAAATGTTCAGGATATTATTATAGATTCAAAATCACGACTTTGGATTGCTACTTATGGAAATGGTGTTTTTCTAAAAGAACCGCAAAATAAGATCGTAAGACATTTTGAAGCCCAAAAAGAAGACCCTTATGCTTTACACTATAATGACGTTCTTAAAATTTTTGAAGACAACACAGGTGTTATATGGTTTGGCACAGATGGTAGTGGTTTAAGTTTTTATGATGAAACCCTAGTTAAATTCAATATTAAAACTAACGACCAAACATCAGCTAATGTTAATGTAGATGTGATACGTGCAATAGCAGTATCTGATAAAACAATTTGGCTCGGAACTTCTGGCAAAGGATTAACTTCAATAAACAGAACTTCTAACCAAGATGAAAAAACCTATACAGACACAAATTCGGAATTAAAAGGTAATCGAATTATGAGCTTGCTACTTCAAGACAATCGCCTTTGGATTGGTCATCAAGGTTTTGGTCTACAATATTTTGAAAACAATAGCTTTAAAAATATACCTGAATTTAATAATAAAACCATCTGGAAAATAGCTTCCAACGACCAAAATTATATTTGGGTGGCAACTCGAAATTCAGGATTATTTCAATTCAATTTTAAAACCAATAGCATTAAAAATTGGAACACTAATAATTCAAACATAAAAACCAATAACATAAGAACATTTGATTTTAATACCGATGGAACATATGTCTTCATTGGCTCAGGCGATAACGGTGTTTATATATTAAATACAAAAACAAATACTATAAAACCAGTTGAACACCTTGAAGGTGGTGTTAAATCACTACTATTTAATAATAACAAACTGTATGTTGGCACCAACGGAAATGGTATAAAAATTTGGAATTTAACATCTAATGAAATTAATTTTATCACCAAAAAAGATGGCCTTTCTAATGCCGTTATTTATGGCATTCTATTGGACGAAAGTCAAAATATATGGATTAGCTCTAATCGTGGAATTTCAAAAATAGAGTTAACTAATGCCATTCCAAAAATCACAAATTATTCTAATTATGATGGTTTACAATCGTTTGAATTTAACACAGGTGCCTATGCAAAAGCGGACGATGGTACGTTATTTTTCGGTGGATTAGAAGGTTTAAATTGGTTTAAGCCATCGCAAATACAACAAAACACTAGTCAACCTAAAACGGTAATTTCCAATATCGATTTATTCAACACACCTTTAGAAGAAGAAAAATCCATTTTTAAGCATAGTGAAAACACATTAGCATTTACATTTTCAAGCTTACAATTTTCGCAACCTGAACGAAATTTATACCAATATCAGCTCGTTCCGCACGATGCAAAATGGTTAGACAACGGAAATGTAAATAGCGCACATTACACCAATCTTGAACCCAATGATTATACATTTTCTGTAAAATCAAGCAATTATGATGGAGTTTGGAATGATAATGTTGCCTCATTTCCATTTCAAATAAAAAATCCTTGGTATAAAACCAACATCGCTTTTATAGTGTATGCATTTTTATTACTACTAGTACTTTATGCTATTTACAGTTATTTTAAATTTAAGTGGAAATTACAAACACAGGTGAGATTAGAGCACGCAGAAACAGAACGTTTACAACAGCTCGATAGGTTTAAAACCCAATTATACACCAATATTTCGCATGAATTTAGAACACCATTAACCTTAATTTCTGGGCCTATTGACAAACAATTAACTAATAAATATTTAAAGCAGAATGATCGCAAAGATCTACAATTGGTAAAACAAAATGCAATGCGACTGTTAGGTTTGGTCAACCAAATGATGGATTTATCCTTAATTGATGCAGGACAAATTAAATTAAAAATAGAACAAGGTAATTTAGGGATTATTCTGAAACAATTAGTTTTAGCATTTCAGTACAAAGCGAATGAAAAAAATATAAATATTAAATCCACCATAGCTGAATTAGACAACTCTTGGTTTGATAAAGATATTATTGAAAAAATAAGTTCTAACCTACTCTCTAATGCGGTTAAATATTCACCTGAAAAATCCACAATATATTTTATCGCACAGCAACAGAACAACCAATTACAACTATCGGTTGTTAATCAAAACAATCAAATAAAAGCAGATAAGTTAGGGCAATTGTTTCAGCGTTTTTATCAAGACAACGAAGCCTCAGAAGGTATTGGTGTTGGTTTGGCATTGGTAAAAGACTTAGTTACCTTATCTAAAGGCACTATTTTAGCAAACACGTATGAGGAAAATAAAATACAATTCAGCATCACATTACCAATAGAAAAAGATGCTTTTGAAGAATTTGAATTAATTAAAACAGCCGAAGAAGTTATCCTTTCTGAAACTAATAAAACTGCAAAAAAAGACCAACCTACAATTGTCATTATTGATGATGAAGCTGACATTTTAAATTTTGTAGCTTCCATATTTAAGAACAACTACTCAATTATAAAAACAACGAATTCTGTAAAGGCTTTAGATTTAATTAGAAAACAACTACCCGACTTAGTTATAAGTGATATTATGATGCCTAATATAGATGGTCTTGAGCTCTGCAATCAATTAAAAAAAGACATAATAACCAGCCATATTCCCATTATTCTATTGACTGCAAAAGTTACTCAGAGTCAAAAACTTGAAGGGTTAGAAACTGGCGCAGATGCTTATGTAACCAAACCATTTAATGCTGATATTCTAAAAGTCCGCGTTAATAAACTCATAGAAACACGAGCGCAACTTAAGCAACGTTTTAATGAGCAACCCATCCTTACAAAAGCATTAGAAGTGACATCTGTTGAAGCAGAATTTATGCAACGTTTAAAAGACGTTTTAGACAAACATTTGGTAAACCCTGAATTTACAACAGACGCATTTGGTAAATATATGCTAATGAGCAGAACACAATTGCACAGAAAGCTAAAAGCTATTGTTGGTATGACAACATCTGAATTTATTAGATCGCAACGTATGTTATTGGCAAGAGATATATTAAAGAAACAAAATATTAGTATTTCTGAAGCTGCTTATTTAGTTGGCTTTAATTCTGTTAGCTACTTTATAAAATGCTTTAAAAAGAGCTACAACGAAACACCTTCACAATATTTAGAGCGATACAACTCTTAATTTCACTAGCACTAATGTTAGTGTTACATATCTTCTACATCTTGAAACATTTGTAGCATCTCTACTTTCACTTCTATAATAGCTTTGTAAATACAAGATCCTTATTTGTATACAAATGTCTAAACTAAAAACCGCAAACGAAGCAGAAACTAAACTGCCTACTCAACTTTACATCGCTGTAGACCACCTTAAAGATGGTACATATCAATTAAATGTTATGAACAATAACACAGTTGTCTCATCTATAAAATTTAAAAAATAAACTGTCATTGCTAGCAAAGCGTGGCAATCTTATTAATTGAAAAATAAAATATTATGAAAACAAAACTCACACTTTTAGCATTGCTAATTTCAATAATTAGTATGGCGCAAAACGGCATCAATTACAAAGCACTTATTAAAGATGCTAATGGGAATATAATAGCTAATCAAAGCATAGATATCGTATTTAGTATTCAACATGAAAGTGTTATACAATTCAGTGAATTACAACAAATTGTAACAGATGACAATGGAATTGCTATTGCAACAATTGGGGAGGGCTCTGTAATTACTAGCACTTTTGATGCCATTGATTGGGAACTAAGACAATTAGAATTAAATGTCCAAATTGATTTAGGAAATGGCTTAGTTGACTTTGGTAATAGTCCGTTTAACGCCGTGCCTTATGCAATAGAAACTTTAAATAAAGATGGCCTTACCGCTATTAACGAAGGTAATGGAATTGGCTGGCGATTAGCAGGTGTTATTACAGATGGAGAAGAGGGTTATGGAGATATTGGAAATAATGCAACAGATTTAAGTGTAAGCGATGCTAACGGAGCTTCTTTAATATATCCCTATGGAGCAACTGGTATAGGTTCATTTGCTACTGGCGTAAATACTATAGCATTTGGAGATTATGCTAATGCTATAGGATTTGGGACACTAGCCTCAGGGGCAAGAGCATTTGCATCAGGAAGAGATACTCAAGCTTCTGGCTCTAACTCTACAGCAATGGGAGTATTTTCTAATGCTTCTGGAGAGGTTTCTTTTGCCATAGGTGCTTCTGCCGAAGCATCTGGAAATTATGCTTCGGCTATTGGACGAGGCTCAAAAGCAGAATCTTCATATTCTACAGTAATTGGACGTTACAATTTTGGTGGAGGAAATAATTCAAGTTGGATTGAATCTGATCCTCTTTTTGAAATTGGAAACGGAACTTCAGATTCTAATAGAAGTAATGCATTAACCGTTTATAAAAATGGACAACATATTATCAATTCAAGTTCAACTGGTTTGTCAATAAATTCCGAAAATTTTGGTTTAATTATTAATGAAACTTTAGAAGGTATTTATATAAATAATGCTGAACAAAGAGGTATTCGTATTCTTAATCCAGGTGCAGATGGCATTTATGTTACAGGTGCAGATGATAAAGGTGGTTATTTTAGTGGAACAACAGCAGGCATTCATGCAGAAAGTTCATCTAATAGTAATCCAGATATTATACTTGGTGGTAATAGTAGTGCTAACGATAGTGATGATGGAATAATTTCTACAGATCCATCCTATATCAATGGAGATATGTATTTAAGAACCTATGATGCTTTAGTAGTTGAATTAGATTATGATAATAATAATGCAGGAAATTTTATTGTTAAAAACGGAACGGGAAATAATCTGCTAAATATAAACGAATCTGGAAATGCTACTTTATCAGGATCACTAACCCAAAATTCTGATCGTCGACTTAAAAAAGATATTGAAAATCTAGATTATGGACTAAAAGAAATCTTGCAACTACAACCAAAACAATACTTCTGGAAAAACCAAGAGCAGGACAAAAAAAAGTCATTAGGACTTATCGCACAAGACGTTCAAAGTATAATTAGTGAAATCGTTACTAGTCAAGATGATGAATTGAGAACCTTAGGCATTAGTTATACCGAATTAATTCCTGTACTCATTAACGCCATAAAAGAGCAAAATAAGATTATTGAAAGTCAAGGAGACGCTTTAAAAGCATCTAATACTAATTACGAAGCACTTCTATCTCGTATAGAACAGCTAGAGGCTAACACATCAAATTAATTTAAAAATAGATAGATACTCTCATCTCCAAAAACACAAATACTATGCAACCAATATTACACTTTATAAAATCAACAAAATTAATCTTAAGCATACTCTTATTGTGCCCTTACATTTTACTAGCCCAATGGACACAGCTTGGCAATGATATCGATGGAGAAGCTATAAACGACCAATCGGGTTATGCCATTAGTTTAAGTGCCAATGGAAATACGGTAGCTATTGGTGCACCTTTTAATGATGACGGTGGAGCAGCTTCTGGACAAGTTAGAGTATTCGAAAACAACGCTAATCTATGGCAACAAAAAGGGAATGATATCGATGGTATCGAAGCTAGCGACAAATTTGGTTTTTCAGTAAGTATAAGCGCAGATGGTAATACGATTGCGGTAGGCGCACCAGATAATAATGCTAATGGTTTTGAATCTGGCCATGTAAGAGTCTTCCAATTTCAAGGAAACGATTGGGTTCAGATTGGAAATGATATTATTGGAGAAGCGCTTAGCGACCATTCTGGCTATTCTATAAGTCTTAGTGATGATGGCAATCGCCTCGCCATTGGCGCACCAGATAATGGGCTCGTAGAAAATGTAGGTAGTAATTATGGACAAGTACGAGTCTATGAGAATCAGAGTAACAATTGGGTGCAAATTGGTAATGATATTGATGGTGAAAATCCCGAAGACAATTCAGGTTTTGCTGTGAGTCTTAATGGAGACGGAAGCATTGTTGCTATTGGTGCGCCAAACAACAATGATGCAGTACAAGGTGCTGGACAGGTAAGAATTTATGCTTTTGAAACTGATACTTGGGTTCAAATTGGTGAAGACATCGATGGAGAGGCACTAAATGATAAATTTGGAGGTGCTGTGAGTTTAAATAATCTCGGTACTATTCTCGCCGTTGGTGCTAGAGACCATAATGGCATTGGTCATGTTCGTATTTTTGAAAATCTTGCCAATACTTGGACGCAAATAGGAAGTGATATTGATGGTGAAGCTATCGATGATGAATTTGGCATTTCAGTAAGCCTTAATGCAGACGGAACTATTCTTGCTGCTGGAGCACGTTATAATAGTGGCTTTTTAGGAGATGCAGGTCATACACGAGTTTATAGAAATCAATCGGGCAATTGGGAACAAATCGATGAGGATATTGATGGCGAGGCCATAGAAGATCGTTCCGGAACCTCTGTAAGTCTAAGTGCAGATGGCAGTATTGTAGTCATTGGTGCCTATCTTAATGATGGTAACGGTTCTAATTCTGGGCAAGTGCGTCTGTTTTCTAATCCCAATGTTTTAAATATTGAAAGTATCAATGCTATGGATAAACTCATTGTATATCCTAATCCTACAACAACTCTAATACATATAGATTTAGAAAAAAGGATTAACTATTCTAAAATACAACTCTATAATATCGAAGGAAAATTATTGTATACACAAAATCATAACAATTCAAATCATGTAACAATTAATATGACGTCTTTTTCTAAAGGCATCTATGTTTTAAAGTTACAATTAGATAAAACACAAAAGGCTTTAAAAGTGATTAAGCAATAAAACGCTACGATTAAAGTAGAACGATATAATAATTTAAAAGATGAAAAAAAATATACTTTTTGTATTCCTGTTACTTTCAGCAATAGGATATACACAAAACGGCATCAATTACAAAGCATTAATTAAAGATGATTTAGGAAACGTAATCGCAAACAGTTCCATAAACATAAAATTTAAAATTTTAGAAAGCGATGCACAAACCAATGTCTATGAAGAAACCCACTCGCCAACAACCGACGACAATGGAATCATCATCGTGAATATTGGAGAAGGCACAATTATCAGCGGTATTTTTGATGATATAAATTGGGGAAACGACAATCATTATTTAAATATCAAAATAGATTCAGGTTCAGGATTCGTTAATTTAGGAACTGTACAGTTTTCTGCTGTGCCTTATGCGTTTCATGCCAAAAAAGCTGCAAATGTAAAGGGTCTTAAAGCTATAGATGAGGGTAATGGTATGGGTTGGAGATTAATTGATAGAAATCCTGCCAATTATGACAATATTGGTTATAATGCCATTGATTTAAGTTTTGTCGATGACCCAAATCTGGGATTAGGAGCGACAGGTAGTTATGCTTTTAGTCTAGGATATAATGGAACTGCCTCTGGAGAATATGCATTAGCTTTTGGTAACCAAAACTATAGTTTAAATGATTATGCTATTGCTTTAGGAAACAACAATAATGTTACCGGTTTAAATAGCACAGCTATTGGAGCTATCAATCAAGTGAGCGGTGATTATGCTTTTGCCGCTGGATTGCAGAATGAAGCTTCTTCAAATTACTCGATTGCCTTAGATGCAAATGCAATCGCTTCTGGTGAATATGCTATTGCTTTGGGAAATACAATTTCTGAATCCTATGCTTCTACAGCAATAGGGAGGTACAATGTAGGTGGAGGAGATCCTATAAATTGGTCTAATAATGATCCCGTTTTTGAAATTGGAAATGGTTCTTCTGATTCAGAAAGGAACAACGCTTTAACGGTATTCAAAAATGGAAGGCATGTTATAAATTCTAGTTCAAGTTCTTTAATAATCAATTCTGGCGGAACCGGTATTCAAATTAATAACCCACGTTTTACCGGAGTTGATATTCGTAATCCAAGGAGAAATGGTGTTACCGTAGCTACAGCTACCGATTATGGAGCATATATAAGAGGATATTCAGCTGGAATACATGCTGAAGCTGGTTATAATCCTAACCCTGATATTGTTTTAGGTGGAACTTTTGATAGTGAAGATGGTGATAATGGTATAATTGCTTCTGACCCTATATATACTAGTAGCGATATCTATCTAAGAAGTAACGATGATATAATTTTGGAGTTAGACAATGATAATAATGAACCTGGTGTCTTTAGAATAAGAAACAGTAGTAATACAGATATTTTTACAGTAAATGAATCTGGAAATGTAAACATGAGTGGTAGACTACAAATTGGCACAGAGACTATTGAAGATACAGGTTCTAATCAACTATCATTTGGTGCAAGTTTAATTCCAGACTCAAACAACTCATATCGATTAGGAAATAGTTCTAACAGATGGATTGGCGTTTGGGCAATAGATGGTACAATCAATACTTCCGATAGAAGAAGTAAAACCAACATTGCCAATTTAAATTACGGTTTAGAAGACATATTGAAACTAAAACCTGTAAGCTTCAATTGGAAAACAAATCCAAATGATGATACCAAACTGGGCTTAATAGCCCAAGATTTATTAAAAGTGATTCCTGAAGTGGTAAAAACCCACGAATTGGAAACTGATGAGAATGGAAACAAAGTAAAAAAGGAACTAGAGCGTATGGGAGTTTACTATTCAGATTTGGTGCCTGTGCTTATTAATGCTATTAAAGAACAGCAAGAACTCATATCAAATCAAGATTCAAAAATTGCTGGACTCACAGCAGAAGTGGAAGACTTAAAAAGTCTCAATGCACGTATCAAACGCATTGAAACAGTATTAAAAACTTCGAACCAACTTAATAATTAAAACTTTAAGCTATGAAATATATACTCACTTTTATAATTATGCTATTCATTCTTATGAGCAGTTTCGCTCAAAACGGCATAAACTACAAAGCATTAATTAAGGATGATTTAGGAAATATCGTGGCAAACCAAGCCATAGATGTGCAATTTTCAATTTTGCAAGACGGAGTAGAGGTATATCGAGAAGTGCATACTACAATTACGGATGACAACGGACTTATTATTGTAAACATAGGAGAAGGCACAATAGGCTTCGGTCTTTTCGAAGATATAGATTGGGGAGCTAGCGATCATTTTTTAAACGTAAGAATAGATACAGGCTCTGGTTTGGTAAATCTAGGCACAACACCATTTAGTGCAGTACCTTATGCTTTAAGCGCCGCAAATGTTACTGGATTAGAAGCTATTGATGAAGGCAATGGCATCGGTTGGAGACTGGCTGGTCGCAATCCAGATAATCATGGCGATGTTGGTTTAAATGCTATTGATCTCAGTTTTAACCTTGCAGCATCAACAGTTAGAGGTGCTATGGGAAATTATGCTTTTGCCACAGGACTTAACACTACAGCTTCAGGAACTTATGCTACAGCTATGGGCAGAACCACTGTCGCTTCAGAATTTAGTACAATAGCAATCGGCAATCAAGCAACAGCATCAAGCGTTGGTTCCATATCACTGGGAAGTTTTACAATAGCAAATGGAAATAATTCTACGGCAATAGGAAGTCAAACAACAGCATCAGGAGATTATTCTACTGCAATGGGAAGTCAAACAAATGCAATAGGAGATTATTCTATAGCGATAGGTAGGAACACAGCAGCAACAGGAAATTATTCTATTGCGATGGGTAGAAACACAACAGCAAATTCATATTCCACGGCGATGGGAGATGGCACTGAAGCATCAGGACTTTATTCCACAGCAATGGGATATAATACAACAGCCTCACATCAAGCTGCTACAGCTATGGGATGGGAGACAGAAGCATCAGGAAATTATTCCACAGCAATGGGATTAAATAGTGTAGCTTCAGGGAATTATTCTTTTGCGATGGGACTAAATAACAATGCATCAGGAGATGCTTCTTTTTCAATGGGTATTGATACCAGAGCACCTTCGTATTTAGAGACTGTTTTTGGAGTTTATAATACCCTCTACACGCCTAACTCTTCGAGTGAATGGAATTCTAACGATCGTTTATTTGTAATTGGAAATGGCGGAGGATTTATTTCTCGCTCCAACGCAATGGTCGTTTTAAAGAACGGTAATATCGGTATTGGTACAGATACACCTCAAGAATTATTACATATATCTGGTGGTCGTTTACGTATTGGCTCAGAAACTATTGAAGACACAGGCAGTAATCGTTTATCGTTTAATGCCTCATTACTACCAGATGTTGATGATGCTATGAATTTGGGTAATGCAAACTTTAGATGGAACGCAGTTTGGTCTGTAGATGGAGCCATTAATACCTCAGACAGGCGTGGAAAGAAAAACATCAAAAACTTAAATTATGGTTTAGCGGAAATCTTACAAATGCAACCTGTAAGCTTCAATTGGAAAAGTAAAAATAATCCAGATCTCAAATTAGGTCTTATTGCTCAAGATCTTTTAAAATTAGTCCCAGAAGTCGTTAAAACACATTCATGGGAAATTGATGAAACAACCAATCAATTAACAAAAAAAGAGCTAGAGCGTTTAGGTGTATATTATTCAGATTTAGTACCAGTTCTTATTAACGCTATTAAAGAACAACAAGCAACAATAGATGCTTTAAAGACACGCATTAACCAACAGGAACATACAATAACAAATCAAGAACATATGAGTTTGGCTCAAACCACAACTTTAGAATCGCTTTTAATTAGAGTTAATTCGCTAGAGAAAATTAAAAATCAATAAACAGAAATTATGAAAACAGTACATCCAAATCTATTCAGATTATTTACAATGCTTTGTGTGGTAACATTAATCTACTCTTGCAGTAGTGATGATGATTCTTCATCTGAGCCTACAACTTTAGAATTGTTAACTACGGGTAAATGGTATACAGAATCAAAAACGCAAGGAAGTTACTCCGCATGTGATAAAAACAGCTATTTTGATTTTAAGACAAATGGCAACGTATCCTTTGAAGTATTTGATGATAGCTCAGGTCTTTGTGTGTTGTCTGCATCAATAATGACCACTTACACCTTAGATGGGGTCAATATAGATATTGATCTTACTCAAGATAGTCTAATTGGTGTTATAGATATTACTTCAGACATACTTACAGTAACTACCAGCGATGGAGACTCGATTACTTTCGATAAAATACAAGGGTAAACTAAATGAAAATTCTATTGGAAAATTGAGTTGATATGCAAAAAATTATATACTACGTAGCAAGTTCTCTAGATGGATTTATTGCAGGAAAAAATGATGATATAAGTCAATTTATACTTGAAAGTAAAGGTGTTGAAAAATACAAAGCTGAACTTTTAGAGTTTAAAACCGTATTAATGGGAAGGAGAACTTACGAATTCGGATTTAAATATGGTCTTAAGGCTGAGCAACCTGCTTATCCAAATATGGAACATTACATCTTTTCCGATTCGATGGAAATCGAAAATTCATCATTCAGTTCCTGCTGCGTAGGCGGAAAATTCGCAGGTTGGCTACTTGATAATGAGTTAATTGATAAAGTTAAATCCAATAATTTTAAAGGATGGAATCAAACTCTTTGGCAACTCATCTAATAATACAAAATGGAATCTAATTGAAACGGTGTCTTTTGATGATGGACTTAAAATATTGACCTATGAAAAGTAAAAAATAGAATTTCTGAGCTATGCTAAACATCATACTAATTTGTTACCTAAATCCAATTTGTAATGACATCTCTTATTTAATTTTAAAAACCCCAAATCATGTATAGTAACCATAATTTTAACAACATCTTAGATGAAATTAAGGCCATTAGTTTTTTTTCAAGATCACTTTATCATAAAAATTCTGTAGAGGACGTCCTTTGGGATATTACCAAAAATGTAATTCATAAACTAGGATTTGTAGATTGTGTAATTTATACATTTGATAAAAAGAAAGGAGTGTTGGTTCAAAAAGCAGCCTATGGACAAAAAAACCCTATTGAAAATATTATTTATAAACACTTACAAATTCCAATGGGAGAAGGCATTGTGGGAAGTGTTGCAGTAAATAAGCAAGCTGAAATAATACCCAATACAAAGCACGATAAACGCTATATCATAGATGACGAGGCCAGATGTTCTGAAATATGTATTCCAATTCTAATGGACGATACCCTTTTTGGTATCATTGATTCTGAACATCCTGATGCAAATTTTTTTAATGAAAAACACCTGCATCTTCTAACAATAATAGCTGCATTATGTTCGCAGAAAATAAAAGAAATTCAGACCAAATTACGTAAACCTTTTACAAAAGCCAATCAATATTTTAAAAAGCTAGAAGGTCTAATGAGATTGAGCAAAATATATCGAAACCCCAGTTTAACGCTTTCCTCGACTGCCGAATATTTAGGAATTTCAGCTTGCTACCTTTCAAGTATGGTTAATAATCTGCTCAATAAAAGCTTTATTGATTTTATAAATGAATATCGTGTGGAGGATGTAAAAAACCATCTTCATTCTAAAGAATTTGCTCATTATACCATTGTATCCGTAGGTCTAGAAGCTGGCTTTAACTCAAAATCTGCTTTTTATTCGGCTTTTAAAAAACATACAGGTCTTACACCTTCACAGTACAAGAATAAATTGAGCTTAGTATCCTAAATTTCAAAAGTAAATGATAATAGAATTTAGTGTAAGCAATTAAACTAAACATTCTAATTCAGGTCTTAGCGGTACTCATTTTGTTATTATGTATTTATAAAATATGTCTTTTTGGAAAATTCATTTCTAGCCGAAAACATTATAAAAACTGCTAAGACTATCGTTCATATATTTTTAAAGACTAGTTTAATTTGTCCGTATTCTTTCACAGTTAAAGAAACTGGACTCTGATAGCAATACCTCAAACTAAATTTGAAGTATAAACTTTAAAAAAACAATTATGAAATTTACGAAACAATTATTTAGTGTTCTTTTTATAGCAAGTATGCTATTAGCTTGTTCGCCAGAAGATGGTAAGGATGGTATCAATGGTGTGGATGGTTCTGAAGGACCACAAGGTGAAACTGGCACGGCAAATGTCATTTACTCGGACTGGATTGCTTCAGGTTTTCCAAATTCAATCAACGGTAATTTTGATCAATGGGAAATGTATGCGCCTGAGCTTACCCAAGAAATCCATGACACGGGAGTCATATTGGTTTATGCCAGAGTTGGAAATCTTATCTATTCAATCCCAAGGTCATTTTTTAGTACAGTTCAAGAGGAATGGGGTTATAGACTGTTAGGCATTAATGATACACTTATCGCTATTCGTGTGCATTCAATAGACGGAAGTAACATTGGCACACCCTTTTTGAATGAAGATTTTAGATACATAATCATTCCTGGAGGTACACCTACTACAAGTTCCAGATCAGCAATCGATTACACAACGATGTCCTATGACGAAATTACGGCCCATTTTAATATCCCTAATTAATAGCTGTAGCCCTTTTTTCCCTAACGATAAATAACAGAATCATCGCATAAGTCATTTTGAAGTTCATTTGGTGTAAGGGCTATTTTTTATAAAGAAACAGAATCATGAAAAAAATACTAGTTTTAATAACCATCCTATTCATACCACATTTTGCAATCGCACAACAAAAGCTAACAACAATTAAAGTCAGTGCTCGCGCGGTTCATACAGACGATTCCCCAGAATTTAAGGCCATCATTTCCCTTAGCAATGCCTACTCTAGTCTTCCTGCAGAAATGACAACACTAGATATACTGAAAAAACAGTACAAAGAGGCACTTAAGGCCAAAGGCATTTCTTGGAGTGAGTTGAAAGAAAACCCCAACGATTTTGGCTATGAAACTACGAACTATGGTAAAGAAGCGACGCTTTATGAATACCGAACTAAATCCCTAGAAAAAATGATAACCTTCCTTAAGGTACAATCTTTAGGAGTTGTCCCTACAAGTTATGTTTCGGTAATTACCATCGACAAGGAAGAAGCTAAGGCATTGTGCCAAAAAGCCCTTGATAGTGCAAAAGAAAGCGCAAAAATCATTGCCGCGGCAATGAGCAAAGAACTTGGGGACATACAGGAAATAGAGGGTTCAAATAACCGATTGGGTGAAGACATTGAAACATATTTATACCACGACAAACCTGCTGCTCAATATATTTATATGCTTAATGTCATATTTACAGTAAAGTGAATAGTATATTATTCTTATAAATAAAGCTAATGTAACCCTTGACATTTTTGATTATAGTTTAGAGACTTAAAACTACATAACACTTCAAATAAAGAAATCATGATTTTAATAAAATCCATTATTCAGAAAAATAGTGCTTATACACCAACAACATTTAAAACCATTATTCTTTCAATATTAGTATTGATTTTTATGGGATGTGAGGATGATCCATCTAGTCAGTTTGGATTTGAAGAATCTAGTTTTAACATTGATCTTTTTGAACAAAACATTATTGATTATGTCAATGCAGGAAACAACAGTCCAATAGGTTGGGCTTATACCATTAGCGAGCAAGGTACCTTATCTAAATCTGATGCTTTTGGACAAGCAAGAACAAGTAGTGATGGAGCCATAAACTTTTCAGAAAATAAAGAAATTAATATCGCTAGCGTAACCAAATTTTATACTGCCATAGCCGTAATGCAATTATTGGAAGCTAATAATCTCACAATAGAAGACCCAATTGCACCTTGGTTACCAGCATCTTGGGATACAGACGATGGCATAGATGGTCTTAACTTTAAAGATTTATTGAAACACGAATCTGGTTTAGAAAGCAGCAATAATAATTTTGATGTTACCTTAGGTTATGAGGGTCTTAAACAGTGTATAGGTACTGGTGTTGTAAATTCTCAAACTCGTAATTATCTGAATGTAAATTTTGCATTATTTAGAGTGTTAATACCATCGTTATGGGATGCGTCAGATGACACCAATGCTATTGATATAGAACATGATGGGAATACGCAATTTATGTATCTGTTATATATGCAAGAAAATATTTTTGATCGACTACAATTACCTGTTGTCGATTGCTACCCAGAAGACCGAAATATAGCAACACTTTATTATAATGTTAACGATATAAATACACAGACGAATGGACTGTTTTATAATGATTGGAATAACAAATCTGGTGGTGGAGGCTATTTTATGAGTGCAAGAGAAATGGCTGTAGTCAATGCATATTTTGAGCATACAGAGGTTTTAGTAAGTGCTAGCCAACGCGCTATAATGAAGGAGCATCGTTTAGGAATGGACCGAGAAGACACATCTAGAGAAGCACACAATAACTATTATGGTAAAGGAGGCTCTATTGGTACTGGAGGAGGCGCATCAGTTTCTCAAGGGGTTAGGGCGCATATAGCAATGTTTCCAATAAATGGAATAGACTGTGTCGTTGTAATGAATTCTCAAGGAGTTACATTTACTGGAAACACAAATTTAGGACAAATGATATATGATGCCTATAATAACGCTTGGGAATAAAGGACAATTAGAATGAAGAAATTAACAGTTATAATCTCATTAATAATTATTGGTTTCAGTAGTTGCTCTGACTTAAATAACTTTAATCGCTTAGACAGTGATAAATTGGATACTAAAGAAGAGTGTATCGAGCATCTGAAAAATGAAATTAAGTCGAAAAGTGACTTTGAGAATGCAGAATTTGAATTATTTAATGTAAACGGCTTTCCAACAGCAGAACAACAACTATTCCTGGCGCATCGTCTTGGGGCTATAAATTTGTCATTAGAGTTAAACCTTTAGACATAGATAAATGGACTCAAGGAATGCTGAAAACAGAACCAACAGATTACGATTTAATATGGACAAAGAAGATTGTTGAAAACAGAGCAGATGAATGGGAAACCAATAGTCCTCCAGAATTTTATATTCGTAAAGAGAACAGTACTATGGTAATTGTATATAGAACTGAAGGGATTGTTTATAAACGTTTCATTGCAAATTAAAATTAAAACTGTTGATTGTAAAGCGATAACCGATGCCAATAGTTAGGTGCAAACTTGGTATTTCCTTATAGACGAAATTAATTTAATATATGGATAATGATGTTTTAATAAATATCACTAGCATCCGAAAGTCGTTATTTTAAAAAGCCCTCAGAATCTCTTATTTTAGGGTTCTACAAAAAACTTTTCAAATATGGGACTCTTCAGGCGAAACAAAAATACCAATAAACCAATAATTCGA
>Ga0209633_10002451_pt1 | contig 17926 bp, 20 predicted proteins | sample Cruoilmetagenom1_FD_187290 | JGI IMG/M metagenome (GOLD analysis project Ga0209633, IMG submission 187290) | Oil polluted marine microbial communities from Coal Oil Point, Santa Barbara, California, USA - Sample 1 (SPAdes) (version 2) | ecosystem: Environmental > Aquatic > Marine > Oil seeps ... | reverse complement strand
CCAAACTTAAAAAAAATTCAAATGAAAAAATTCAAAATTTATTTTATTGCTATCGCAGCAATCATGTTGTTTAGCACAAACTCTTTTTCTCAGGAAAAAACAGAAAGAAGAGAAGCCAGGGAAAAAGCAATTATTTTTTTTATGAACTTATATAATTGCGGAATACCACTTGTAGGCATTGAAAACCCAATAGGGGTAATGAGTAGCAGGTTTAGAAAACCAGATCAGGTTTTACAACCTTGGATGTTTGGACACGGAGAAACTAAAGCTACCTGTTTATGGCTAAAAAATTTATCTAAATTAAAGCCGACTAATATAGTGGATGGGAGAGAGCAAAGATTACACAGACTCCCAAAAACAAAAGATAGGGCTAAATTAAGATCAAAAACATTTCCAGGCATAGCAAAGGCAATGGCTGATCAATGGGGAATAACTAAATCAAATATTTATCAATTAGATTTGTTTTCATGACTGAGCTTCAAAGAGCAAAAGACAAAGCCGACAAGTATTTCAGTTTATACGTCCGGCAAAGAGATGCAGTAAATGGTATAGTCAAATGTTGTACTTGTGGTCAATGGCATCACTGGAAACAGATGGATGCTGGACATTTTATGTCAAGACGTTATGAGGCCACAAGATTTGATGAAATGAATACTGGGCCTCAGTGCCGCGCAGATAATCGCTATAATCAGGGGAGGCAATTCGAAATGAGCAAATACCTTGATAAGAAGTACGGATTTGGAACAGCCTCTAAAATGGAAATGAAATCAAAGATGTTTTGCAAGAGAGATCGGTTTGATTACGAGCACATTGCAGATACTTTTAAAAATAAACTTACATCACTATTGAATAACTAAAATATTTTATTATATTTGTACTTTAATAACTTAAACAAGTAAAAATGGAAAACACAAAAACTAAAATTAGTGAAGAAATTACAATTGTACTACCTGGAAAGTACGGAATAAGCAAAACAAGTTCGGATGCATTACTTAAAGATTGTTTAGAAATAACTAAGAATTTCGCAAAATTGGAATTCGACTATAATGAAATAATTAATGCTAAAGAAAATAGTTTAGAACTATCCAGTCAATCAAAATCATTAAGGAATAAGTATGTAAAAATTCGCACCGGTTATGATCGTGCGATAGTTTCATCAAAAGAGAAGGCGCAAAAAGAAGTAAATGCACATAACGAACTCAGGCGGGATGTCAAAGAAGAAGTGACAAAAAGAGAAGATGCATTGAGGGATAAAGAATTGCATTTCGAGAAAATTGAAGAGGCCAAACGGGAAAAAGTAAGACAGGAAAGAAATACTATTTTAGAAAAATATGAAGCTGTTTATGGAATGGGTGATATTTCATTGATGACTGATGATGTTTGGAAGCATTTTATAAATGGTGTTAAGGCTGAATTTGAAGCAAAAAAAGAGGCTGAAAAGAAAGCCGAAGCGGAAAGGATAGCTAAAATTGAAGCTGATAGAATTGAGCAAGAGCGTATTAGCAAGGAAAATGAACAGCTAAAAAAAGAAGCTGAGATTGAAAGAAAAAGATTGCTAAAAATTGAGAAGGAACGAAAGGTAAAAGAGGAAAAAGAGCGTAAGATTAGAGAAGAAAAGCAAAGAAAAGAGCGCGAACAATTTGAAGCTAAACTAAAAAAAGAGCGCGAAGAAAAAGCAAGAATTGAAAAAGTAGAACGAGAGAAGCGCAAAAAACTTGAAGCTGAATTGAAAGCAAAGCAAGAGGTCGAGCAGAGAGAAAAAGACAGGATAGCAGCCGAAGAAAAAGAAAAATTCGAAGAATCCGAGCGGCTTAGACTTTCACCTATCAAAGATCAATTGAAAGTCTGGATTAAAGAAACAGAAATTGCTGATCCAACAAATGCAGAAATGAGTCCAGAGGTTTTTGAGAAGGTTGAGGAAATAATAATTAAGTTCAACAGTTTCAAGATTTGGGCAAATAAAGAAATCGAAAAACTAAAATGAAAACTCAAAATCAGCACATTCTATCATGGCTTGAATCAGGTAAGTCAATTAATGCAATTCAGGCATTGAATCATTTCGGGGTATTTAGACTATCTGCAAGAATTGCAAACTTGAAAGATCAAGGATTCAAAATTGAAACTAAGGTCATTAGGAGGAATAATAAAAATGTTGCTGATTATAAATTGAAATAAACGACTTCTAAGCGTCTATAATTCTTTTTAACTAATCTACCATGAAAGAAAAGAAAGCGAAACACAGGTACATTAAACTGCCAAATAAAGCAAATAAACACGTTCCTTTTGAATGGCAGGGGAAGACTAAAGAAAGCATTGAGGGTTCTTATAAAATTGTATTTGTTTTAGGACTGCTTTTTGTCTCTTGGATTTGCGCTTACGGACTTTATAAATTAATACAATGGTTGTTAATCCAGTTTTAGACAAAGAGAAGTTTTTATTTTTAGTTGAGTCTATCAAAAATCATGATGGCCCGGTAAAAATCGAGAAGGTAAAAAAGCGAAGGACCACGAGCCAAAACAGTTATTTACATATTCTTATCACAGTATTTGCAATCGAGATCGGAAACACGTTAGAAGAAATGAAAACCGATCTTAAACGAGATTGTGAATTTATGAGATACGAGAAAAATGACAATTGGTATCTCAGGCGGTCATCAGATTTGAACACAAAAGAAATGACTGATTGGATTGATTGGATAAGAAACAAAGCAGGAATTGAAGGATTTTATCTGCCTACACCGGATGATTATCATAGGAATTGGACGGCAATTGAACGGGAAATCGAAAGCCATAAACATTATTTATAATGGAAGAAAATGCAGAATTTATAGCACAATTTATAATGTTAGTTTATTTAGTTATTACGCTAATAATATGCCTCGTTTTTGATTACGAACCAATAAAGGCAGCTTTTTGGATATTATTTCCTGTTATATTCATAATGACATGGATATCAACAGCAATTAAACAATTAAAAGAATAATTTGTATATTTGAAGTACATGGTTATCAATAATGATATTGTCAAAAGCAGAAATTCAGTATTTCACGATACTAAAAGCAAAAGGAAAATTAAAGACAAAGCCTAAAAGCGATTTTAAAAAGGCAGCGGATTTTCTGTCTGCAAAGCTGCCAATTATGAAAAATTAATTGTATATTTACAGCGGGCTTAGATTGGTTTGATCACCAATTGAAAGCGGAAGCGATTACCGCCGCCCATCTTTTTTAATCGCACCATTAAAATAATCGCAAAATGAATTACAAAGATTTTTTAAAACAAAAAGTAAAAAGACACATCCTTTCAGGTTTTGACATTGAAGAAAAAGAACTCAATAAAAATCTATTTGACTTCCAAAAGTTTACAGTAAAGAGAGCATTAAAAGCTGGCAAGTATGCCATTTTTGCTGATACAGGGCAAGGAAAAACACCTATGCAATTAGACATTGCTCACCATGTCACATTAAAAACAAATAAACCAGTTCTTATTTTGGCTCCGCTTGCGGTAACTGGGCAAACGATTGAAGAGGGAATCAAGTTTGACATCCACATTGAAAGGCTCAAATCTGATGTTTTTGGGCAAGGAATATTCATTACAAACTATGAACAAATAGACAATATAAATACTGATCAATTTGGATGTATTTGTTTGGATGAAAGTTCTATACTTAAAAATGAGACCGGGAAATATAGAAATATTCTGATTGAGAAGTTTAAAAACACACCTTATAAGTTTTGCTTTTCAGCAACTCCAAGTCCAAACGACCCAATGGAATTAGGCAATCATGCTGAATTTTTAGATGTAATGAGCTATAATGAAATGCTTGCCATGTATTTTGTGCACGATGCTTCCAATACTTCAAAATGGAGATTAAAGGGCCATGCAATAAGCAAGTTTTATGAATTTGTAAGTAATTGGGCCATAATGTATTCACATCCAAAAGACATAGGTTTTGAAAACAGCCAATTTGATCTTCCTGAACTTGAGGTAATTGAAGATCAAATAAAAACAGAAGTTCCTGAAGGCGTATTGTTTGGAGGATTGGCCGTTAATGCGACTGAATACAACCAAAGTCTTAGGGAAACTCAACAATTCAGGATTGATAAAAGCATTGAAATTGTAAGCCAAATTAATAAAGATCAGCCAATTATAATTTGGGCTAAACAAAATGAAGAGGCCAAATCAATCCATAAACAACTATCTGAAAAAGGATATGATTGCAGGAATGTTCAGGGATCTGATTCAATGGAGAAAAAGGAAACTGATTTACTTGGTTTTGCTCATGGTGATTTTCAAATATTAATCACTAAACAAGAAATAGCATCTAAAGGATTAAATTATCAACATTGCCACTATCAGATATTCAATTCAGTTGATTTCTCATTTGAAAAAGCATATCAGGCAATGAGAAGATCTTGGAGATATGGACAAAAAAACAAAGTTACTGTGTGGATGGTAACCACCGACAGGATGATAAACGTAGTTAAAACTCAACAGGATAAACAAAGGCAATTCGCAATAATGCAACAAAGAATGTCTATTGCTGTAAATAAGAATTTGAATAAACAAATAACAAATACAATGACAAAAACAGAAGATATAAAAACAAGTGATTATTGGGTAATGAAAGGCGATTGTGTTCAGCGAATAAAGGAAATCGATGAGAACTCAATGGATTTAATTTTATTTTCTCCTCCATTTGCGGATTTATATACATACTCAAATCACGTTGAGGACATGGGAAATGTGTCTGGTTACGATGAATTTGTAGAACAATTCAGATATTTAGTGAAAGAATTAAAGAGGGTAATAAAACCTGGCCGAATAATTGCAATTCATTGCATGGACCTACCAACATTAAAAAGCAGGGATGGATATATCGGAATACGCAGATTTAGCTCAATCATTGGGGATATGTTTGAGGAATTAGATATGTTTTTGCACTCTGAATTTACCATTTGGAAAGATCCGTTATTGGCCGCCGTAAGGACTAAAACTATTGGACTGGCTCATAAACAATTATTAAAAGATAGTTCAATTATTAGAGCAGGATTGCCAGATAGAGTATTATGTTTTAAAACGAAAGAAGATAATGAAACTCCAATACAAAAGGAATTATTATCCGCTTATGTTCCAATGCATGAACATGACAAATTTCCAACGTCTCCAAGTGGATTTAATGAGTATTGGGGATATGATCCAGTATCAAAATATGGCAGATTAGAACAATACTCACACCAAGTATGGCAACGGTATGCTTCCCCTGTTTGGATGGACATTGACCAAACTAATACACTCCAATGGTCAAAAGCAAGAGTAAAAGAAGATGAAAAACACATTTGCCCTCTGCAATTGGATGTTATAGAAAGAATTATTTTGCTGTATTCAAATAAAGGCGAAACTGTAATGTCTCCATTTGGGGGGATAGGATCAGAAGGATATCAGGCTTTAAAAATGGGTAGAAAGTCAATAAGTATTGAGTTAAAACAAAGCTACTTTGATGTTAATAAAAGGAATCATAATAACGCAAACGATTTAAAAAAACAACTATCATTCGCATGAAAAACATAGAAATAATAGCAAACGAAATTCAAACATCAAAAGAAAAGTACGGGAACTTCAATTCTACTCATGAAATCTATGGAGTATTAAAAGAGGAAGTAGATGAATTCTTTGATGTCGTAAAAACAGGTAATTACAAGAATGATGATGAAGAGAAATGGGTGAAAGTGGACCGGATGAAATCAGAATTAACTCAAATTGCAGCCATAGCATTAAGAGCTATTGATGAACTTGAACACTCTAAAATCAATTGGATATGAGCGGAGGACATAACCGAAAGCCTTTAATGTGGAACGGAATGTATTTTAAAAGCATATCAGCATTAGCAGAATTTGAAGGAATAAAACGTTGCGGAATGGCCTATGTTTTAAAATGGAACAAGCCATTTCACGGACATGAGATAATTTTTTTGTAAATTTGTTTAAACCTGAAATTATGCATGAGGTAAAGTGTATAAAACAATCTAAAAAAAGCGGACTGATGTTTATAAAAGATGAAATCTATTCCGTGGAGAAGTGCAAAACAATGTCGCTTCATAAATATGTAATTGTTTGCGGAAAGTTTACAAATGCACATAATCAGATAAAAAAACTAAAGAGGATATTTTTAGCAAGTATCTGTAAGGAGCACTTAGAGTATATTAAATGAGATAATTTTTTTGTAAATTTGTGCAAATGTCATATAATACTAAGAAATTATATAATCAAGCGTTAAAGGTTATTGATGAAGTTGAGCCTTATTGGATAGAACAATTAGTCGCACATATGCCATGTTCAAAACCTACATTTTATGACCATTTTAAACTTGATTCTAACGAATTTAACACCTTAAAAGGATTATTAGAGAATATTAGAATTAATGCTTGTTTAGCTCAAGACAAAAAATGGTCGGAATCAGATAACGCCACTTTGCAATTAGCACACAGAAAATTAATCGGTTCTGATGAAGACAGGCGCAAATTAAGCCAAACTTACACAGACGTTAAATTAGACGGTAAACAGAACATTATAATTCAGGATGGCACTGAACTTGAAGCACCGTGAACATAATAAAGCCTCATGAAAACCAAGTTAAAATTATCAAGGGCAAAAAGCGGTTCAATTATGTCAAATGTGGCCGTAGATGGGGTAAAACATTTTTTATCAATCAGTTATTAATCAAGGCATTTATCAATCAAACTAAATCAGGTAAGCCATTTACTCCGTATAAAATAGGCATTTGGTTTCCTACCTACAAAGATTTAGACCACGTTTGGATAAAGGCAAAAGCCGATTTCTATGACGCTATTGCATCGAAAAACGAATCCTTAAAACAGATATTCACAATAACAGGCGGGCAAATAGATTTTTGGTCAATGGAAAATCCTGATTCTGGTCGTGGATATGCTTACGACAGAGCCATTTTAGACGAATTTGCCAAAGCTCGAAAAAATAAAGAAGCATGGCAAAGCACTATAAGACCGACATTAACCGATAGAAAAGGTGATGCATGGATTTTTTCTACTCCAAAAGGAAAGCATAATTATTTCTATTCCTTACATGAGGACCACGAAAAGCACAAAGATTGGGCGTTTTTTGTATTTACCAGTTACGATAATCCTTACTTGGACCCGGATGAAATAGACGCTGCTAAAAACCAACTGGATAAGATTACTTTCCAACAGGAATACTTAGCAATGGACGTTGATTCAAATGAGAGTCCATTCCTTTATTCGCTCACAGAGAGCCATTACGGTACTACGCCTGAGATTGATCCTAATATACCTTTGTGGTTGAGTTTCGACTTTAACGTACTACCACAGACCTGCATAATAGCACAAACGCCGGACATGGAAACCGTACACGTAAAAGATATTATAAGACTCGACAATGCATCCATTTATAAGATGTGTGATCACATAAAGGTAAAATTTCCTTATTATTGGACGGTAACCGGAGACGCATCAGGCCGGGCAAGGTCTGGAACTAACAATCTAAGCTATTGGCAGATAATCAGAAAAGAGTTAAATTTAAGTGATAGCCAAATAAAAGTAAGGCCATCAAATATGAGCCATAGAAACAGTCAGGTAATATGTAATTCGGTTTTAGAGCATAAAAAGGTACTTATCAATAAGAAATTAATCGAGTTGATTGATGATCTTGAATACGCTTTTACGGACGAAAGCGGTAAGCTGGTTAAAACCACTGATAGAGGATTGCACTTTTTTGACGGATTTAGGTATTTGCTTGATGCTATATTTCCAAATGTATTGAAATTAAAATAGGATTAAATAAAGATTGGTCACAAACCTACAAGAGAGACTAAAATATATGGATTATTCTAAGATATGACACTACTTGAATTAATACTACTCGGATTTCTAATTATTTGGGGTGTATATGCTTCGATTAAAGAAGGCATGATCTTCGAGAGATATGGGAAGTTGATTTCTGTATTTCCTTCCTATTTGAGAAAACCATTAGGCACGTGTGCTACTTGTATGTCGAGTACTTTTGGAAGCATATTTTTCTGGACGGCGTATTTTTGCGGCTGGATTGATTATGATTCGATTATAGTTCTCTATATTTGTTTTGTTTTCGCGTTAGCGGGGGCGAATTACTTAATCTCAAATTATTGATGACATTTTTCACTCGGTTGATAGGTTTATTCATGAGGCCAAAAAATAACACGGCCATTCATAAGGAGTATAAGCGATTAATTGAGCGTGTTGCGGTTATAGACGGTCGCGATCTTTATGCGTTTGTTGAATTGGGTGACATGCCTCACAACAGATATAACAAATGCACTCGATTCAGATCAGAATTTAATATGCGTCTTGATAGGGATTTTTTGGACTTTTATATTGAAAATACAGAAAAGGCCATTGATAGCGGGAAAATGAGAAATGTAACCAATGCTTTATCTGAATTGAAAATGCGCAAGGAAATGCTTTATAGCGCAGCCGCAAGTTATCGGCTGGCCAGTTGTGTGTATTTTTGGGAGGATGAAGATTTAACGGATTACGATTTTGAGATAGGCGATGACAAGATTGAAAGATTCAAGAAAATAAAATTTGAGGATTTTTTTTTAAGCGAGCCGATGAACAAGTTCTTACCTCAAATGAATATATCAGTAGAAGATTTAAGGGTTTATTCGGAGTTCGAAAAAGAACTAAAAAAATTGACTTCGCAACAATTGAGCGACAAGAAAGAAAGTCTAAACAAAACGACTACATGATGGTTGTCAATGATCCTTTGAAATATGATTTAATTAGTAAATATTCTATTCTGGACTATTATTCTTACATTGAAATAGTCAGCGCCAATACCGCCAAGATGAACAAAGATGGCCAAAGCAAGAATAAAGTACGAGGTAGATAGCAAGGAACTTGACGCACTCCAAAAGCAATTAGCAAAAATCCAAAAACAGAACGAAGGTGTTGAGGATTCTTTCGAGGATGTCAACAAAGAAGTCAAAAAAACGGGTGGGGCATTAACGGATTTAAAAGGTGCTGTTGCTGGAATAGGATTAGCAGCACTTGCTACTCAGGCACTTGTTGAATTTGCTAAATTATCTAAAGAGATCAACAAGAACCGAAAAGAGACTGCATTACTTACGGGTGAAACAGGTAAGGCACTCGATTCTATTACGGCTAAAATCAGGGCCACTTCTCAGGTATTCGACAAGGAATATAACGAGGTTTTAAGATCAGCAAACGCAGTCAGCAAGCAGTTAGGCATCACAATGACCGAATCAATGGATGGCATTAATGACGCCATGTCCAGAGGTTTGGATATTAACGGTGAGTATCTTGAAACTATCCGGGAGTATTCGCCATTCATGAAGCAAGCCGGAATAGACTTCAACCAGTTTAACATCTTAATCCAAAAGCAACTTACAGACGGCGTATTTTCCGATAAAGGTATTGATGCAATCAAAGAAGCGGTTATTTCTATTCAGGAAATGACTCCGGCGACAAGGGACGCACTAAAAGCAGTCGGGTTAAATACTAATCAATTAATCAAGGACATTGAAAGCGGAGCCAAAACTTATTTTGAAGTAATTCAGGATGTTGGCAGGGCTTTGGAAGATGTGACCGATCCAAGGGTGAGAGGACAGGTATTAGCTGATGTATTTCGTGGAGCGGGTGAGGATGCCGGGGAATTTGCTTTAACACTTCATGAGGTGGGCACTGAATATGGAGCAGTTACAGAAGAACAACAAAAATATATTGATTCACAGGTAGCACTTATCACAGCAACAGAAGCAACTCAGACGGCTTTGGTATCATTAACGTCAAGCACTCAAAGTTTAGGCATTGCCACGGCTACACTATGGGAAAGGGTAAAAGCAGCCACACTAAGAGGCGTTGAACAAACTATAAATCTATTTCAGTCAGCAGAGGATCAAGTAGAATCGTTTCAAACCTCATTAACGGGGGCAGGGAAAGATACTTTAGGGACCGTATTCGATGACTTGATTAGGCAAAACAAGGAGTTAAATAAAGATTTAGCAAAATCAAATGAGATTATTGCGGCGGGCGGTCAATCACCGGCGCGTGAAATAATAATTGAGCAGTTAGCCGTTTTGGATCAAAAAATTCAGATCGTAAATAAGCAAATGACTGATTTGGCCATTGCCGAAAAGGATGAGGCAGGGGCGGCATTAATAGCAGCCGAAGCGGCTAAGAGATTGGCAGAAGCGAAGGAAGTACAAGCAGAGGCAACAGAACGGGCAGCGGTGGCACTAAGACAAGAAAAAAGCATCGCAGAATCAGCAACTTTAGGAGATATTGAAGGCAAGCCACTTGATTTAGAATCAAAAATAGTTGACGAAAAATTAAGTCTGGAAGAAAAACTCAAAGAGGACACTTTAAAAATCCGACAAGAGACAAGCGAAGCACAAGCCGAAATAGATGCAAGAGATTTAGAGCGACAACAGGAAAAAGCTGATGCCACAAAAGAAATAGTTTTTGCCGGATTGCAAGGTTTGGCTGAAATAACTTCTGGATTTGCTAATTTGAGGATTCAACAAATCAGTCAGGAATTAACGGCTTTGGAGTTTGCAAGAAATAGAGAATTAGAACTTGCAGAAGGAAACGCCGAAAAAGAGGCAGTAATAAACGCCAAATTTGATGCTCAAAAGCGGGAATTGCAAAAGAAGCAAGCCAATACCGAGAAGGCTAATGCTTTGTTCAGTATAGCGATTAATACAGCCATTGGGATAGCATCAGCCTTAAAGACTCCTTTATTGATACCAGTCATTGCAGCCATTGGAGCAGCACAGGCGGCACTTGTTTTGGCTCAACCAATACCGCAATTTGCAGAGGGAGTTTTACAGCTTGACGGCAAAGGAACGGGCACAAGTGATTCTATTCATGCCATGTTATCGAAAGGCGAGACAGTAATAACGGCTCAAAATACGAACGATTATTATCCTACTCTAAAAGCTATTCATAATAACGAGATTTCACCGGATGTACTAAATCAGATGGTATTAAATGGAGGCGCTCAACCGAATATCACCGTTAATGACTATGATAAATTAGCAAAAGCACTTTTAGAGAAGCCTGAAAAAAATGTTGTTATGGATGAAAATGGTTTTACTGGACATATTGTGAAAAAGGCACAATATCTCAGGTTAAAGCAATCAAAATATAAGATGTGATGACGAATACAGAGAAGTTGAAAGCACTTCATAATATGGTAAAGAAATTAAATGCCAGGGTCCAGTATTTATCTAATTTCATTAAAAATGATAAGAAGTTAGACCGAAAATTAAGAGATGAAGTAATGGATGTTGATAAAGAACTCGAATAATGCCTTTTAAATTCTACATACAAGATTTATATGATCGTACCGAGGTAGTTGAACCGAGAGATTGGAAGGATATAATTTCTGTTTTAAAAAGAGATTTCAATGTTCATGGCGTATTTTTCCAATATACCGATGGGAGCCTTAAATTAGGATTCTCATGTAGTGGTAAGGAACTACTCGAAGCCGCTTATCAGGCCGATGGTGCGGATGCATACTACCTATTTGAGGTCGAAGAGGCAGTCGATGAACATTCAGCGTATTCGGTTATCTTTTCCGGGGAAATGGATTTCAGTACCCGGAATTATAATGAAGATATGTTTGAAATCGAGGTAAATGAAATCAACAATCTTATCCGGTTAAAGAATCGATCCGGGCTAAAAATAAATCTTAATAAGGGAATTAGTTTGGACGGTGGTATTTTGGGAAACATGAATTATGATGATTCTATCATTTCATTAGCCACTAAAGAATTTAAGCAGTTAATCGTACTTAATGGAGGAGAAACTTTAGATTCGATTCAATCGGATGCCGTTACCACACAAACATTTTTATTCGGCAATATTGGATTTCTAACAACCGAAAGTGATGAATTAAGAAAATATAGCTCAATAAACAGCGAATTAAGTGCAGATCAGCAAACAGGTGCTTTTTTTATTGCCGAAGATGAAGGTGCTTTAGAAATTGCCTTTGATATTGATGTGGATATAAACATGACCGAGGATCAGGGGTCAGGAACTACTGTTTATACCGCAACTTTATTACTGGTTTATAGTAAGCCCGTCAAAGGCAATATAGGAACCTTATTAAGCAGCGAAACGATTGATACTGATGTGGATTCGGCAGCGTCTCCAAATAACAATACTTTGACATTAGCAAAAACAGATAGTGTTTATGCAATTGTTACACCGGGAACAGAACTAAGTCTTGAGTTGACTATCGAAATGACTACCACAGGGACGGCTCAAATGTCCGGGGTTTTAGATATCACCAAATTTGATTTTACAATTACTGATAAAATTGGACTTGCAGGAACGCAGTCTCAATGGCTTCATGTTCATGATGCTTTGAATAAGAATTTGAATTTCATAGTCAATGATTATAATTATCTCTATTCTGAATTATTGGGCGGTGATTTGCAAGGTTACTTAACTGATGGATGTTTTAGCCAGATGTTTATCACTAATGGATATCGAATACGGCAAATTGACGATGACAGCAAAACAATCCAATTTACGTTTAAAGATTTCATTGAAAACATAAACACAATTGGGGCGGTCGGTTATGGAATCGAAGAACTTGAAAGTCCGAAAGAATTAGGAGTTCATGATTTGTATTGGGTTGAAATAACTGGGGGAGTCGCAGAGGCCCGTATAATGGGTGCCAATTTGATATATGATATTTATGTCGGTAACAATATTGGTTTTTTTAACTCGGTTGAAATATACGGGTTTTACGAATTAACAGAAGTTACTTATAATCCAGCGTACACGACTATAAAATTTGACGTAACCAAAAACCCGAATTATTACGGTACTTTATTTGGTGATAATCCAGAGGAAGCGACTACTTATCCAGATGTTTTCATGGTTACTGATGAATCAACAGAAGTAAAAGAACGGTTACGAGTTGAAAAATGGGAACATTTCTATTCTGATAGCGAATTAATTGATTTAGGTATTGTTCAAGAGTTTTCAGAGGAACCTTTCGATGATGCATTATATAATGAACTCGGAATAAAGTTCAATAAATATTCAAATGATGAAGATAAACCGACCACTTTAGAGGAAATTCATACAGACTCAGGATGGGTTTTGCCAGTTGTAAAATTTGACAAAAAATTAGATTTGGCTATGTCGTGGATAGGCTCGACTTTCCTTTTTAATGATGTGAGGGATAAGATATTCAGCAAGAAACCAACAACGAGCAATTCACTGGACAATGATTTATTTTTCTGTGAAAAGGCCGAAAAAGAAGGAGTTTATACAGTTGATTTCTTTGTTTCAAATGATAAAATAAGGATGCCAGCCGATGCATACGAGAATGTTATAAATGGGTCTTCATTTTTCAATGTGAGCGGGGCAAATAATCCTTTAAATGACGGACAATATCAAATAGATACTTCGTTTGATGTAGTTTTCTTAATTAGTATCAATCAATACGATGTACCTGTTGTAAGTGTTGGCATCCAAGACTTGACAGATACCGTTACAATAACTCACCAGCACGTATTCCAGAAGTTTTTCAAACCTGAGTCAAACGACAAAGTAAGCACGACCGGAATAACACGACCGACTTACGTCATGAATCAAAGACGTACTATCAAGCGGTTTTTAATTCGGTGGGGGTCTTATATTAATTCTGTTTTAGCTTATTTAAGTTCCGGAACAATCAGAAATTTGTTTTTCTTGAATAATGGAGCTTTTACCTCTGATATTATAGATTACGAGCTTGATACCGAATGTTTAATGGGTGACAATACTTATATGCCGTTAGTCGAGGATGAAAATGTAAACATTGATACGCTCACTCAGGCGAAGTTTAAGCCGAATTTAATTTCAGGTACCACTCACATATGCGATGAAGATTTTAATCGCATTAAGGACGCTCACAAGAACAAATTAGCAGTAGCAGGTGTCCAGTTTGATGGATCACTTTACGGGACCATACCAGACACTGATGAATTCAAGGTCACAAAATATGGTTTTGAAATGTTATTCGATACGGGAGATTATACCAATATTGGAGGCGCGGCTGCTTTTGTGTTTGCATTGGGAGGCAGCTTTACAGCTAAAGAGGGCATTCACATACAATTTTATGAGCCTAATAATGCATTGAGGGTTTTTTATGGTTCTGATTTTAATACACCGGCAGCAATAGATTACGTATTTGAGCATAATACAAAATATAGAATCCGGTTTGAATCAATTGGAGGTAGCCAAGAAAGGGCATGGGTAAACAATGAGGAGGTAAATACGATTGGTGGAGTAGGTACCGTGAATTGGGGTACAAATGCATCTATATTTGGGACCGGAAGCCAATCCGGTGGCATTGGATATCCGAGTCAATGGTTTAATGGTATTCTTTATGAGTTTGAATATTATCAGATAAATTCATCTTACGAAAAGATTAGCTCACTAATAAAACTTGATATTGCAAACGGTACAAGTTCTGAAATACCGAATATTGCAACTGATGCACCGGCAAGCACCGAACTTTCAATGTCAGCAGCACCGGATTATTTAACAGGATTATCGGAAAGAAATTACGGATATATTACAATGACTTCACCTAATGGAAAGACAGTTTTAGGCTGGCTGATGGATATGAAGCGCAATCCAGTGGATAGGATTACCAAGATAAAATTACTTGAAAAGGCATGAGAGAACTACAAATAGTAGAATCAAAAAAGATAATTAAGATTGCTCGTTGGTTTTCTAAGTCTCATATAATTGGAACTCAATTCATGTACTGGCTATTTGCTGAAGACGTTCAACATTGGGAGGACCACCGGGATAATGACACAATATATTGGAGGCATGAAAACATTCATTTCATTCAACAAAAAGAATTGTTCTTTGTCGGATTTTGGTTTTTGTATGTATTGAATTATTTAATTAACTTATTTCGATTTAAATTTGAAAAGCGCAAAGCGTATAAAAGAATAGCATTCGAGCAAGAGGCTTATTATAACGATGGAAATACACGTTATTTAAGCAGTAGAAAAAAATTCAATTGGACTAAATGGATTACGTAAATCAGAATAATTTTTGCCGATGGATTTCTGACCTATCAGATGCAGAATGCTATTATGCAATGCCACTATACGAAGGTGATGACATAAGTATATTTGCAAACTTTGAACTTGACGATTATTTAGTGCCGTTTTCAGGGTTAAAATTAGGCTTATGGAATGAAGATTTAGGCATATATTTAGAAGATATTGCAACGTTAAACCAGATCGTTATAAGCGGTGATATTTATTCTGTTTACGCCGATACGTGGGTAGTGCCTGAATTAGCGCCTTTGAATTATAGATTTGTTCTTTATAACGGATCAGCGAATATATTTTACTATTCAAATACCTTCTCGAAGATCAATATAACAGGTCATACCGCAATTATTAAATATAATCATGTAGTTAATACGCTTGGTTATTTATATGAGGATGCACCTACGTTTTACAACCAATATAGGATTGATTTACGCATAGGCAGCCCGACATATAACGAAAATGTCAAAGGGTACGAGACTTACGAAGGCGATGTAATCAACGTGAAAAGCGATATTCAGAAATTGGTAAAATTTAGCACTCGATTTTTTGATGAAGGCACTCATGAGGCGTTTTTCTCAATGTTAGCTCATAGTGAGATTTTAATTGATGGAGTAGAATACAAGAAAAGTCAGGATAGCAGCTATGAAATTTCATGGCCGGATTCTGATTATAATAAAATAGCAAACGGGGAGGTCAATTTATTGAAAGTTGATTATTCAGCAGCAGTAAAAAGTTGTTAATCATGTTGCCAGAGATAGGAACGAAAGAATTCACTGAGTATTTAGAGTTAATTGCAAGAGCGAGCAAGCCAAAGCGACATAGGTTTTACGATGAAACCGTTGGACATATGAAAGAAATGGGCATTCATATGACAGGTGACAATCCAAAAAAACTACTTGATATCAAGAGGCCAAATGAATCTAAAGAGGCCAAGAAATACAGGCTTGAAGTCTATAAAGCCAAGACAAAAGCGGCTGGAAATAAAGCGGCTTCGACTATTAACAGGATTTATAACGAGCGGTTATATTCTATCGAGTACAAGCCGGAACCAACTCCGACAATCAAACCAGAGGACGGACTGAAAGATTACCTCACCACTGAAATGCCATTGTATGTCTCATTAATGAATTTTATTAAGACAGTTTTCACAAAAATGCACCTGAAAGATGCCAATGGTGCGGTATGTGTAAAACCTAACTCGTTTGATTTAGAGGACACTGAATATTACGATCCGGTTCCGGTTTTTTACACCTCCGAGGAACTTGTAGATTTTAAAGACGGCGAATATTTTGTTTTTCTGAGCAAAGAGGATATGATTTCAAAGCTCACTATTTATGATACTGAATATGTCCGCATTTTTGTCCGTAAAAAAGAAGGTGATGACTTTAAAATGTCATTAGAGGTAAAGCACGATTTCGGAATAGTGCCAGCCTTTAGAGTTCGTGGCGTTGTTATAGAAACTGAAAAGCCTCAATGGTTTGAATCGTTTATTGCAGGGGTTTTACCTCATTGGGATGATGCTGTTTGTATGTTTTCGGATTTACAGGCTGCAATAGTAAACCATTTATATCCTGAAAAGTGGGAATTTTCAATTGATTGCACAAATAAAGATTGTAGAAGTGGTCAGGTGCAAATCACTCAGGCCAATGGAACTTGTGCGGATATCGAATGTAGTACTTGTCATGGAACGGGAAAAATTTCCACTAAAAGTCCTTTCGATATTTACCAAGTGAACAGGGATGCACTTGTGCCAGACGCGCCGTTACCTACTCCGCCATTTGGATATGGAGAAAAGGAACTTGATTCAACTGAATTACTCGAAAAGTTGGCCGAAAAAGAAATTGATAAAGGATTTGCAGCTATCAATATGGACTTAGTGAATAAGGAACCAGAAAACCAGTCCGGGATAGCAAAGGTAATTGACAGGCAGGATTTAGACTCGTTTTTAGATGTTTATTCAAGCCATGTTTTCAATTATATAATTCCAAATATTATTTTGTTGATTATCCTTTGGCGATATGGGAAGGTACTCACTGAAAGCCAGATAAAAGAATATTTTCCAAGCATAAAAGAGCCTACTACATTCGATGTTTTCAGTATTTCACTTTTAACTCAGGAACTTGAAAGTCTGAAAGCGGCGGGAGTAAGTGGTAGTTTTGTTACTGGAATACAGAAGGACATTATTGAAAAGCGGTTCACGGATGAAGAAACCAAGGCATTTCATAAGACAATTATTGATGTGGACCCATTGGCTCATATGTCAAATGATGACCTGTTGGCAAGTGGCAGAGTGATTGCAGTTGAGGATTTAACAGTTCACGCTTTCGCTAAGGACTTAATCGAGCAAGCCATGACAACAGATGAAGAATTTTTAAACAGGCCACTAAGTGAGAAAAAAGAAATTATTCGCGGATTGGCTAAAGCTCGTAAATTGCCAGTAATCGAAGTAGATGAGCAAGGAGAGTGATAATATTAATGTCGTTGGTGATAAGATTGATCATGAAGTTGAAAGGTTCTTATCCGGTGTTGAGAAGTCTCAGAAGGGAATTTTCAATAGGACATTAGCTATTGTCAAAGAATTAGAAGCTAATCCAGATGGAAGCGTAAAGCAGACCATTAAAAATCTCAGGCTATTAACGCAGGTAAGGAAAGGAATCGAGCAGGAGGTAATTACTGATGCCTACAAATTAAGAGTCGATTCTTTAAGCAATCAATTTCCGGCGGTTGCTAAATTGAATAACGAGTATTATCAAGCCATTGAAGCGGCGTTCAATCCTAATCGAGAACTTTATAATCAGACG
>Ga0209633_10002449_pt1 | contig 17932 bp, 13 predicted proteins | sample Cruoilmetagenom1_FD_187290 | JGI IMG/M metagenome (GOLD analysis project Ga0209633, IMG submission 187290) | Oil polluted marine microbial communities from Coal Oil Point, Santa Barbara, California, USA - Sample 1 (SPAdes) (version 2) | ecosystem: Environmental > Aquatic > Marine > Oil seeps ... | reverse complement strand
TTCGTTTCATTTTTTACCTTTGATTGTACGTTAAGTTGTTGCAAGTATAACACAGAAATGTGTTAAAAATGTGTTCATTTTTGTCAACATACTTTAGGTTTTGACAGATTTTATTTTTTCATGCCATTGCCATAGGGTCTTTTCAAATCCTATCTGCTGTGTCTGATAAAAATGTAAAGGAGTCGTAAGATATGACTGTTCTACCCAGCCTCCAAAATCATGGGGGTAAACATAGGTTTTGGCATGGGTTTTGATATGAGAAGGGATAGGGTGTATCTCACCTTCTTTTATAGCATTTAAAGCATTGTTAATGGCCAAATAAGCACTGTTTGACTTGGGAGAGGAGGCAAGGTATATCACAAGCTGAGAAAGGGAGATACGCGCTTCTGGATATCCTATATGTTTAACGATGTTAAGGGTGGAAGAGGCAAGGTTCAGAGCAGGGGGGTTTGCATTGCCTATGTCTTCACTGGCCAAAATCGCCAAACGTCTGGCGATGAACTCAGCAGGTTCTCCTCCGTCTATGAGTCTGGCAAGATAGTAAATGGAGGCATCTATATCAGAACCCCGAATGCTTTTGATCATGGCAGAGGTTAATTCATAGTGGCTTTCACTCTCGCTGCTTCCTGCCTGCATGGCATGAGGGCGTATCTGTTTGAGTATGGGGAGTGTAATAGGTTGTGCAACGTATGTAGCGCTCTCTAGAAGATTCAGCATTGCTCTGACATCCCCCGCACTTGTAAAAGAAAGATATTCTTTTGCATCTTCTTCTATAGTGATCTTTTCTAAGGCCACAATCTTTGCCAAATAGTCTTTCATCACTTTTTCATTGATAGATTTAAGTTCAAAAAGATGTGAGCGTGAGCGCATAGCTGCGGTGAGTGAGAAGTAGGGGTTTTCTGTAGATGCCCCTATGATGAGAGCAGCATTGTTCTCCATAAAAGGTAGAAGTACCTCTTGCTGATTTTTACTGAGCCTATGTACTTCATCTATAAAGATAAGTGGTTTTTGTAATGCATTGGCATACTCTTTAAATACTTTACGTAGATCTTCTATTTTAAGTGTGGTGGCATTCATCTCATAAAAGGGTTTTTGTAAGAGTGAAGCGATGACTCTTGCCAAAGTGGTTTTCCCGCAGCCTGGAGGACCTGAGAAAAAAGAGTGGGGCAGGGCATCTGCTTCTATGAGTTTACGTAAGGATGCATGGGTACCCAGTAGGTGAGGTTGCCCTACCATATCATCAAGCGTATTAGGACGATATTTAAGTGCAAGGCTTACCATAGGTTAATCTTTTTTAGAAAACTTTTTAGAGGACTTTTTCTTCTCTCGTAATTCTTCCAGCGCTTCTTTTTCTTTTGCCATTTTGTTTTGCCACTCTTGTTTTCGTGCATTGGCTGCATTTTTGGTGTCAGCTTCAGCATTTGCACGTCTGCGTTTCATGAATTTATGTACATCATCATATTCTCTGCGTGTGAAGTAGCGTGTTTTGTTTTCAGGAAGATTATTGAGCTCTATGCCTCCAAAAGCGACACGCTTCAAGTCAAGTACTTTGGCTTCAAAGTGGGCAAAGAAACGTCTAAGTTCACGGTTTTTACCTTCTGTAATGGTGACACGGAGTTTTGTAAAATTCTTACCTTCGGATCTGACTTCAAAATGTGCAAAGGGTGCAAATTCCATACTGTAGATCTTAGATTTTTCATGTGCTCCTGCACGCGCATCGTCAAGAACAAGACCCTCTTTCATCGCAGTCATCATCTCTTCACTTAGCGCTTTATCAATTTTTAGATTGTAGGTACGGTCCAGACCGCTTTCCATAAGAGCCGTAGCGACCTCTGGGGAGTCTGTTAAGAGTAAAAGTCCTTCTGATGCATAGTCCAACCTACCTACGGGTACAAAGTGTCTGTATTTCCCTGGAAGCTTATGATAAATGGTTGCACGTCCTCTGTCATCTTTTTTAGTGACAAGTACCCCTTTGGGTTTGTTATAGACAATGATGGTTAGCTCAGTGCTTACTTTGACATGTCTCCCTTTGACATAGATATGGTCATCTTCTTCTACCTCATAGGCAAAATCTTTCAATACTCTTTTATCGAGTGTGACCTCTCCCTCTTCGATAAGTTTGTCTGCTTCTCTTCTGGAGTATTTTGTGTTATGTGATATATATTTGTTAAGTCTCATGCGTTCCTGTCTTATTTACTTTTTTACATTTTTGCTTTTGATGCCGGCATTGATCAGATCATGTATATGCAATACACCAATAATCTTTCCGTTATCGTCGGTGATAGGGAGGAGCTGTATCCTTCCTTCTTCTATGATCTCGAGTGCTTCACTTGCCAATAGCTCGGTATTGGTATAGCTTTTAGGGTTTTTACTTGCATAATCGATAGCAAGATGTTCTAAGCTGAATCCTTCTTGCATGAGTGCCCGTCTCAGGTCACCATCACTCAAAATAGCGTTAAATGTATCATTTTCATCTATGATGAGCACTGTACCTAATTTACCTTCGCTCATGGCTACGATAGCTTCCTTGAGTGTCGTTGTGTCCTTGATCACAGGCAGGTTGTCTGTTCTCATCAGATCTTTGATCTTTACAAAAAGCTTTTTACCCAGTGCACCACCAGGGTGAAAAGAGGCAAAATCTTCTTGTTTAAATCCTCTATGTTCCATAAGTGCCACAGCCAAAGCATCGCCCAGTGCCATCGTCAGCGTGGTTGAAGTTGTAGGAGCGATGCCGAGAGGACAGGCTTCCTTTTCAACGGAGATGTCCAGAAAAACATCTGCGTAAGAACCCAGTGAAGAGCGTGGGTTTCCTGTAAGTCCTATAAGGGGTATGTCAAAACGTTTGATGTGGGGAAGAATTTTAGTCAGTTCTTCACTCTCTCCACTGCTGCTGATAGCAAGCAGGATATCTTCTTTTCCTATCATTCCCAAATCTCCATGCAGGGCTTCTGTAGGATGTAAAAAGAAAGAGGATGTCCCAGTACTTGCAAAGGTAGCAGCCATCTTTGCCCCTACCAGACCAGATTTCCCTACACCAGTAATGATCAGTTTCCCTTTGGTGTTCAGTATGAGTTCAATGGCATCAAGGAAATTTTGGTCTAATCGATCAGCTGCTCTGTTAAGTGCATCAGCTTCAATATGAAATGTCTCTTGTGCAGTCTTGATAAGATTCATGCGTCTACTTTTGATTTGGATGGTATGATTATAGCATAGTGTTAATTATTACCCCATCAAAATTTTAGGTATTTAATTGCTGGGGTAACAGAAGGGGTAGTACAAGTGCGGAGATCACTAAAATAGTGATCTCTTTGGCTTGAGTATTATGAGAGTAAGGCTTTTGCTTCTGTGATCCATGCCTCTTTTTTGGCTCGTGATATAAAGTGTGTATTTTCTTCCAACCATATCATGTTTTTTTCTGTCCAATTTGCGATCTGGTCAAAATGGTATATGCCCGAAGCGTTGAGTTTTTCTTCTGCTTTTGGTCCGATGCCTTTAATATCTGAAAGATCGTCTTTCTCTCCATTGCGTGGCTCGGAAAGGAGTTCTGGTTTTTGACCTATTTCAGATTTTTCTTTAGTCATTTCTGGTTCTTCTTCGATGTCTTCCAAAGCTTCCAGAGCTTCCAAAGCTTCTCCTATGGCATTTTCTGTAGGTATTTCTACATCTTCTGCTGCGTCTGTTGTCTCCTCAACAACTAATGTCTCTTCATTAGGTTCTTCTACGGGTACTTCTTCTACTTCCTGCTTTTCTTCTGTCAAATCTTCTTTCACAGTAGTATCTTTTGTTTCGGTCTCAGTGTTTGTAACCGGTTTTGATTTTTCTGATTGACTTTTAGCAACAAGGTAGCCAAGGGCAAATCCAATGAGTGTAGCGAGCAGTAAACAGATAATGATCTCTGAAGCGATTTCTAGCATAATTATTCTCCTGATGTTGGTATGTTTGTTTGACCGATATTATCATAGGCATGGTCTCTGTCTTTTATAAGTTCTTTTTGTATCTCTATCAGATGTAATTCTTCATTATTCATATGGCTTATCGCAATAGTTCTATTGTCCAGTGCTTGCTTGATGAGTCTTTGTATATATAATTCAAATGCATCTCTGTTTTTGAATGCGACTTCTCTGTCTTTTAATGCTTGCATAAGAGCGTCAATTTCCTCTATGTCTTTTTGCTGATGGCTTATTGCAATAGCTCTATTCTCCAGTGCTTGATTGATGAGTTCTTGTATATATAGTTCAAATGCATCTCTGTTTTTGAATGCAACTTCTCTGTCTTTTAATGCTTGCATAAGAGCATCAATTTCCTCTATCTCTTTTTTCTGAGCTTGAACCGGAGTAGGTGGTGTTAAAGGGGTTGTTTCTTGTTTAATAACAGGTTTTTGCACAACTTCTGTTTCACTTTTTGTGATTTTTATTTCGTCTTCTGCTGCTATAACTTCTTTTGCTACATCTTCTGTTATTGCCACCTTTGTAACTTTTTCTTGTGCCTTTACTTCAGTAGGTTCATTTTTTACTGCAGGAAGAGGTTTAAGCGTGATCGTAGGCAGAGTACTTGAAGGATTGTCATTAGTTTTTGCATATAGTACGTCCGTTTTTTGATAGACGCATGTAAATATAAGTAAGAATAAAAGCACTAAGAGTGCTAAGATAGGTTTTTTCATAATAATCCCTTTTTTGACGCATTAAAGAGAGTATTGTAACCTTTTGTCTATTATAAATAGATTAAACTTATAATTATAATTAGTTTATATGATGATAATGACTGCCCAAAGGCAGAAATTATTTATACTATGAAGATTGTAGGGATGATAAGCGGATATCTCTTTTTTGTTCGAACAACATGTTTTCTCACGACTGAACGTATATCATTTTCAATATCTCTATGGTTTTTGAGTGCTTCAGGTTTCATGTTAAGAAGCATAGTCTCAAGTAACACTTCTATCTCTTTTGCAAATTTTTTGTCATCTTTGTCTGGTACAAGACCATGAGAGGTGACGACAGGTTTTCCAACCACTTTTTGGTTGTTTTGTGAAATTTGTGCGACTACATTCACTATACCGTCTTCAGCAAGCTTTTGTCTGTCAAGTACGACATCATTTTCAATGGTCATATTGTTTTGGTTGTCAATGTATGTTTTACCACTTTTAACTGTTTTTACTTTTTTAAGATACTTCGTCGTGATCTCTACTTGATCTCCATCAGACATCAATAAGATATTTCTTTCATCTACACCACAGTCAACTGCTGTTTTAGCATGTTTTGCAATGTGGTTATACTCACCGTGAACAGGTAGGAAGAATTTAGGCTGAATCAGTCTTAAGATCAGTTTTTGCTCTTCTTGTGCTGCGTGACCTGAGACGTGGATGTCTCCAAATTCTTTATAACGTACTGTAACCCCTGCTTTGATGAGTTTATTCATTAACCCTGAGACAGAAGCTTCATTTCCCGGGATAGCAGAAGCAGAGATGATAACTGTATCTGATGGTTTAAGTTTAATGTGTCTGTGCTCATCTGTTGCCATACGGTTAAGTGCAGCCATAGTTTCACCTTGTGAGCCGGTTGTTACGATGAGTACTTCATTATCAGAATATTTTGGTACTTCATGTACTTCAATGAAGTTTCTGTCAGGAATGTCTACGAAGCCTAAGGCTCTATTTGTCTCAATATTACGCTCCATGGAACGCCCTATAACACAGATCTTTCTGCCATGTTTAACTGCACGTTCCATCGCCTGGAAGATACGGTGTACATTGGATGAGAAGGTTGACATGATCACTCTGCCTTTTGCAAGGTCAAAGAGTACATCAAAGGTTTTACCTACTACTTTTTCACTTTTTGTAAATCCGGGGTTATGTGAATTTGTTGAGTCAGAGAAAAGACAAAGAACACCTTTGGCACCATAGTAGGCATAACGGTGTAGATCCATAGTATAGTTATCTACAGGGGTATGGTCTACTTTAAAGTCAGCAGTGTGAATGATAGTTCCTGCAGGTGTCTCTATTGCAAGGGAACATGCATCAATAATAGAGTGTGTATTATGCAGCCATTCTATTTGCAGGTCACCTATTTGATATTGCTTTCTCAGTGTGACAAAGTTAAATTTATTGGTGTGCTGGGAGAGTCCATGTTCATTAAATTTATTTTCTATCATAGCAAGTGCTAAAGGCGTTGCATAAATAGGGAATTGTAATTCTTTAAACAAGTAAGGCATCGCACCAATGTGGTCTTCATGACCGTGTGTGATGATGACATAGACATCTTTGGTCTCTTTGAGAGTATGCAGGTAAGAGAAATCAGGTACTAAAATATCAACACCATGCATAGTCTCATCAGGGAAAGACATTCCTACATCGATAATAATAGCCGTTGTCTCTGTTTCAAGTACAGCCATATTCCCACCGATCTCACCAAGACCACCCAGTGGGGTAAATCGGATCTTCCCTTTGGCAGACATATCTATTTGTTTCCATGGGTTCATGGTAGCGTCTTTTACACGAGCATTCTCTTCGATAGATGCTCTCATTGTATCATTTACAGTGGTAACATTTTTTCTTCTACCTCTGTTTTTATTCCCTCCACCCTGACGGTTCTGGTTATTTGGCTTGTTCCCAGGTTTATTGCCTTGTTTAGGATTAGGTCTATTATTGTTTTTGTTCCCACCTTGACGGTTTTGATTATTGTTTCGATTATTAGGATTAGGTTTTCTATTTCCGTCTGGAGTTTCTTTATCCTGAACATTACCATTTACCTCTCTGTTAGGGTTTGGCTTTCTGTTAGGGTTAGGGTTTGGTTTTCTATTGGCATTAGGATTGGGACGATTGCTGTTTTGGCCCTGTCCTTCTGATCTCTTCTGATCATTGTTATTTTGTCTATGCGGGTTGGGTCTTCTCTCTCTAGGTGTATTATTGTTTGGCGTTTTTGGCTCTTGATTTTGAGAGTTTTCGTTGTTTTGTGGGTTGTTGTCCATCTAAGGTATCCTTTAATTCATTATATATGTGATGATAAATAGATGTCCCAGTTTCATGAGGTCGTAAGTTAGAATCAAGTTCCAACTTTGCGAAAATTGTATTAACAATATCTTTAGAAAAAACAGTCATAAGGTTTTTAGAGAGTTTTTTACGCGGTTGCGCAAATGCGATCTTTAAGAACGCTTCAAACTTCTCGTCATCCTGTGACTGATTTTTTTCTATTAAAAGCACGGCAGAAGTCACGTTTGGCGCGGGGACAAATGCTTCGGGCTCAACCTCGAAACAGAGTGTCGCTTTACCTACAGATGCAGCAAGCACAGAAAGAGCAGAAAACTCTTTCTGTTTGACATTTGCAGCAAATTTAACGGCAACTTCTTTTTGAACCATCACCAGAATAGACTGGCAGTGTTCATCTTTAAATGCTTTTAATATAATATTGGTCGCGATATAATAGGGCAGGTTGGCTACCAAATGATAAGGTTCATCCAGTAGGCTTCCTGACTCCCAACGCTCAAGCACATCACCGCATCGTAATTCGAAGTTCCCGTTGTGGATAGACTCTTCAAACTCAGATGTGAGATGCTCACATAATCTTTTATCAACCTCAAATGCTGTGACATTTCGAACTTTTACAAGTTCTTTGGTTAAATCACCTAAGCCAGGCCCAATCTCTGCGACTTTTAAATCGTCATTGGGCATCGCTTGGATGATTTTGTGAAGATAGATATCATTCTTCAAAAAATTCTGACCAAATTTCTTAGATGCAAATTCGGCTAAATTATCATTATCATACTATAATCTACCTTTGTATTCTATACTTATCCTCAATTTGGGATAATTTTTGTATAATTCTACCATAATTAAATCCTAACTATGTTATATACTCACAAAATGCTACGAATACATTTTTATTATTTATGACATAGTTCAATTAAAATGGAGAACCAGATGGATTATTTTGCTAAACGTATCATTCCTTGTTTAGATGTAGACAATGGGCGCGTTGTTAAAGGTGTGAATTTTGTTGGCTTACGTGATGCGGGAGATCCTGTAGAAGTAGCCTATCGTTATAACGAAGAGGGTGCAGATGAGATTACTTTTCTTGACATCGGTGCAACACATGAGGGACGTGACACTATTGTGGATGTGGTTAAACAGGTGGCTAAAGAAGTATTTATTCCTCTGACAGTTGGCGGAGGTATTCGTGAACTGTCTGATATTTATAATTTACTCAACGTAGGTTGTGACAAAGTGAGTATAAATTCCGCAGCGATTAAAAGACCTGACTTTATAGGAGAGGGAGCTAAACGCTTTGGCTCTCAGTGTATAGTTGTGGCCATAGATGCAAAACAGGTAGCCCCAAACAAATGGAATATTTTCACACATGGTGGGAGAAATGATACAGGTATAGATGCACTGATGTGGGCAAAAGAAGCTTACGATAGAGGTGCAGGTGAATTACTTGTCACTTCAATGGATGCAGATGGTACAAAAGCCGGGTTTGATAATAGTCTAAACAAGAAGATAGGCGAACTTGTAAATATACCTGTTATCGCCTCTGGTGGAGCAGGAACTATGAAACATATGGAAGAGGCATTTACCCTTGGTAATGCAGATGCAGCATTGGCAGCATCCATCTTTCATTTTAAAGAGATTGACATTATGGAATTAAAAAGCTATCTTAGAGGAAAAAATATTCCTGTGAGGTTATAAATGTTTATCTGTGCTGGAGAGAGTGAACAGTTCAATTTTGCTTTACCTGTGGGTATTGGCATGACAGATGTTGCGATCAATCTAACAAAATTATGTATGTCTGAAAAACCAAAGTTTTTATTTTTTGTGGGAACAGCAGGATCGTATGGTGAGAAAAAAGTTTTTGACATCATAGAGACTAAAACTGCAGCCAATATAGAGAATAGTTTTTTTAATGCAGGGGCATACACACCCATAGATAATATGGTAAGTTCTGCAGAGGATGTTTCACGTGAAACCATTGTTAACTCTTCCAATTATATTACAACTGAAGCAGAGGTAGCCAAAGCGTATCTAAATAAGAATATCCATTTGGAAAACATGGAATATTACGCCGTAATTAAAGTAGCAAAGGCATTTCGTATACCTGTAGCAGGTGCTTTTATAGTAACAAATTATTGTAATGAAAATGCCCATAAAGATTTTATGGATAATCATAAAGAAGCGATGATCAGATTAACGAAATATATTAAAGAAAGTAAGTAAATAAATGAATACAAGAGAGGCATTAAATGTCGAGTCCTAAGAAAATAATACAAGACCTAACAAAAGAAGAATTAGGTGAACTCATCAAGCCAAGCTTTCGCGCAAAGCAGATATATCATTGGATATACCATAAGTATGCAGACTCGTTTTCTGCAATGAAAAATCTTCCAAAAGAGATGAGAGAAAAGCTTGAAGAAGAGTATACTGTTTCACCACTCAAGCAAATCATGGTACAAGATTCTAAAGATGGAAGTCGTAAATATTTATATGAATTGCATGATAAACATACGGTAGAAGCTGTACTGCTACTTATGAGAGGTAAGGAGTATCATGAAGATGGCTCTGTAAAGCATCAGGAACGCTATACAGTCTGTATCTCATCTCAAGTAGGGTGCAAGGTAGGGTGTGCCTTTTGTTTGACTGCTAAGGGCGGTTTCATGCGAAACTTAACAGCAGGTGAGATCGTTGAACAGGTACGTATGATCAAGAGAGATAATGACATCGCTGCCAACCGCCGTGTCAATCTTGTGTACATGGGAATGGGTGAGCCACTTGACAACCTGCCCGACGTTGCAAAATCTGTAAAGATATTTGCAGATGAAGAAGGCATGGCCATAGCAACGCATAGACAAACTATTTCAACTTCTGGACTAAGCTCTAAGATTGAAAAACTCGGGAAGATGGAGTTGGGGATAAACCTGGCTATCTCACTTCATGCAGTTGATGATGAGTTAAGACAACAGTTGATGCCTATTAACAAAGCGTATAATATTGCTTCTATCATTTCAGCGGTAAAAAACTTTCCTGTCAATGATAGAAAGAGAGTCATGTTTGAGTATCTTGTAATCAAAGATGTCAATGATGATATCTCGGCAGCAAAAAAATTACTTTCTCTTTTAGATGGTATTAAAGCAAAAGTAAACTTGATATATTTTAATCCTTATGGCGGTACAGAATTTAAACGTCCATCTGAAGCAGATATGAAAAAGTTTCAAGAGTATTTGACATCTCACGGATTACATTGTACTATTCGTGAGTCTAAAGGTTTAGATATTTCTGCTGCATGTGGTCAGCTTCGTGAACAAGAATTGGAAGGAGAAAGTTAATGGGTGCACTAGATTTAGTTATGTTAGGATTTATTATTATTTCTGCTATTATCGGAATAGGCTGGTTGATTATTGAGATGCGTTCGGATGACGAGAAATAATAATCTTTAAATGCAAAGGAAAGTCTTTCTTCCTTTGTAGATAAAAACAAGACATAATAAATTAGGTTTTCTTTTTATCTAAATTACTTCATGTAAAAACTTTCCACTTCATTAATATATTTACCCTTTATAGAATCCCAATTATTTTAAGTTCATTTCTTACTTTGGATCTTATATATTTACTAGTGTGCAGAAAAATATTTTGAAGACCCAGTATGATATGAAGTAATTTTGATTTGTTATGAGATAGATATATAGTTTAAATTTATGTCAAGAATGTTTAATGTGAAAAATGGGTTCTCTTTTGCTTGACTTCTCTGTTACTTTTTTCTTTTTGTACTGCGACGAAAAAAGAAAAAAGTAACCAAAAAAGAATAAAATGCAAGGTACTGACGTGGGCTAATTAATTATATTTTTATTAGAATTTACTTGAGGGGATGAAACTTCCGCATTATTCTTAATTTTCATCTTTCACTGATATTTTGCAAGTTAAATATATTTTATAAATGTATGTTGTTAATGAGTTTATTGTTTTGAATAAAATTATATTAAGGGACATAAAACTATCAAAGACAAAGCAGATCTTTCAAGTATGTTTTAATAAATGTATTTAAAAATAATATACTATTTACAATATGTCATTCTGAACTTTTTCTAGATTCCCCTACATTTACTATTCGCAAGATATTCTAAAACAAGTTGTTAATTTGGTATAGATTATAGACATAGAGTGAGATGTGTTATTTTGAGAATTAAATTGATAAATATTAGAAGTGACTATATGGGATTATGTATTGAAAACTTTTTCTCCTTAGGATATATCTGACTTATCATTCTTCTAAAATATTCTCTGCTCCCCTAAGTGTAATTTACTTCTCTTGATTGATTATTGAATCTTGTTCGAGTGATAAATAAAGAGCTGAATGTTTCATGTGAAACATTTTGGATATTGAATATTTCTTTATATATTTTAATATTCTATCTCTCAGTTACTTTACCTTATTGGTACTATGGAGAAAATAAAAAAGTAATCAAGAAACTAATTTAACTTCTATTAAAAACTCTTTTATCTTTAGGATATATCAAGTTCTTCATCCCTAAAAAATCTTCTCTACTCTCTATATGGAATTTATTTCCATAAGTGAAACTAAGACTTTGGGCATGGAGCATAAGTCTTGGTGCCCCATGTTGAATGAGCCTGTCCTCTTTGCTTTGTGTAAGTTCCAAATAATCATTACTGGCAGCATAGCTTGCCCCATAAATAGGGTCACCTAAAATAGGATGTTTCACGTGAAACAAATGTACTCGTATCTGATGGGTTCTTCCTGTATGAGGATAGCAGGCTACAAGTGTAGCATCAAGATTTTTATCATACGCTAAGGGGGTGAAGTCTGTATGTGAAGCTTTCCCTTCTTCGGAGATAAATACCTTATGTTTACTTTGACTGTAGTCATTGTTGACCTTGATTGGTTCATGAGAAGAAAAGGGGTCTGTGAGTTTTCCATCTACCCAAGCAAGGTAAGATTTTTCGATGCTTCTGTCTTCAAACGAACACTTTAAATAAGACTCTGCTTTCTTGTGTTTGCTTGCAAGTAAGAGTCCCGAAGTTTCCATATCGATACGATGAACAGCATTAGCATTATCGCCTGCAATGGTACGTATTTCATCTAAAAGAGAGTAGGGGGTAGCCATGGTATTGGGATGAACTAAAACACCTGAATTCTTCTCGTAGATCATAAAGTCTTTATTTTGAAAAAGTGGGTTATGCCCTTTTGATGAAGGTTTAAAATAGACCACTTCTACATCACCCTCTACGGATTCTCCAGTATTAAATATAGATTCTCCGTTAATGAGTAATCTGCCTTTTGCCAACACACGCTGTGCTTGTCCTTGTGTGAAATTAAATGTACGCATGATAAATAAAAATGCGGGTAGTTTAATTGGGATGTTGAATTTTTCTTTGACAAACGGCATACTGTGCTTACCTCTTTATAACGGGAATTTTGATAGAATTGTATCAAATTTTTATAGACATAAAGGTATACAATGATCGAAAGATATTCAAGAGAAGAGATGGCAAAGAACTGGACAATGCAGGCAAAGTATCAAGCATGGCTTGATGTTGAGATTGCTGTTGTCAAAGCATGGAATAAACTTGGGCTCATCCCCGATGATGATGCACAGAAGATAGTTGACAATGCAGGATTCTCTGTTGAACGTATTGACGAGATAGAAGCAGTGACAAGACATGACCTTATTGCGTTTACAACTTCTGTGTCTGAAACACTGGGTGATGAGAGTAGATGGTTCCACTATGGTATGACATCTTCAGATACGGTTGACTCAGCTGTTGCTTTACAGATGACAGCATCACTCAAGATCATTATTGAAGATACAAAGATGATGATGGTGTCAATCAAGAAAAGAGCAGAAGAACACAAGATGACATTGATGGTTGGACGTTCACATGGTATTCATGGTGAGCCTATAACTTTTGGTTTAGTGTTGGCAGTATGGTATGACGAAATGGCTAGACACTTGACAAACCTGGAGCAGACAATGGATGTCATTGCAGTGGGTCAGATCTCTGGAGCTATGGGTAACTTTGCACATGCACCTCTTGAACTTGAAGACTATGCGATGGAAGAGCTTGGACTTAAATCAGCACCTGCATCAAACCAGGTTATTCAAAGAGACCGTTATGCTAGACTTGCGACAACACTTGGACTGTTGGCGTCAAGTGTTGAAAAGTTTGCGGTACAGGTGAGACATTGGCAACGTACTGAAGTTTATGAATGTGAAGAGTATTTTGCAAAAGGTCAAAAAGGATCTTCTGCAATGCCACATAAAAGAAACCCTATCTTGACAGAAAACATTACAGGTCTTGCACGTATGGTAAGAGCATATATTACTCCAGCTATGGAGAATGTAGCACTCTGGCATGAGAGAGATATCTCTCATTCGTCAACAGAAAGATTCTGGTTGCCAGATGCATTTGTCACTTGTGATTTTATGATGCACCGTATGAACAATGTGATTGCCAACTTGACAGTTATGCCTGAGAACATGATGAAAAATTTAAACCTAACCGGTGGGTTGGTTTTCTCTCAAAGGGTTTTATTGGAACTACCTAAAGCAGGAGTGAGCCGCGAAGATGCATATAAAATTGTACAACGTAATGCGATGAAAGTTTGGGAAGAGATACAACAAGGTAAGTCAACTACCAATGAAGATGGTGAGTCACTTTATTTACAGTATCTATTGTCAGATGAAGAACTTGGAAAGTCACTTTCCGAAGAACAGATAAGAGAGTGTTTCAACTTTGAATATTACACAAAGAATGTTGACGCAATCTTCAAAAGAGTATTTAAATAGGTTGACAACGTATCATCTCGCGATAAAGATTTTATGCTGTATAGCTTTAAAATCTTTAGCATGACCTAATGCACTCTAATCCTATTTGTGTTTTAGTGTTACTTTTTATACTTTCATATTTTATTTCATTTTCTTCTTTTATGAAGCTTTCCCCCTCCACACAGCCTTTCTAAAACTATTCACTACTCTTATGAAAAAGATGTCTAAAAATGATACAAATTTTCAAAACAAGCCAAGGTAAATTTGAGTAAAATCAGATTAATCATTGTCATTAAACTAGGTGACAAAGCAACACAAAAGGACAGGGTAATATGATCAGAGTTGTCAAACGAAATGGTAGAGTAGAAACGTTAGATGTGTCAAAGATCCAGAAATATACAGCAGCAGCGGTTGAAGGTCTTGTGCGTGTCAGTCAGAGTGAACTTGAAGTAGATGCGAAGTTACAGTTTCGTGATATGATCTCTTCAGAAGAGATACAAACAACACTTATTAAAACGGCTGTTGACAAGATCGACATTGACAGACCTGACTGGACATTTGTTGCTTCGAGACTTTTTCTTTATGATATTTATCATAAGTCAACAGGCTTTACAGGGTACAACCATTTACGTGAACACTTTGACCGTGGAGAAAAAGAAGGGCGTATTGTTCTTGGACTCAAAGAGAAATATGATCTTGACGACTTGAATGACTATATCAAACCTGATCGTGATCTACAGTTTACTTACTTAGGTATCAGAACACTTTATGATCGTTATCTACTTAAGAACAAAGAGGGTTCACCTATAGAACTTCCACAACAACTCTTTATGGGTGTGGCTATGTTCCTGGCACAAAATGAATTTGATTGTCAAACATGGGCAAAGAAGTTTTATGACATCTTGTCAAAATTTGAAGTCATGGCTGCAACACCTACCTTGTCAAATGCAAGAACACCTAGACACCAACTCAGTTCATGTTACATTGGTTCAACACCTGACAACATTGAAGGTATCTTTGATGGATACAAAGAGATGGCATTACTTTCTAAATTTGGGGGAGGGATCGGTTGGGACTGGTCTTTGGTTCGTGGTATGGGTTCATACATTGACGGACATAAACATGCGGCAGGAGGAATTGTTCCTTTCCTTAAAATTGCCAATGATGTTGCTATTGCTGTTGACCAACTTGGAACACGTAAAGGTGCGATCGCTGTTTACATTGAACCTTGGCATGTAGACATTCGTGACTTCCTTGACTTGAAGAAAAACTCAGGAGAAGAGCGTCGTAGAGCACATGACCTTTTCCCCGCGATCTGGTTAAATGATCTCTTTATGTCAAGAGTGGAAGCAGATGAGATGTGGACACTTTTTGATCCTTTTGAAGTGAAAGAGTTGACAACACTGTATGGTGAAGATTTTGAAAAACGTTATTTGGAACTTGAAAACTCAGATGACAATATAGTGAGAGAACGTGTTTCTGCAAAAGGACTTTGGAAAGAGATGCTTCGTTCTTACTTTGAAACAGGAAACCCTTTCCTTACATTTAAAGATACAGCCAACAGAGCAAACCCTAACAAACATGCAGGTGTGATAAGATCTACAAACCTTTGTACGGAGATCTTCCAAAATACAGGACCAAATACATATAAGACACAATTTACATTTGAAGATGGAACAGTTGAAGCTTATGATGAAAATGAAATGTTGACAGTAGACAATGGCATGACAAAACCGGCAAAGAAAGTAACTGCACTTGACAGTTTAAATGGTAAACAGATCTGGATCGTAGACAAAGAGAAAACGGATGGAGACACAGCAGTATGTAACCTTGCCTCTGTCAACTTGTCAAAAGTACATACACAAGAAGATTTGGCTCGTGTTGTTCCTACAGCGATTCGTATGCTTGACAATGTGATTGACTTAAACTTCTACCCTCTAGCAAAAGTAAAGAAGACAAATGAGAAATCAAGATCAATAGGTCTTGGTGTTATGGGTGAAGCCCAGATGCTTGCAGAAGAGAAAATAGAATGGGGGAGTCATAACCACTTTACAAAGATCGATGAAGTCATGGAATCATTCTCTTACTATACGATCGAAGCATCAAGTAATCTAGCCTTGGAAAAAGGACAGTATCCAACTTTTGAAGGTTCGGATTGGTCTAAAGGTATTTTCCCTATTGACAAGGCAAATGAGAATGCTTGTAAACTTGTTGACAGAGGTGGACTGTTCGGTTATAGTCATGACTGGCAAGCACTAAAAGCAAAAGTAAAAACTGATGGTATGAGAAATGGCTATCTTATGGCTATTGCACCCACTTCGTCAATCTCTATCTTGACAGGGACAACACAGGCTATTGAACCTGTTTACAAAAGAAAGTGGTTTGAAGAAAATCTTTCAGGACTCATCCCTGTGGTTGCACCAAATCTTTCTGCTGATACTTGGCAGTACTATACACCTAGTTATGACCTAGATCAGAACCTGCTTATTAAGGCTGGGGCTATTCGTCAGAAGTGGCTAGACCAGGGACAAAGTTTAAACATCTTTATTACACTTGACAAAGCAAGTGGTAAATACTTAAATGAGGTTTACATGAATGCATGGAAGTTTGGATTGAAGTCAACGTATTATTTACGTTCTCAGTCTCCTGAGTCTTCTGGAGATGTTGAGGATCGTTCACAAGAGTGTGTGGGTTGTCAGTAACCTTTTTATTTTGACAACTTAATTTTTATATTACCCACAATTTTTGTGGGAATGGTGACTTCGTTATTTTTATACCACAAACTTTTATTTCCCTCTCCTTTGTTCCTTTTATTTTTTGTTGATGCAACAAAAAACGAAACGAACCCAAAACAAAAAAATGCATACGCTATCGCTGGCTAGTTACTATTTCTTCAGTTGTTATATTGTTTCACAAAAAACTGTTTAGTGAATTGGAATAACTTGTTATGTCGTTAACATTTTGAAATCGGCGGTAGCCTAGTCATATTAAAAAGGAATGTCGTGTTGAACGACCTTGAAAGCAAAGCGATTCGAGAGACACGACGATTTTTTGTTTCTTTTTTTTTAAAAAAATGAAAGGAAGAACAAGGCCACGAGTAAAATATGTGGGAATATGACTAAAATCAATAATAAAGTATCTAACTCTTAAAATAAGCCACTTTAAGACCTTTTTTAACCCATGGTATGGAAAATAAAATAAAAAGGCTTATTTTGACACATAAAAATGATGCATTTAGTAGGGTGTTGTGTCCTCACAACACCGATGATATGATTTTTTAAAAATATATAGGTGATACGAAATATGTTCATGGTGTTGTCGGGAGACAACACCCTACAAAAATTTATTCTCCGAGATATAATTGTCTTGGTCTAGCAATTTTTGAAGTTTTGTCTTTTTTAAATTCTATCCATTGGGTTATCCATCCCACAGTTCGTCCAATGACAAAAATTGGAGTAAACATAGATTTTGGTATTTTGAGGGCAGTTAAAATGATGCCGGTGTAAAAATCTATATTGGGGTAAAGATTACGTGAAACAAAATAATCATCATTTAGTGCAATTTCTTCTATTTTCCCTGCAATGTCCATAAGGTGAGAATCGAGATGAAGTTCTTCTTTTAGTTCATCTTGTAACTTCTTAAGAATTTTAGCTCTTGGGTCGAAGTTTTTGTAGACTCTGTGTCCAAAGCCCATGAGACGAAAGTCATCATCCGGGTCTTTGGCTTTTTCTATGAAAGCTTCTACTTTGTCAACGGAACCGATGTATTCAAGTTGTGCGATGACAGATTCGTTAGCACCTCCATGGGCACGTCCCCAAAGTGCTGATATACCTGAACTTATTGCCACATATGGGTGCGCTCCTGTTGACGCAACACCTCTTACCACTGTGGTAGAGGCATTTTGCTCATGATCTGCATGCAGGGTGAATATAGTATCAAGGGCACGTACCTCAACATCTTTGATATCTTCATGACCATTTTGGCAAAGGTGCATTTTACCTCCGGGGTAAGCACGCATCATAGTAAGGAAGTTTTCTGTCAATCCCAGATCAATGTCTGGCTGTATGAAAGGAATCCCTAGAGAGTGTCGGTACGCAAATGCTGCTATGGTAGGTATTTTGGAGATGATGCGATGTGCCATTTCCAAGAACTCTTCTTCATGTGTC
>Ga0209633_10002448_pt1 | contig 17935 bp, 16 predicted proteins | sample Cruoilmetagenom1_FD_187290 | JGI IMG/M metagenome (GOLD analysis project Ga0209633, IMG submission 187290) | Oil polluted marine microbial communities from Coal Oil Point, Santa Barbara, California, USA - Sample 1 (SPAdes) (version 2) | ecosystem: Environmental > Aquatic > Marine > Oil seeps ... | reverse complement strand
TCTTCGCCATACGCAGACACCGGAACCATTGCGAGAATAATCCCTGCCAATGCCCAATGGCCCGCTTTATGTTTAAGATCCATAATTTCCCCCTTCTAGGTCAATCGCAAATTCAGATTAAATTCCAGCATATCCTGCAAATTCAGCATTAAGGTGTCATGATGAATAAGACGACCCAAAGGCAAATCCTATTAAAATAACCAAAATATGAACTGAGAGCTGTAAATTTGTTTGCACTCTAGGCGATATTGTCTGATTCGCCCATGAGTATCTGTCGCTTGCCCGTACGATTTGGCGCACTAATAAGCCCGTCCCCCTCCATACGGTCAATAAGGTCGGCTGCGCGATTATATCCGATCGATAAACGCCGCTGGATATAGCTTGTGGATACCTTCTGATCGTTCACCACAATCGCAACCGCGCGCTCAAAAAGTTCGTCATTACTACTGCCACTACCATTGGCTTGAGCGGGATCTTGCGGGCTACTGGGTGAAGCAAGCGCCTCAACATAGTTGGGTTGACCTTGAGCTTTGAGAAATTCGACTATTTTCTCAACTTCCCGGTCTTCAACCAGCGGCCCATGAATTCTGCTCATTTGCCCCGGCCCCGTGCTGTAGAGCATATCGCCATGACCGAGAAGCTGCTCTGCACCTGATTCAGCCAAAATCGTACGGCTATCAATTTTTGAGGCAACCTTAAAGCTGATACGCGTTGGAAAGTTCGATTTAATAGTCCCCGTAACAACGTCAACGCTTGGTCGTTGGGTTGCCATAATGAGATGAATTCCAGCCGCCCGCGCCATTTGCGCAAGGCGTTGAAGCGTACCTTCGATTTCCTTGCCCGCAACCATCATCAGATCCGCAAGCTCATCAATAACGACGACGATAAAGGGCAAAACCTCCGGCTCAATCGAGCGCTCTTCATAGATAGGCTGCCGGGTCTCAGGATGATAGCCTGTCTGAATTTGACGTGTAATCATGCGGCCTTTTGATCGCGCCGCTTCAGCCGCATCATTATAGGCGCCAATATTCCGAACCCCGATGAGCGACATGTTTTTATAGCGCTCCTCCATTTCACGGACGACCCAGTTGAGCGTGCCAACAGCCTTTTGCGGATCCGTGACAACAGGTGCGAGAAGATGCGGAATATCATTATAGACAGAAAGCTCCAGCATCTTTGGATCGATCATGATGAATTTGCATTGATCCGGGCTCAACCCATAAAGGAGCGAAAGGATCATGGCATTTATGCCGACAGATTTTCCAGAGCCCGTAGTGCCCGCAATAAGAAGGTGCGGCATGCGCGCTAGATCAACAACCACAGGCGCGCCCGCAATATTTTTTCCAAGCGCCAATGGTAGCGCACAATCGGTTTTTGCATAGGCGTCTGCGCAAAAGAGCTCGCTGAGATAAACGACATCCCGGCGCATATTCGGCAATTCAATACCAATAACATTGCGACCGGGGACGACCGCGACACGGGCCGAGACGGCACTCATGGAGCGCGCAATATCATCAGCCAAAGCAATAACGCGGGATGATTTCACTCCGCGCGCTGGTTCAAACTCATAGAGTGTGACCACTGGCCCTGGTTTGATATCAATAATCTTTCCAAGGACACCGAAGTCTTCAAGTACATCCGCCAGAAGGCCTGCATTGCCCCTAAGTACGCTCTCGCTCAAATCTGCGCGGGGTTGCGATTTACCGGGCGCTTTCAATATTTCAAGCGGCGGCCTCTGGAATTTTTGAGCACGCCGTGCAGGCTGAGATTGTGTCCGTGCCATTGCCGCCTGTCGCACAGTTTTCGGTGCCGTCTGTGTTGAAGATGGAACTGGCACCGCGGACGTCGGTTGAGATGCCGCTCCACGCCGGGCAAAAAAGCCGTTCCCCGTCGGGGTGGTATTTTGACGCTGTGTGGGGGAAGAAGGGGATGATGCCGGTGTCGTCGGTGCGGGTTTTTTGCGCGCAGAACGCGGCGCAAATCGTTCCGCAATACGGCGTCCCGCTTCCGCTTCCTCAAAACCCGGAACCTCGTCTTGCGTCCACGGGTCGATAGGCGGCAGCTCTCCAGTCATCTCCGAGCGGGCATTATATGTTTCGATATTATCATCACGCATTTCATTGCTAAATGGAATCTCTTCGCCGGCTTGCTCTGCAAATGACGGTACCGAAATCGAAGTTTCCATATGCTGCTCTGGCTCAGGCTCATATGCGGCTTTCACCACAGGTGCATATACTGGTTCCGGCGCATAAACGGCTTCTTTGGGCTTACGCTTGAACGTATCACTCAGAATTTTCAGCATAACCGCGGCAGTTGATACAATCGCACTCATCACTTGACCCGGCAGTCTCACGACCCTTTGGGCAAGAGAAGTTTTCACCTGGTCGAATTTAAACGCATCAGTAATGTCAGAAAATCTTAATTCAATAGTTGAGAGAAAAGTCGTAAGCCCGGTTGAACCCAGGATCACAATTGTCAGAAAATCGGCAAATGCTGGTTTGAAACTGCCAATAAAGTTTGTCGTAAAACCAAAGACCAGATCACCAAATATTCCGCCATAGCCGTGCGTCATTGGCCAGCTTGCTGATGTCGGAATGACACCAAGCGCGCCCGCCAGCAACAAAACCGACACGGGCAGAAGGGCAAGACGTTGCTTAAAATTTTGAATTGCAAGTCCGTTTTTGATCTTAAAGCCCCAAATCGCCAAAGGCAGAAACAAAAACATTGAGCCAAGACCGAGCCCGCTCATAAAGAAATCTGAAAAGACAGCACCGGGTGGTCCAAAAAGATTCCTAAGATCACGCGTCGCCATGCCAAGATGCATGTCCTGGGATGACCATGACAGAAGGCTTGCCCAGCCAAACAGCGCAACGGACATCATAAGCCAGCCAGTGGTGCTATTGGCCCAACTCTTTAGATCATTTTCCACATTCTCAGGTAAAATGCGGTTTTCCCGGTAGCCCGAACTCTCAAACGACATTTGTTACTCTAACTCAATACATGAACAATGCGCCCAAGTGCCTCCTTTGTTGTGTCAAGATCATCCACCAGAGCAAGCCGGACATAGTCCTGGGCTGGATTGGGGGCGTTTGAACACTCGGAAGCCAGATAGGCGCCAGGTAGCATTTTGACACCGCATCCTTTCCAGAGTGTTACCGTAGCGTCTTCTCCACCAGAAAAATGTTCCATATTAAGCCAGAGAAAAAACGCACCCCCCGGCCTTTGGTAACCATATTTGTCCCCAATGATCTCGGAGGCCGCGTCAAATTTGGCCTGATAAAGCGCTCTATTATCTAAAACATGCGCCTCATCATTCCAAAGAGCGGCTGAAACATGCTGATGAGGAAGCGGCATTTGCGGACAGGCTACATTGCGGAATTTGGCAAAATTCTCGATGAAGTTTTCATCTCCTGCACAAAAACCAGATCGTAGCCCCGGCACATTGGACCTTTTTGAAAGTGAGTTAAAAGCAATAATTTGCTGAAAATCACCATACCGGTCAAATGATGTATTCAAGATGCCCTCGGGCGCATCAACGTCATAAATTTCTGAGTAACACTCATCGGAAAAAATCATAAATCCATAAGTCCGCGCCAGCATGATCGCTTTTTCCAAATAGGCCCGGTCGGCAACAGACCCTTCCGGGTTTGAGGGCGAGCAAAGATAAAGCCCCACCGTGCGCTGCAAAAGTCCTTCATCATGAACAAGGCCGTCAAGATCGGGGAGAAAACCATTCTCGGCCTTTGCGTCGAGAAAAACAGGTTCCGCACCAGACGCCACCGTGCCCGCTGCGTAGACTTGATAAAAAGGGTTTGGAATGAGGACAGCAGGCTTTAGTCCCTTGATCAATTTTCGCTCAACGACAGGAAAGAGCGCAGAAAAAAGGCCTTCTCGGGAGCCAACAAGGGGCAGAATATGTCGTTCCGGATCGACCGCCCCGCCCATGTCATAGCGGCGGTCATGCCAGAATGAAATCGCATTGCGCAGTTCATCAATGCCGCGGATAGGCGGATATTTGCCGTAAAGAGCGGCTTTTGAATTGAGAATTTCCGCCACAAAATCAGGCATCGGGTGACGCGGCTCACCAATTGTCATGTCAATTGGCGTATCACCGGGCTCAATTCCATTGAGTAATTCGCGCAGCCGCGCGAAGGGCGATTCAACAGTTTCTGCAATCAGCGAATTCATGTGGGCCTAGTCTCATTCCCGTTTATTTAAAAATTCGATCTCTCCGCCCTGATTACTCACAAATAAAATTCCATCGGGTGGTCAGGGCGGGGGAGGCAACTAGTTGCTCGTGGTCGGGTCAGAATAAAATGCTTGTGCGATACAGACAAAAACTGAATCGCACAATTTATTTTCAATATCTTTGTTCATCTCCCGCCTTTCATAGATTTATTGTTCGACGGTGCCAACAAAAAACCCGGCAGTCAAAGCCGCCGGGTTTTGCAATGAATTATAAAGGTCTGCGGTATTAACGCCCGTAAACTTCTTCTTCCGGGTTCGCACCAATTTTGTGGATCGTAAGATCGGCTCCGCGTCGTTCTTCCTGCTCGGTCAACCTGATACCGACAAAAGATTTCAGTACGCTGTATAGAGCGTAACCAGCAATACATGCATAAGCCGCACCCATCACGCTACCAACGAGCTGCGAAGTAAACGTGACCCCGCCAAGCCCGCCGAAATTTTTGAGACCAAATATGCCGCAGGCAATGCCGCCCCACAATCCACAAAGACCATGCAACGGCCAGACACCGAGAACATCGTCAATTCTCCATTTATCATGGCAAGCCTGAAACACGTAGACGAAGATAATTCCAGCGACACCGCCAACAATGAGTGAGCCAATAGGGTGCATAACATCCGACCCGGCACAAACCGCGACAAGGCCTGCAAGCGCTCCATTGTGAACAAAGCCCGGATCGTTTTTGCCAACAACCAGAGCTGCCAAAAGACCACCAACCATTGCCATCAGCGAATTAACCGCAATGAGACCGGAGACATCTTTAACCGACGCGGCTGTCATCACGTTAAACCCAAACCAACCAACGCACAAAAGCCATGACCCAAGTGCGAGCCACGGAATGGATGACGGCGGTATACCCACTGCCTTTCCGTTTGCATCATACCGACCAATGCGGATTCCGAGAAGATAAACAGCTGAAAGTGCAATCCAGCCCCCAACCGCGTGGACCACAATGGAGCCCGCAAAGTCATGGAACTCAGCACCAAATTTCGCTTTAAAGAAATTCTCCTGCAAGCCGTAATTGCCGCCCCATACAATGCCCTCAAAAAATGGATAAATGAGACCGACTATCACGGCTGTGGCCGTAACTTGCGGCCAGAATTTTGCCCGCTCTGCTATCCCGCCTGAAATGATGGCCGGAACGGCGGCGGCAAAAGTTGTCAGGAAGAACAGCTTGACGAGTGTGAGACCCTGCGGTTCAAAATCTGCGCCTGAGCCGCTGATTGTCGCTGCATCAGCAAAGAAACTAGTGCCGTAAGCGACAGAATAGCCGACAAAGAAATAAGCGATTGTGGAAACCGCAAAATCGACGATGATTTTAACCAGCGCATTGACCTGGTTTTTATGCCGGACCGTACCGACCTCAAGAAATGCAAATCCACCATGCATTGCAAAAACAAGAATGGCGCCCATCAGCACGAAGAATACATCCGTGCCTCCTATAGAATTTTCCATAAAGCTTCCCCAAATTCCCCAACCAACAATTCCATAAACCAGACAAATTGACCCGACCGAGCTGAAAAAAGTATCGTAACAATACGTTCGGGACTGCGGGTGGGTTCTATTATCCATGAATAGATGAATGAGTTCTAGAAAGCCAAAACTACCCGGTCAATAGGCAGAACAACCAATTTCTATGAAATAATAGGCAATGTTCGGAAATTGATTAATGCGAGTGTCCCAAATTAAAAAAGCAGCAGCGCGTCAATTCGTCAAAATCTGCACACAAAAAAGGCCCGGAACCATAAGGCCCCGGACCAATTAGCACTGCGATTAATGATCAATTCGTAAAAGATTATAAAAAGCAGTTATGTTGTTCAGCTTATCTAGGACCAAATTCCGGATAGGCTTCAACACCGATTTCAGCAATATCAAGACCGGCATTCTCTTGCTCAGCAGTCGGTCGGAGACCAATTGTGTATTTCAGCAAGAGCCAAACGATAGTGCTCGAAATCATCACAAACGCGCCAATGGAACCGATACCGATTAACTGGATCATGAAGTTGCCATCAGAGTTGGTAAGCGGAACAGCCATTGTGCCCCAGATACCAGCAATCAGGTGAACCGGAATGGCACCGACAACATCGTCGATTTTGAGCTTGTCCAGAAGCGGAATGCAGATCACAACAATCGCGCCACCAACGCCACCAATAATAATAGCCATCAAGGGTGAAGGTGTAAGCGGTTCAGCTGTAATCGACACAAGACCGGCCAACGCACCATTAAGTGCCATTGTCACGTCAATCTTGCCGTACATAAGCTGGGCAAGAATGATCGCTACAACAACACCACCAGCAGCAGCCAGATTGGTGTTCATGAAGATATTGGCAACAGATGTTACGTCCTGGATAGTACCAGCAGCAAGCTGTGAGGCACCATTAAATCCAAACCAGCCGAGCCACAGGATGAAAGTTCCCAATGTAGCCAAAGGCATGTTTGAACCCGGGATCGCATTTACCTGACCGTCCGGACCATATTTACCGATGCGAGCACCAAGAATGATGGCACCAACAAGAGCAGCCCAACCACCGGTCGAATGCACGAGAGTAGAACCGGCAAAATCAAGGAAGCCCATGCCGTCAAGCCAGCCAGCGCCCCATTTCCATGCACCCTGGATCGGATAGATGAAGCCGGTCAGTACAACGACGAAGATAAGGAATGGCCAGATTTTGATGCGCTCGGCCAATGTGCCCGAAACAATCGAAGCAGCAGTAGCACAGAACACCATCTGGAAGAACCAGTCAGACGCGCCCGAATAAAGTGTCGGATCCGTGCCGGCGGCAATCGCATCAGCAACCGCATTTTGCTCGGCTACGAGGCCCGAAATGGCTTTTGGCAAAACAGTACCAATATAGCCGCCATCAACACCTTCATACATGATGTTGTAGCCGACAGCCCAATACATGATGCCGCCAATCGAGAAGAGTGCGATATTTTTTGTACACTGCATGGACACGTTTTTCGAACGAACCATACCCGCTTCGAGCATCGCAAAACCTGCAGCCATCCACATAACCAGGAAGCCACCGATGAGAAACAGGAGTGTGTTGAAAACGTAGACGAATTGTGTGCCCTGAGCGACGTCTTTGGCGTCCTCTGCAAAGCTTGGAACCGCCATGGCGCCTAAAAATAGTGCCGCCAATCCGGCCTTCTGAGTAATATTACTTAAATGCATGAATATAGCCCCCCTTACAAGGCTTCTGCGTCGGTTTCACCGGTACGAATACGTACCGTTTTTTCAACAGCGGAGACGAAAATCTTGCCGTCACCGATTTGTCCGGTTTTAGCCGCATCAACAACAGCCGCCACAGTCGCTTCAGTCTGATCCGCAGCCACTGCGATTTCAATTTTCAGCTTGGGCAGGAAATTTACGGCATATTCTGCACCGCGATAGATTTCCGTGTGACCTTTCTGACGTCCGTAGCCCTTAACCTCAGTGACTGTCATTCCATACAGACCAGCTTCAGTTAGTGCTTCCCTGACGGCATCAAGTTTGAACGGCTTGATAATGGCCGTGATTAGCTTCATGTCGAACCCCTTCGTGTTAAAGAGCAAAAGCTTGGCAAAAAACAAACTCCGCTCACATAAGTTACAAAAGACACGCATACATACGTCTCTGAAACATAGAGTCTCAAGACCCGTGCCAACTCGTTAAGGGACCTTTAATTCATTGAATACAAAGGGAAATTTCAGAAAGCTATCAATAATTCAGCAAAATGATGCGCAATACATGGTCAATAATTATGCAGAAATTGCAAAATGGCTAATTATTAGGCATTTACGCACGGGTGGCTTATGGCCGGGGCCGCATAAGCCCTTCCTGAGTGACAGATGCCACAAGTTCACCAGCTTGATTGAAGATGTTTCCACGACAAAATCCTCGCGCACCCTGGGATGATGGACTGTCTTGGGAATAGAGCAGCCATTCATCAGAGCGGAAAGGCCGATGGAACCATAAAGCATGGTCAAGGCTGGCAAGCTGCAAATCCATATCAAAAATATATTTGCCGTGTGCAATGAGCGCTGTATCCAGGAGAGTAAAGTCCGAGGCATAAGCGAGAACACATTGATTGAGTAGCGGATCGTCGCCAATTTTTCCCGTAGCGCGAAACCAGACGTCCTGCCGCGGGGCTTTCTTTTCGCGCGATGCAAACCGATTATAGTCAACGGGACGAAGTTCTATAGGCCGTTCCCGCTCCCAATAGGCTTTCATACTGGCAGGCATTTTATCAATAAAGAGCGCATTGAGCTCAACCTCGGTTGGCAACTTGTCAGGCGTTGGGACATCCGGCATCTCAATGGCGTGCTCAAGACCCGGCTCCGTGATTTGAAAGGACGCCGACATATCAAAAATCGGCTTACCATGCTGAATGGCTGTGACCCGGCGTGTTGAGAAGCTTTTGCCATCCCGTGTACGCTCGACATTATATATAATCGGCGTTTTGGGATCACCAGGCCTGAGAAAATAGGCATGTAGCGAGTGAACAGTACGGTCAGGCACAGTGCGCCCGGCCGCCACCAACGCCTGACCAATCACCTGGCCACCGAATACCCGTTGCCAACCCTCTTTAGGACTTTGGCCGCGAAAGAGGTTTTCTTCAACCTTTTCCAGATCAAGCAGCGCGATCAGATTTTCAGCGGCACTCATATTGTTTCCGTCTCTGTCATTTTTATCAGTCATATGATTGCCTCATCCAAAGTTTTGGTGGTCAAAGCCCGCATTTCTCGCAGTCTCGCGATGTTTCATCGCTTCTCGGCGTAGTTATTGGCAAGGCGTCTTCCGATTTGCGGTACCAGTACCGGTTGAGGAAGACAACGCCGTCCAATAGCCGCTGAGAAGCGACCCTTTGGGCGGGGTAAAAATAAAAACAGTGTGTGTCAAGCCACTTATCCGGTACACCGCATCGCATTGCGTGTCTTTCCTGCCCTGTTATTATTTTTTTCCTCCGTGAAACCCGTGACACTGTGAGAAATGCGGGCTAGGCTCAATGTTTTTCTATGATCATTATCAAATTCAGCAATGAACCATTGCGCTAAGCTATTATCGATTTCGTCAAAACGGAATCACTTTAAAGAGATACACAAATTTCATACGAGACGCCAAGCCCCGTACCGCAACAGAGCAAAAAGAGATATGACCACCACCACAAAAACAGAAGACAAATATGATATTATTATTGCAGGCGGCGGCTTCGCTGGCATGGCACTGGGTGCCGCATTGATAAAATACATGCCGGAAGGTTTTCAGGTTGCGATTATCGACAATACTGATCCAGCGCAGGCCGGAGCGTTTGAATTTGATGGTCGCGCATCATCACTGTCAGCCGGGTCAAAGCAGATGCTCGATACCCTCGATGCATGGTCAGCAGTTGAGGATCACGCCCAACCGATCCTCGAAATCGACATAACGGATTCAAGTCTGAGCGACGCCATCCGCCCAACCATCATTCATTATGAAAACACGCTTAAAGGCGGCACCGCAAAAGAGGGCGATAAACCAGCGTCCTGGATGGTAGAAAATTTTCGCATGCGCAAGGCTCTGCTCGATGTTGTGGACGGGCTTGAAGGCATTGATTTTAAGGCACCCGAAACCGTTGTCGATATGGAACGGGATGATCACGGCGTTTTGGTCGAACTCGCCAGCGGCGAAAAACTGCGTGGCAGGCTTTTAATAGCCGCCGACGGCCGCCGTTCGAGAATACGCGAAAAAGCGGAGATAAAAACCGTTGGCTGGCAGTATCCCCAACTCGCTATCGTCACCACCGTCACTCACGAAAAACCACACAACGCGACAGCCGTGCAGCATTTTCTTCCCGCCGGTCCATTTGCCATATTGCCCCTCAAGGGTAATCGCTCCTCGCTTGTCTGGAATGAAACACGCGCACGCGGCAAGGCCATCATGGCGCTGGATGATGAGGCGTTTCTCAAGGAGCTCGAAATCCGTTTCGGTAAACGCCTGGGCGCTTTGGAGCTTTCGGGTCCGCGCATGGCATACCCGATGGAAATGCATCTCGCCCGAACCTATATCGCCGGGCGCCTCGCGCTTATTGGCGACGCGGCCCACGGCGTTCATCCCATAGCAGGTCAGGGATTAAATCTCGCCCTGCGTGACGTTGCGGCATTGGCAGAAGTTCTGGTCGATAGTGCGCGCCTTGGTCTCGACATCGGGGCGGGCGAACCGCTTGAGCGCTATGAGCGCTGGCGCCGTTTTGATAGCACCGTTTCGACGTTTGTTTTTGATGGTTTTAATCGGCTCTTCTCAAGCGATAACGCCGCCTTGCGCGGCATTCGCGACTTCGGTTTGGGACTTGTGGATCGTAGTCCGGGCCTCAAATCGATTTTTGTCAAAGAGGCCGCAGGCTTAAGCGGCGACGTGCCCCGCCTTCTCAAAGGCGAACCGGTTTAAGGGGGGGGATTCGCGAAGCGAAGCACCGACACACCCAAATCCACTTAATGAGCGGCAGGCGATGCGAAGCATCGCTGAGAGCTTTGAGAGTTCCATGATCGTCGCAACATGTCCAAAGGGGGATTTCGCGAAGCGAAGCACCTGCATCTTCAAATTTTAGCGATGAGCGAAAGTCGTTTCAAGGAAACGACGAGAGCTCTCAGCTCTCCAGCTCGCGTGCTTCATCGGGCAGCATGATAGGAATGCCGTCTCGAATAGGATAAGCAAGACGCGCCGCGCGTGAGATAAGTTCACCCGCCTCCCGGTCATATTCAAGAGTTGTTTTGGTTACCGGGCAGACCAGAATTTCGAGCAATTTTGGATCGATCGTCCCGGTATTCTTTTTAGGCGTGTCCGTGTTCATGTTCGTTCCTTATTGCAGTTTAGTACCAGACCCGTCATCAGGCGTAGCAAGTTCCATCTGCGCCAGAGCGATCAGCACCTGGGCGCGTGTCTTCAGGTCGACCGCTTCCAACAGTGCTTGCTTTTCTTCAACGCCATATGGGCTGATAATCGATAACGTATTGACGAGAAACTCATTGCTCGAATTTCGAATAGAACTCCAGTCCGCATCAAGACTATTGGCTTTTAGGTATTCTTTGAGCACGGAAAGCAGATAATCCCGGTCGATGTCGTCCTCGCCAAATCCCTGCACCAGATCAGACTTGAATTTATCAAACGCGACATCCCAGACCCGGTAGGGTTTGTCGGTCTCAATTTCAAATTCGGTTTCAAAGCGCGCAATCCCGGTCAGGGTTATGAGGCAATGGCCATCATCAGATTCCTGAAAAGCCGTCAGTCGTCCGACGCAGCCAAACTTCCGCAACTGGGCGGCATCGTCAATCGGACCCGGTCCTGCGATGCCTTCGTTTACCGGCTGAACCATGCCAATAAGCCGGTTCCCTGCCAAAACGTCATCAACCATCGCCAGGTAACGCGGCTCAAAAATATTCAACGGTAGATTGGTGCGTGGCAGCAATATTGCTTCAGGCAACGGGAAGAGCGGAAACCTGTTAGGGATATCCTCAATTTTTCTATAGTGATCAGTGACGCCCATGGCCGGGCAACTCCTGTAAATATAAAATCACGGACGCACCTGGCCGGAATAACCAACCAGGCATAAACGCCATTATGAAAACAGCAATGTGGACATTTTCCGGCGCCCTTCGATGGTAACGGGATCAGCCGCTCCCCAGGCATCAAAAAATTGAACGAGCTGCTTGCGCGCCCCGTCATCATTCCACTTTCGGTCACGTCCCATCAATTCGAGCAATTGCTCAAGCGCTTCTTCCCGCGCACCATTTGCATTGAGAGCCAGGGAAAGATCAAATCGCGCCTGATGGTTATTCGGGTCAGCCTCAAGGGCGCGGCGGTGCTCATCCGCGTCTCCAGCGTCGCCTGATTGTTCCGCAAGCTCAAGCAATGCGCGCGCGGCCGAAATCGCAGCATGATTGGCGCTCTTGGGCGGGACAAGCTCAAGTGTTGAGCGGGCCTGATCAAAGTCACCGGACTTCACGTAGCATTTCGCAAGACCGGCTAATGCGTCCGGGTTCTGCTGATCCTTGGCCAGCATACCGGCATAAAGCTCAACGGCCGTTTGTAAATCATCAGCTTCCAAGGCAGCCTCAGCGGTTTCGAGCTCTGCCGCCTCATCGGCAAAGGCCTCAGGTCCGGCAATTTTTTCGATAAATGATTTTATCTGGCTTTCAGGCACCGCACCCATAAAACCGTCAACCGGTTGACCGTTTTTAAAAGCGAACACCGCAGGGATTGATTGAACACCAAGCTGGCCAGCAACCTCAGGATGCTCGTCAATATTCATTTTGACCATGCGTACCGCGCCACCTGCCGCAGTCACGACTTTCTCAAGAAGCGGTCCGAGCTGCTTGCAGGGCTCACACCAGGGTGCCCAGAAATCAACCAGTACCGGCACATCTTTGGAGGCTTCAATCACATCCGCCACAAAAGTCTGCGTTGTCGTATCCTTTACAAGACCATCGCCGCCAGAGGCGCCATTACCAATCACCGGTTCCATAATTCTCTCTCCATCTTCAGGCACGCATTTTAAGCGTCGCCCGGATATATCTCATATCTCTTTTATATAGGTTATTCGCCTGTTAATGCCATAACACGTGGCCGATGACCACAGGCTTCAATAAAGCGTAAAAGGTCATCTCTGGCGATATTGGTCGTCGCAGTGTTTTTGAGCGGATGATAGTTGAGGAAATTATGTATCATCATGCGCCGATCAAGGATGACCGAAACCCGAACCTCAATATCATTTATGAGAGCAAAAGGCGTAACTGATCCGGGCTCCACCCCCAACACCTCAATCAGGAGCTCAGGCTTGCCAAAACTCAAACGTCCCGAACCGATCACCTTATGGAGCTGGTTGAGCCTGATCTCGGTATCGCTTTGCGCAACAATCAGATAAAGCCCACCCTTCTTGCATTTCAAAAAGAGGTTCTTGGTATGTCCACCAGGCAGCGCCTTGTCGATGGCACTGGATTCCTCAACTGTGAACGTCGCTGCGTGACTTACTGTTCGCGTTTCAATGCCAAGCGCATTGAGCCGCTCGAATAACTGTATTTGGGCTGGTATAAAGGTCTCGGGCGCACATTCGGGCGCATTATTTTCATGTGAGGTCACAAAATTAAGCCTTAAATCACAAATTTCAGTTAGATGAAGGTGAGTTCGGATTTTAGTTATTGCAATCCACTGCCGATTGCGCAATAAGTCGGGCCGCGCTAAACTAAAGCGCTTTCTTAAAAATCGGATGCGGGTGTAGCTCAGGGGTAGAGCGACACGTTGCCAACGTGTAGGTCGTGAGTTCAAATCTCATCACCCGCTCCAATTTTATCTCCAAACCAATTTCATGCAAATAGAAGAAGCGCTCCAGCACCAGCTTGGAGGCACGCAGCTCCACAAATACTTTTTTCAAATTAGTACTTGCGTATATTCGCATATTAGAATATATAGGTATCAGACACCCGCTGCATTCCATGCACGGGTTAGTTCATTGCGCTGAAGCTTTTTAGCCAAAGCTGCAATTCCTCCTTTTACTAAGCCTGAACGGTTGTCCCCCGTTCAGGTTTTTTTTTAGGAATTTTCCAAGCACACGATGTCCGTTCGGCGGATCGCTATGGGAGTGACACAAAATACATTGTGTCATGACAAGGGTGCAAGGCACCCCGGCGCAAGCGCCGCCCTGCCGGAGCCATGGGCGTATGCCCATTCGGCGTGAGGCAAAACAGAGCGGGAGTAGGTGGCTTCGCCTACAGCGCGGAAAATCTTGAATAAAGCAATGGCGACTTGGGTCTGGAGCGAAATTATTTAAAATCGCGCACATCAACGAAGTGCCCTGCAATTGCAGCCGCAGCCGCCGTCATGTCGGAGACGTGCAAACAAAAAAATGCAATGGCAACTTGGGTCTGGAGCGAAATTATTTGAAATCGCGAACGTCAACGAAGTGCCCTGCAATTGCAGCCGCAGCCGCCATTGCAGGTGAAACAAGATGGGTACGTCCCTGACGGCCCTGACGGCCCTCAAAGTTGCGGTTTGACGTCGATGCGCAGCGCTCCTTTGGAGAAAGCTTATCGGCATTCATCGCCAAACACATGGAGCATCCGGGCTCACGCCAGTCAAAACCGGCTTTGGTGAAAATGGCGTCCAAACCTTCGTCTTCCGCCTGCTCTTTAACGAGACCGGAACCAGGAACAATCATGGCACTTACGTTTTCGTTGACGCGGTGCCCATCAACCAGAGCGGCCACGGAACGCAGATCTTCAATCCGCCCATTGGTGCACGAGCCGATAAATACGCGGTCAATATTAATGTCTTTCATGGGAGTTCCCGCTGAAAGTCCCATATATGTAAGCGCGCGTTCCATGGATGTCCGCTTGGCAACGTCCGCAATGTCGGCTGGATTTGGCACCTTGCCGTCAATTGAAATGACGTCCTCTGGGCTGGTGCCCCAGGTTACGATCGGCGGCAGGTTGCTCGCATCAAGCACGAGCTCCTTATCGAAATGCGCCCCCTCATCAGTGTGCAGCGTCTTCCAATAGCTAAGCGCTGCTTCCCATGCTGCAGCCTTCGGGCTGCGTGGCCGCCCCATGAGATATTCAAAGGTCTTTTCGTCAGGCGCAATGAGACCGGCACGGGCACCGCCCTCAATGGTCATATTACAAACCGTCATCCGCCCTTCCATCGAAAGTGCAGTTATCGCGTCGCCCATAAACTCGATCACATGGCCGGTACCGCCAGCCGTGCCAATTTCACCAATGATCGCAAGAATGATGTCTTTCGCGGTCACTCCCTCACCAAGCTCGCCATTTACCTTAACCGCCATGTTCTTGGCTTTGGACTGAATGAGGGTCTGGGTGGCAAGTACATGCTCAACCTCGGATGTGCCAATACCGTGCGCTAGCGCGCCAAAGGCACCATGCGTTGAGGTATGGCTGTCGCCACAAACAATTGTCGTGCCGGGCAGCGTAAAACCCTGCTCAGGCCCGATAATATGAACAACGCCCTGCCTTGGATCGAGCTCATCGAAATATTCGATACCAAATTCAGCACAATTGCTGGCAAGAGCATCAATTTGAACTTTTGATTCAGGGTCATCAATACCCTGTGAGCGATCTGATGTCGGAACGTTGTGATCGACAACGGCCAAAGTTTTCTCAGGTGCGCGTACCTTGCGGCCCGCCGACCGGAGGCCTTCAAAGGCTTGCGGGCTGGTTACTTCGTGAATGAGATGCCGGTCGATATAAAGCAGGCTTGTGCCGTCGTCCTGCACATCCACCAAATGGTCATCCCAGATTTTATCATACAAGGTCTTGGCCATGATAGCTCTCACTCCGAATTTCAAAATTAACCGGCTTCATTATAGGCCGGACATCAACCATTTATCCAAAAGAAAAGGGCTCGGCGGATAAATGCGCAAGCCCTTTCTTAATTTCTATTATTAGCAATTCAGCCAATTCCACGCAAAGTTTTAGGACTTGTCTTCCGCAGCGTCATCACCTTCAGAAGCCACTTCTTCTTCAGGCACTTCTTCAACTGTTGCCGCAGCCATGAGATCTTGCGCCTGGCCGACCCAGTTTTCGCGCTCGATGCGACCCTTGAAATTGAGAACGTCATCAATTTTTGTCAATTCATCATCTGAGAAATTAACGATCTGCGCAAACTGCGTAACACCAAGTTTGTTGAGGCGTTTTGAGAGCTCTTCACCAACACCCTTGATCTGCGTGAGATCGTCCGCGTCACCGCGAGGCTTCTTAAAGCCCGAGAATTTATCAAGTTGGGAAAGTTTCTTGCCCCGCGCATCAGTACGTTCTTGAATGCGTGCTGATTTACCGCGACGGCCTCGGAGGTAATAAAGTTTCGCGCGGCGTACTTTACCGCGGCGGATAACTTCCAGGCTTTCGATCAGCGGTGAATAAATTGGGAACACACGTTCCACACCTTCACCGTAAGAGATTTTGCGAACTGTGAAGTTTTCGTGCAGGCCACCGCCGGAACGCCCGATACAAACCCCTTCATAGGCTTGTACTCGCGACCGCGTACCTTCAACCACCTTCACATTGACACGAACCGTGTCTCCAGGTGCAAACTCTGGCACCGGACGCTCGGATTCGAGCTGATTTGCGTGCTCAAGCTCGATCTCTTCAATAATGCTCATTTTCTTGGTCATTGTTCTATGGAACCTTTGCTGTTCAAGCGCAGAGGAGCCAGGCAACATGCGCTGCTGGCTCTTACGGCCCCGATTTTGGGAAATTGAAGTGGGGTTTGTACCTGAAAACGATGTGCTTGTCGATATAAGAATGCTCAAAATCAGCATTCAATGGCACAAACCTCAAATAAACCCGAGATTTGTGTCCCAGATAACGCTCTAATCTTTTTTTACCATAAGATCCGGGCGTCGCTCTCTGGTTATGCGGTTCGATTGCTCACGCCGCCATTCGGCAATTTTTCCATGATTACCAGAGAGAAGTACATCGGGTATTTCCATCCCCTCCCAGGATCGTGGTTTGGTATATTGCGGATATTCAAGGAGGCCCTGCTCAAAACTCTCATCTTCAAGCGAACCGTGCTCCCCCACGACACCCGGTAATAGCCGTGTCACGCAATCAAGCAAAACCATGGCCGCAACCTCACCACCCGTAAGAACATAGTCCCCAATCGATATCTCGCGTAAACCTTTGGTTTCAATCACCCGCTCATCAATACCCTCAAACCGCCCGCATATAATTACCGCGCCCGGGCCCGACGCCAGCTCATGGGCAAGTGCCTGGGTGAGCGGCTCACCGCGTGGAGAAAGATAAATCAACGGCAAAGGAACGCCAGCCTCATCACCCGCGTTTGCACCAACCGCGTCAATCGCATTACCCAAAACGTCCGCCCGCATCACCATGCCCGGACCGCCCCCCGCAGGCGCACCGTCAACAGAAGCGTGCCGACCGGTACCAAAATCGCGGATCTGGGTTGTGGAAAGTGACCAGATACCTTTTTCCATTGCCCGCCCGGTGATCGACGCACCAAGTGGGCCCGGAAAAAGTTCGGGAAACAGTGTCAGTATGTGAGCAGTCCAGGGCCGGGTCAGAGCAATTCTCCTAAGTAGCGTTTATATGAAGCGTGAAATTTTAAGCACTAACCAACTCCCCCGCCCCGAACACCCTCAAGGAAAATATGACGGGTGGCTCGGGGTGGGGGAGCGGGTGGCTCAGCGCTAGAGCGCGGAATTAGAAATAATATGTGAGCAGTCCAGGTCAGGGCGAATCTCCAGTTTCAGATTGAATCAATTGGTTAATTTTCGTTAACCCTAAATCTGGTTAATCATATGTGTAAACAAGACGTTAACACCTCAAGGATAAGGTTTCAGTAGTCTAACGCGAGGCTTCCTGGTCCCGGCGGATAGGTCGAGATCATAGTTATTTGAGTAATGGAGTATATTATCAATGTCGACACGTCACCTTTTGTTGGCTGCATCTACCATCGCGGTATCGCTGAGCATAGCCGCACCTGCAAGCGCTTTTGAATTTCTGCATCGCGAACCACACGCCAAGGCACTGGCTTGCTATAAGAAAATCCAGACACCAGATATTTATCGAACCGTTGGCAAACGAGTAGTTGTCCGTGCTGCCTGGAGCGAAACACGGACAAAACCCGCCGTTTATGGGTCGCGCCGCAAGCGCGTCATGGTTAAACCCGGCTGGTGGGAAACCCATTCTGTACCGGCCGTTTCC
>Ga0209633_10002446_pt1 | contig 17938 bp, 19 predicted proteins | sample Cruoilmetagenom1_FD_187290 | JGI IMG/M metagenome (GOLD analysis project Ga0209633, IMG submission 187290) | Oil polluted marine microbial communities from Coal Oil Point, Santa Barbara, California, USA - Sample 1 (SPAdes) (version 2) | ecosystem: Environmental > Aquatic > Marine > Oil seeps ... | reverse complement strand
CGTGCCGCGCGTGGCATGGTCGATGTAACCTTGATACCGGCCACCCGGTCCAAAGAACTCAAAATAGTCTTGTTGGTAGCTCGCAATATCAAACGTGCCACCAAACTCAATCATAGAGCGGATGGCCAGGCGCAATGTCTCGCCGTAATGGCTGAGCATGCCGTCCAATCGTTGGCCATGAACAAAACTGGAGGGCACATCTGCGTAGTTTTCAGGGTCAATCGGCGTGAAGGCCGTCATGCCGCCATTTTGCTCATTGATGAGCGCCAGCCGGTCAACGTCATAAATCCAGTGGCAACCAAGCGAGGCTGCATCACCGACCAGAGCGCCCATCAGGCAGGCGGCTTTTTTATCATTTTCTATCATGTCCGCACTTTAGACTTTTTCCGGTTTGAGTGCGAACCAAAGTTACCCCGCCCCAAATACTCTTTTGCTCACAAAAAAAAGAGCAGGTCCGAAAACCTGCTCCCTTCAGTTCAACGATGGTGGTGGCTATTATCCGCGAAATGCGACAACACATTCTGCGTGTGGATTACGACCACGTGACTGGCGACGGTTATAAAGCTTGCTTGAACACCGGTTCACAGCCTTGCGACAAGCGCGACGTCCAAATGCTTCGGCGCGGATATTTCCAATCTTGCGACCACGACCGTGGCGGGTCTTGGCAACTGCGACACAACGGCGGCCAAAGTCACGATTGTGGGAGCGATGTCCTCGGTTCCAGCCATGACGGCGCTCGGTGACATGAATGTCCACATGATTATTGTGACGACGATACTGGACATCATTATGTTGACGGTTCTGGTGTCGCTGGGCTTGCACGGCAGCAACCGCAATTGTGCCCAATGCCCGTCCAAATTTCTTCCAACCTTTTTTCTTCTTCCGTCTGTGCACTGCAGGTGGTGCAGCGGCGACCCTATGCTGGGTTACAGTCTTCCTGGTTGTTGTAACAACGGTATTTTTCTTGCGCTTGGCTTTTCGCGACGCTTTCTGTGCGGCCGTTAGCTTATTGCCATTTCGCGCACCGTCTCCGCGTTTGGCTTGGGCAAGGTCTACAGTTGCCATTGAGCCAACTGCGATGATGGCTGCGGCAATACCCATTTTGGAAAGGTTGGATTTGGAAAACATTGGCGTGCTCCTTGTTGTGGTAGATCAAATTCAAATTGTGATCCTATATTTGAACATCGCCATTGAACCCTCTCTGAACATCTCATTTATTTTCTGTTCATGTTAATAACAGGCATAAATTTCAACGAGTTACATTTATTTTCCGGTATATTTGGGGGCGCGTTTTTCCATAAATGCCTGTCTGCCTTCAGCATAATCATCACTTTCAAAGCAAATTGTGACCGCCTCATCGAGTTTTTTTAGATCTGCATTTTCAGGGGCGGTTGCAAGCGCATCAATAGCGAGTTTCGACGCCCGAATAGATAAAGGCGCATTTAATGCCATGGCACCCGCCAGGCTGAGAGCGAGCTCATCAAGGGCCTCCGTTGACGTGACATGATTAAGAAAACCCTTGTCCTTCATTTCATAGGCGTTAAACCGCGCACCGGTATAAAGTATTTCCTTGAGATCAGCAGGGGAAAGCAGGGTGAGAAGGGTTTTGATCCAGCGCGGATTATAGCCAATACCGAGTTTTGCCGCCGGGATTGCAAAGAGCGCACCATCAGACGCAATGCGTAGATCACAACAGGCCGCGATCTGAAAGCCGCCACCAAAGGCAAATCCGTTGATCATCGCGATGATAGGTTTTGCGCAATTCTCAAGAGCCGCAAATGCCTCATTATTGAGCCGGTCATATTCAAGGGCAGCATCGCCAGTGCGCGTTTGCTCAAATTCCGAGATGTCAGCGCCGGCGCAAAATGCCTTGTCGCCAGCACCCGTCAGAATAATGACCTTGACCCCCTCATCGTCTGCCGCAGCCTGGATAAGCCGGGGTAGCGTTTGCCACATGGCGCGGTTTAATGCATTTCTGACGTGTTCATTTTCAATAGTGATCCGGCAAATGCCGTCATAAGTTTTAACTGAAAAGCCATCAATATCGGTCATGGTAAATTTCATTCTTGGCTGAATTAAAATCTAATTTCCTGCTACGCTTCTTATTGAGGCCAAATCGATCTCCGTCAATCAGCATGAAGGCCATATTTATATATTGGGTTTAAAATGTCTTATTGGTTGTGATAGCTTGTGGGAGTACTAATCGCGTATTTGTGAGCACCGATCCTACCTATGAGCCATTACCGATCCTACCTATGAGCCATTGACGAAGGCGAATTTCGCACCTATCTCACAAAGGGGACGTAAATGTGCGCAATATAGAGCCTGTTAATGGTGCACTGGACCTGAGTTTTGTACTAAAATTTTCTACCACCAAGCGATGCTTGACACCGCGCCGAGGAGTTACCCGATGGCAAATATTTCCCCAGATCAAAGCCCCCAGTTACTGCAAACCTGTGATCCCGTTTGGGCGGCATTGCGCAAGGAAGCAGAAGCGGCGGCATTGGCGGAGCCCGCCCTTTCCGGGTTCATCTATAAGAACATTCTCAGCCATACGCGTCTCGAAGATGCGGTGACCTTTAGGCTTTCCCAACGGTTGAAAGACTCAGATGTCGATCAGGCCGTTCTTCTTCAGGCATTTGAAGATGTGCTGGATGACGTACCGGAACTCGGTCCCATATTCAGAGTGGATCTCGCCGCGGTTTTGTCGCGCGATCCGGCCTGCCACAGGCACATCGAGCCGCTACTATATTATAAAGGCTTTCACGCAATAGAGACCCATCGTTTCGCCCATGAGCTCTGGAAAATAGGGCGCAAAGATTTTGCGCTTTACCTGCAAAGCCAGGCATCAAAAGTTTTTACCATCGATATTCATCCAGCGGCTAAAATCGGTCAGGGGCTTATGTTTGACCATGGCACCGGCATCGTAATTGGCGAAACATCGGAAATCGGCGACAACAGCTCAATCCTGCACGGCGTCACATTGGGCGGCACCGGCAATGAAGAGAGCGATCGCCATCCGAAAATCGGCTCAAACGTACTCATCGGTGCGGGTGCCAAAATACTTGGCAACATCAAGGTGGGCTGCTGCGCACGTATCGCATCGGGTAGCGTGGTGCTGCAAGATGTCCCTCACGACATGACTGTAGCCGGGGTTCCCGCCAAGGTGGTAGGGCCGGCAGGCTGTGCCGAGCCTGCGCGCGCCATGAACCAGATGTTTAATTGCGACGAGGAAACCTGATCGGGGATTTGTCGTTGCGTACCGATATCAGGAGACGTCGATATCAGGGGAAGCCCATATCACGGCGACCGACATCAGGTCGGTTTGCTTGGTCTGGATAAAATCTACCCAAAACTAAAAGACAATGGTATTGCAGCGATTAGCTGTTATCATGCCATCGGCTTGGGTAGATAAGTTTTAATCGGGGCACGATGCATTCACTTCAATTGTTGGCGTTAATATGGGTTGTGGTTTTTGCCGCCAATATTTTGGCGCACGCTACAAAACTCACGCCTGTTCTTTGGTTCCTCGCACTCGGTGCATTGATGGTCAATATTGGCGTGATGCCAAAAGAGACCGATCCCTTTATCTCCGGTCTGTCCGAGCTGGGCATACTACTGATCATGTTTGCCATCGGTTTTGAAGAAAACACCGACAACTTTATGGACAGCATCAAAAAAAGTTGGGGGATTGCGTTTTTCGGTGCCCTCGCTCCCTTCACGGTTGCCTATTTGGTTGCAGACTATTACTGGGACAACCCCAATATTGCCCTGATGTGCGGACTGACTATGACCGCAACAGCTGTGTCTTTGACGATGGTGTCATTAAAAAGCGTTGGGCTTCATACCTCCCCCGCCGCGACCCGCATCATGACATCCGCCGTTCTCGATGACATCGCATCACTTGCACTGGTTGCCATATTAGTGCCCGTCGCCACCGGACAGGGATCGGCCGATCTAGTTGATATTGCGTTGATCGTCGTCAAAGCAATAACCTTCTTTCTGGCTGTATCAATACTGGGGGCTTGGCTGTTACCGCATAATGTCAGCGGCTGGTTCAGCCGCGTCCCCGTGATCGGCAGCCACGGCATGCAGGATCTAATCAATATCGGCCGACACTCAACCCTAACCGTACTCCTCCTCGCCTTGCTGGTTGGTCTCCTTGCCCATGAATTCGGATTTCATCCAGCCGTTGGTGCGTTCATGGCCGGACTTATCCTCAAGGAAGAATATTTTCAACGCAAAGATGAAAAAGGTTCATTTGACGATACCAAACGCATTATCGATAATGTGGCTTTCTCCTGGATCGGCCCGGTATTCTTTGTTGATCTTGGCACAAAACTCCTCTTTGATTGGGGCGTCCTAAGCGCCGTTATGCCAAATATTCTGATCATGACCTCAGGCGTATTTTTTGCGCAAATTATCTCAGCTGCAGTGGCGGCACGCTATACAGGCGGTATGAACTGGGAGGGAAGCATGCTTATCGGGTTTGGCATGCTGGGCCGGGCCGAACTGGCTTTCGTCGTGATAAATATCGCCTATGTACAACATTTGATATTGTCCACTGAGGCATTTTATACGCTGATGGTATCGGCCTTTATTCTCAATATTCTCGTGCCCATAACCATAACCTGGTGGAAGCCCCGCTATATCGAAGCCATGCAAAGAGACGCGGAAAATCCACAATCCTGAGCGTCTCCCGCGCACTTCGAATAAGCAGCCACTCTGTCTATCCGCCTGTGGCAAGTCTTCAAAATATACCTAAATTGAAAAGCTGTCTTCCCGGCATTCATCAAACACCCGTGCCGGGCAATCAGCGCATCGCCCCTGCATGCGCATAAGCCGGTGTAGCCAGTGAATAGCATCGCTCATATTATCGAAAAAATGATTATTGCCGATAACCTGAAAAATATGAGTACGGCTGATTGATTGGTAAACCGAAGGCTTAAGGCCGACGAAATAGAGCCCACCGCCATTTTCCTGCAGTCGTTCAGCCTCCTGCTCAAGCATTTCAACGCCGCTAAGGTCGATGAAATTAATGCCTGATGCCAAGATCAGAATATGATGGATGCCACCCGTTTCTGCAATCTGGTAGAGCCGGTCCTGAACATGGTTAAGCGAGCCAAAATAAATCGACATGTCAATACGGATGATCCGCAATTGCGGGCATTGCCGAAGCGGTTTTGAGGTTACATCAACAAGTGTTCTTTTGTTGTGGCTGGTATCAAAATCGGGTGCGAGGGTTACTATTTCCGGTGTTGATGTCCGAGCCAGGAAAATAATCAGAGACAGGAGAACTCCAAGATAGATAGCAAATTCGAGTTCGAGGAAAAGTGTTGCGAAAAACGTCGTGAGCAATATTGCTGTTTCAGTCTTGCTTGATATCAGCACATGTTTGATCTGGCCAATATCTATCAGATTATAAGCAACAACCAGAATGACACCCGCCATGGCGGCTATCGGAAGATAGGCAGCAAGAGGTGCGACTGCGATGACGATGATCATCAAAAAGAGTGCCGCGAAAATCGCTGAAAGCGGTGTGCGCGCACCCGCTGAATAATTGATCCCAGAGCGCGTGAACGAACCCGAGCCGGCATAGCTTGAGAAAAAGCTGCCGATAATGTTGGAAAGGCCTTGCCCGATAAATTCCTGATTGCCGTCAATTCTCTGATGTGACTTGGCCGCGATCGAACGGCTGATAGACACCGCTTCAATCAATCCAAGCAGCGCCACCGCAAACGCCTCAGGTGCCAGAAGCTTGATGGACGCAAAGCTGAAATCAGGAACACTTAGGGGAGGCAGATGGGAGGGAATACGGCCAACCATTTTGGCACCGTGCTCAGCACCCGAAATAGCAAAGGCAAAGACACTGCCGATAATCAGAGCCAGAAGGAGGTTCGGCATTTGTGCATGCAGTTTTTTGGAAAAGACAGCAATCGCGATTGTGACCAGCGCGATAAGAAGTGCAAACCAGTTCACATTGCCGATTTCATTCCAGATCACCACCCAGGTATGGAGAAAACTGTCACCGCGCGGAACATCTATCGCAAGCATGTTTTTCATCTGTGACGTCGCGATTAATATGGCCGCTCCCGCGGTAAACCCGACAACCACCGTATGCGACACAAAATTTACCAGCACCCCAAGTCGCGCCAGGCCAAATGCCAGCTGGAAAATCCCCGCAAGCAGCGTGATGGTCAATACAAGTGATACAAATTCAGGCGTGCCCGGCACCGCGTGATGGCTTATTGCGGAAAAAACAACAATCGAGATCGCAGTGGTCGGCCCCGATATCAGATGCAGAGAGGAACCAAAAAGCGCCGCCACAATCGGCGTGATCATGGATGTATAAAGGCCGTATTCCGGCGGCAGACCAGCGATGATCGCAAAGGCCACGCCTTGCGGCAAGACAATAACGGCACCCGTAATCCCCGCGATGGCGTCAGCCCTGAGGCTGTCCTTCGAGACTTTTGGTAACCAAAGCAAAAATGGGAAGATGGACGACCAGTTAATATGCATATTTCAAACTAATATTATTTTTCAAAATCTCTAACGCCTCTCCGTCAATAATGCAATTGGCCTCTTGTTCAATCAGATGGGACAATCAATAATGCAAGCACAACAAGAGAGATTGTTATAATCTCACCCATCAATGCTGAAATAAAGACTTGGCGGCCTGACCGGGGCGGGCTAAATGAGCAGCAGGAAATAGATCAAACTTAGGCTGGTCCAGTTTAAACAATAGCCTGAAACAGAAGTAAAAATTATATTTGCCGGAGCAAACCCGTGAAACCAGAAGAAGTTAATGTGCTGGAACGTTTTTTAAGAAAACGCTTCAATCACCCAACCATCGAAATACGTCAGACCCGTGATGAAGAAAAAGCTGAAGTCTTTCTCGGTGAAGTCCCATTTGCTGATTTATTGCGCGATGAGGATGAGGGCGAACTCTCTTATGTCTTTGAACAAAGTTTTTGCCTGAAACGAGAGGAGGCGGGATCATTGCAAAATCATCTCCGCGCCCGCTTTAATAATGACCTCCTTGAAGTGCGCTCACGCCCTCAAAAGGACGATTCAGACGAGATATATATTGTTGATGAATTCGTGGCTGTACTGTACCGCGAGGATAAGGGCAATGAAATATCCTATCACATCGCCATGTCTATCCTCGATATTGATCTTGAGGAATTTTGATAATGATTGACTGCCGACCATCGGTGCAGACGCAACACAACACCAACTAATTCGAGCGCAATAAGATGACCAATTACTCCCTCGGGGCCAATGAAATAGAAACACCAGAAGAGGGACATTTCTGGATTGCACCCAACGCAATACTGGTTGGCAAGGTAAAACTCGAGATTGATGCCAGCATCTGGTTTGGCGCGGTCTTGCGCGGCGACAATGAGCTTCTTCATATAGGAGAAGGGAGCAATGTCCAGGACGGCTCCGTTCTTCATACAGATATGGGCTATCCCCTGACCATTGGTCCTGGTTGCACGATTGGTCACATGGCCATGTTGCATGGCTGTTTAATTGAAGAAAACAGCCTTATTGGAATAGGCGCTACGGTTCTGAACGGTGCAAAAATTGGCAAAAACACAATCATCGGTGCAAATGCCCTGATTGCGGAAGGCAAGGAGATACCGCCAAACTCGCTTGTTGTCGGCGCGCCAGGTCGCGTCGTGCGGGAGCTCAGCGAAGAGGAAATCGAAAAGCTCCGCTGGTCGGCCGCCCATTATGTCGAAAACTCAAAGCGTTTCGCCAAAGACCTGACGGAAATTTCATAAAAAAATGAACCGGCGCTCGTTTCCGAGGCCGGTTCCAGTTTTGGCCCAGATTGGGTCGGGGTATGGCAGGGTGAGGGTAATCCGGGCCGTAACTCTGCATTCTGTTTTTAGTCGGTTTGTGTATGTAACGGTGTTATTCAACTCCGGTCTGATTAAGCACGCCTCGTGGTCCGGTTTCTTCGAGCGAAACCCAAAGTGCAGGATTGAGATAGGACTGCCGTTTGACATATTGGTAAGGGACCTTGTGCCAGACGAGCACGTCCTTGCGTTTGTTATCGAGCATGAAATCGCCTTGCGCTGTGCGCACTGTGAGCACCGCATGCCCATCGCCAATTTCATCACGAACAACCGTTATCAGGAGCGCGCTCATTGGCCAGCCGCGCTGGGCCAGAAGCTTGCGCTTGAGAAGAACATAATCTTCACAATCACCGTAGCGTTTTGGATATGACCAGCGTTCAACCTCACCATAAAGCTCTTCGTCCGTGACCGGAACAACGGTGCTGTTAACGATGTGATTGATCTCTTCAAGTTCCTGCCAGCGAGCCGGAGTAAGGTCGACACGACCGTGGAACTTTGCCGTCCGGCGGCAGTCCTGGGGTGAAATCGCACAGAATTTTATAAATCCAACCGGCGCCGATGATTGGCCAAAAACGCGCATGATTGGGGCTTTTTCCGAGAACTGATTCAACAGAACTTCGCTTTGCCCAAACGCAGCAGTGCCATAAGTCATAACACTGATAACCGCCAAAAATATATACATCAAACGCTTCATCGAAGCCCCCGTAAACTCAACATACAGGCAGTGTCTCAAAAAAAATTTGAGGTTTGGCGAACGCAGAGATGTTGTTTTGAGCGAATTTAGGTGAAAAATTAAGTTGGATTTTAATTATTCAAATTTGCTCAGTCAGATTAAACATCTATTGTTACATTTTGAGAGCAGTACAGCCCTCTGCTGGCATTTAATGATGCCCGGCGGAGGGTGTCTGAAATTCTAGCCAAAATATTTGCGTAAAGCTGCCGGGTTTTGAATATCAATAAATTCAAGGCCAATCCCCGTATCGTGATAACGCATGACCCGCGCCTTGAGCTTGCCAAGAAGAACGTCCTGGCCAATGTCAGGGCGCGCCGTAGTTTCAATGCTTGCACCTGACAGGGAAACATCCAGCATGCGGCACTGAACAACAATCCCGTCGGCGAGCTTGAGCTGAGCAATGTCATTTTTAGGAGCCATACGTTCGTGACGGCGCTCATCAGCAATTTTCATATCACGACGATTTACAAGCCACGTCAGTTGAGCTGCCATTTTTTCCTTGCGGTGGCGGGTCGCAGTGATTTCCATCGCAAAACCATCTTCAAAGACACGTGTGATATTACCCTCAATTCGACCCAGCTGATCGATATAGGCAATGATGCGTTCGCCCATGACAACTTCGATAGGCGAGAAAATAGAAGCGCCGCCAATGGAGATATCACAAAGCTTGCAGGGATATTCGCGCTCATCCTGGCGCATGAAGCGGCCCAGGAGATTGAGATGAACTCGTTTGTAACGACGGCGATCAGGAATGATGCGGGTCGATGTGTCAATTGGTTGGCGCGTTAATTCTGCGGTGCTCGTTTCCATCATTGCTCCAGGATACAAAATATCGGTTAGTGAATTTCTATGCGTCATGTCCGAGCACTGGTCGCTCGCTCAAAATTGAAACAAAGCCGCGCCATCTCGGAAATCAATTCCCACTATGAATAGTTAGGTTTAATAAAATGCTAAGGAGAGCCCTGATCTAGAGCACTTTTATTAACCAGCACGCCTGTCAGCGGTTAAATTTTTCCAGGTTGCTCAACAATATTAGGCGAAACTTTTGAGAAAACCGGGTGCCAAGCTGCAACAATTAGCCACATTGACGGGATTTCGCCGGTCACCTATTCGCTGACAGTCTCCCTTGGTTTGAGCCCATGAATTTAACAATTTGAAAAGTAAGGTCCACCATGAACCCCGGTCTCAAAGGTGATGTATACGGCGGGCTGACCGCGGCTGTCGTGGCGTTACCGCTCGCTTTGGCCTTCGGCGTGGCATCCGGTGCAGGACCCGCAGCAGGCCTTTACGGTGCCATAGCAGTCGGTTTCTTTGCAGCCGTTTTTGGCGGCACACCGTCCCAGATTTCCGGTCCAACAGGTCCCATGACAGTAGTGATGGCTGGCGTCATATCCCAATATGCCGATAGTCCATCAGAAGCCTTCACAATCGTCATGTTGGGCGGGATCCTTCAGATATTATTCGGCGTGCTGCGTTTGGGACGCTTCATAAATTACACGCCCGTATCGGTGGTGTCAGGATTTATGTCCGGCATTGGAATAATTATCATCCTGATACAGAGCTTGCCCAGTTTTGGTCTGACCTCCCCCGGTGGCGGCCCTGTTGGCGCCATACGTACCTGGGCCAATATTCCCGGCGAAATAATTTGGGACGCCGTCATCATTACCGTCATATCTCTCGGGATCATGGTATTTTGGCCAAAAGCTCTGGGCAAAATTCTCCCATCCCCCCTGGCCGCCCTCATAATAGGAACCATTTCCGGAATACTTCTCTTTCCCGGCGCCCCCGTCTTGGGCACGATCCCGTCTGGCCTGCCAAGCCTGATTATGCCCAACATACCGTGGACAGCACTTGCCGGTTTCATTCAGGCTGCATTTATACTCGCCGTACTTGGCTCCATAGATAGTCTATTGACGTCTCTCGTTGCCGATAGCATGACCCGTACAGTGCGTCACAAATCAGATCGCGAACTGGTCGGACAGGGCATCGGTAATTTTGTCGCCGGAATGATCGGTGGTCTTCCCGGTGCTGGTGCGACCATGCGCACCGTCGTCAACATTAAAGCCGGTGGCAACACACCAATATCAGGAGCCTTGCACGCCATTGTGCTGATTGCATTTGTGCTTGGCCTTGGACCGCTGGCAGAGCGGGTCCCCCATGCGGTGCTTGCCGGGATTTTATTGAAAGTCGGCTGGGATATTATTGACTGGGGCTTTCTCAAACGCCTCCATCTCATGCACCGCGAAGCCGTCATTGTTATGGTCGTGACACTGCTTCTGACCGTATTTGTTGATCTCATCACAGCCGTTGGCGTGGGCATTATTATGGCCAGTTTCGTCGATGCAAGCGGGCGCGAAGAGGAAGAGCTTGGCCGCATCACCGTCATTAATTCCGCAGATACAGACGCAGCACTGACAGACGTCGAGCGGGCATTGGTTGAAGAAGCTGGCGGCCACGTTATGCTGACGCGGCTTATTGGACGTTTTTCTTATGCGTCATCCCGCGAGATTATCACCCATACCGCACCTCCATCAGATCGCCAAACCGTGATTGTGTGGGATTTATCCAGGCTTGATCATCTCGATGTCAGCGCCGCCCTTGCCATTGATGAGCTATTGGAAATGCGCGAGGCGGCGAGATTACCGGTTCTCATCTCCGGCATGGATGCCGACTCTGAACATATTCTGGCTCGTCTTAATATTCTTGAACGTATACCGGCAGAGCGAAGATTCCCTGACACAGAATCCGCACTGCGTAAATCACTGGAGATGATAAAACTCAATTCCTGACGAGAGGGGCGACTTATAGAGACCGGCTCAGAGGAGACATCGTTAAGGAGTTTGCTGACGGGTCAGAAACAAATGTTGGTTTCCTGCGAGCGCTGGTAGTTATTCATGCTCAACGATGCGTTCTGTCTGGATTGCGCGAAAGCCCGCCCTCAAACACGCGAAATCTGCGATTGTGCGAGGTTACAACCTTGGGCGGTAGCGAGCTTGCCAAAACACTTTTAGGCAATAATTTATGCGGCTTCCCGTCGGGCCATATCTGTCTGGAGTTGCGGATATAAAGTGAGGTGATCGGATCAAGGCGTGTCACCACATTTGGGTCATACGCACTGGCCGAAATCGTGCCAATAATTCGGTTGATGTTTTCACCGCTATGCACCAAAGGCATCATGATCATTTCAACACTGATTTCAGAACCAGATTGTTTCACACCATCAGCCTCGATCAGCAGTATCGAACCATTTTCCACGATCGATAAAATACCATCATGCAAAATCTCCCGGTCTTCATCCCCCCACAATGAATAGATGCTTTTTCCACGAAATTCCTGCGCGAAGAGATCACAAACCTGCGTTCCCGAGAGCCGGAATTCAACCGATTGCGGATTGGAATATTCCAGAATAAACGTTTCCGGCAAAATCCCGGCAATACTGGTGGGTTCGATTTCAAAACGCCTGGGCGCTATCCTGCTCCCGCGAATTTCGTTCCAGTAATTATAAAGCATTTTTGCAGCATTTGATTTCATATTATTCTGCCTGACCTGGGTGCCGTTCACGGCAACAAAATTTTAGTAAATAGTAACAATGAGACCAGCGGCGTTTCAAAATGATACGAGAACTGGTCCCTGCCACTCCCGATCCTGACTAGGGAGCAGGGAACATGCCAAAAAGTTGCATCCGGAAAAAATTGCACGGAGAGGGAGAGTAAGGTCCAAAAGCTGCATCTACGATCCTTATCAAAACTAGCCATGTACCTCTGCCACTCAATGCGCTAATCTGCCCGCGATTGAGAAAAGCGCGGGTAGAGCGAGGGCAATAAGTGGACGAGGAGCAATCTGAACCTGAATATCAGCCGATATTCAACGTGCCGACGTCTGTTTTGATTGTCATTGGAGTATTTGTTGTTATCCACGTCATCAGATCGGCTTTACCTGCAGATGAAAGTGCATGGCTGACATTGGCACTGGCGTTTATTCCTGCCCGCTATACCGGATACGCTCCTGAGTTGCCGGGCGGCGAAATCGCCAGCCTGACCTCGTTTGTCACCCATATGGCTGTACATGGAGACCTGACCCATCTTGCCGCAAATTCACTGTGGTTGCTGGCGTTTGGGAGCCTTCTTGCGCGGCGTTTTGGCGCATTTGGCTTTATTAATTTCACACTGATCACAGGAATCGTTGGTGCACTATTTTATCTGATGGCCAAATACGGTGAGCTCATACCGGTAATTGGCGCCTCTGGCGCCGTTTCCGGTCACATGGCAGGGGCATTGCGGATATTGTTTGGAGCCATGCATGAGGGACGAATATCAGATATCCGGGACAATCCTGGTTCGGTTCCCATATTAAGCCTGCGCAAAATGTTTTCAGATCCGCGCATTGTCGCTGTACTCTGTCTCTGGATCATTGTGAATTATCTTTTTGCCGTAACCGGGACAGAATTGGCAGGCGGCTCAATTGCCTGGCAGGCTCATTTGGGCGGGTTCCTGGCCGGTCTGTTTTTAATCGGCCTTTTTGACCGGCAGGGTAAATATCAATCGCCCCCCGATCCTGAAATTTGAGATAAAATCGGGTGCGCGCCTCAAAACTAAATTCACCACATTCCGCAGATGACTTGCTTTACCCGGCCCAATGGCGCAAGATTTAAAAAGTGTCGGGGTAAAGTTCGCGATATGGCATATCCAGTAGCATCCCCCCCCGCGCAATGTTTGATTGTCTGAATATTTCAGCACAATGCTGACCGCCTAAAGCAGTTATAATGCTGACCGCCCAAGGCAGATTGACGATTGACATCTCGCGGTGATGCGAGGAACTGAGCTTATAGCCCAGAGCCATGCACGCCTTTGTCCCCGATAGATTTGTTGTCAATCAATTGGGAGGTGTAAATATGAACGTTGCGGCAATCCTGAACGACAAGGGAACCGACGTCATGACACTGTCAGCGAGCGCATCAATACGCGACGCGGCAGAAATTTTGGCCAAATGCCATATAGGTTCGGTTGTAGTTGTCGACGACAATAAAAAAATTGCAGGCATAGTATCAGAGAGGGATATCGTTAAAGAGGTCGCCAACCGCGGCAGTGAATGTCTTGGTGAACCTGTATCAATTTGCATGACAAGCAAAGTATCGACCTGCAAGAAATCCGATACGGTTGAATATTTGATGGGTCAAATGACAACTCATCGTTTCCGCCATATGCCCGTTATTGAAAATGATGAAATGATCGGCATCATATCAATCGGCGACGTGGTGAAACAGCGCATTGCAGAAACCGAGATGGAAGCAACTGCCATGCGAGCCTATATCGCCACCGGCTAGGCTGATCGCTATTTAGCTTACGAGCTCGCCGATGTTTTCTTGAAATTCATTGAGCTTGAAATTAGTAGCGGCCCGTCCCGCTTCAATGGCCTCATTGGCACGGTAAAATTCAAAAAGGCCGATATCGTCGAGGCGCGGCGAGATCATCAGGTCAGGCGGATCACCTGCGAGGCGTGAACGCGCAATCCGGTCCTGGGTGATATTGACAGCATCCATCATGACCGATGTCATCCCCGGTGTGTCATCATTCTTTTCGCCAAAAAACTGGCGGTGCAGGAGTTTCAATGCAGACCGTGTGTTGCCCGGTTCTTGTTGTGGAGCTTCTGCCTGGACCGGTTCTTCATGACAACTCACCACAGGCTCATCTCCAAAATCATAATCGGGGATGATGGTACCCTGTTTACATGAATCACTATTGAGGTTGACCGCAATAACTGTCCGCGCACCAAGGGCACGACAAACAGAGACCGGCACCGGATTGACAATGGCACCATCCATCAACCATCGGTTTTTCACCCGGACAGGACGGAATACACCAGGAATAGCGTATGACGCGCGCATGGCATCTATCAAGCGACCGCGCTTGAGCCAGACTTCATGCCCCGATTCCATCTCTGTTGCGACGGCGGCAAACTTTTTCTCCATGTCCTCAATGCGTCGAATTTTGATACGCGCTTCTAGTTTCGAGCAAAGCCGCTGACCCGAAATGAGGCTCGTGCCGGTGAGGCTGAAATCAAGATATGAAAAGACGCTGCGTTTTGAAAGACCGGTCGCAAACTCTTCGAGGTGGTCAAGATGGTTGGCAACATAACAGCCGCCAACAACGGCACCAATTGAGGTGCCAACAACGATGTCAGGATGAATGCCGGCATCCCTCAGTGCTTTTATAACACCAATATGTGCCCATCCGCGAGCAGCACCACCGCCCAATGCTATTCCAATCTTCCCCTTCATCCGCACCCCCATTTATAAGTGTCGCTCCCTTTTACGCGGAACAACACGTGAGCGTCATTGAATACCAGCCTGCCACAAATATATTAAAATTCTAGCAGCCGGGAATAAATCAAAGGTTAATGTGCGGTTAAGGTTAATTTTGCATGAACCAGATTCTGTGTATTGCCCCTGTCGCGCGCGTGCGCGGGCATGCATGTACATGGCATTCAATCAACGCACTTAATCAAGGCACTCAATCAAGCTTCAGGACTTTTTTCCATAGACATCATCCGGGTCAAAGGAGGGGGCATTTTCCGTGCGTTCAAGTTTTATATCCGGTCCAGCTTTGGCGCCCTCAGGCAATGCCCGATGAAAGCAAGAGCGGTAACCTGTATGGCACGCCGCATCATGGCCTTCCATTCTGACTTTGATCCAGATGACGTCCTGATCGCAATCAGTGCGGATCTCTGCAACGGTTTGAAAATTGCCAGAGGTTTCGCCCTTGCGCCAGATCTTCGAGCGCGACCTGCTCCAATAAACGGCGCGGCGCGTATTTATGGTTTCAGCCAAAGCTTCTTCGTTCATAAACGCGAACATCAAAACTTCGCCCGTGTCCGCATCCGTGGCAATCGCCGGGATAAGGCCGGAGGCGTCGAATTTGGGGCAAAAGTCGAGCCCCGTCTCCACAATTTCTTTTGAACCACGTTCAGGGAATATTTTACTGTCAGCCACGGTCATGCATCCCTGGTTCTTTTGTCCAAGTTCTAGCGTCTACGATAATAGGGTTACACACGCTTAACGGCATCTATCCCCATTGCCCACAAGTGCCATGAACCGATCGCGCTGGCTCACATCATCCTTAAAGATGCCCGTAAACTGGGTCGTCACAGTCGACACACCTGGTTTTTGCACGCCGCGCATTGACATACATTGATGTTCGGCACTGACCATAACCGCGACACCGCGAGGCTTCAGCGCGTCTTCAATGGCGTAGGCAATCTGAGCCGTCATGGTTTCCTGGGTTTGCAAACGCCGTGCGAAAACCTCGACCGTGCGTGCAAGCTTTGACAATCCGACAACCCGGTCGGTTGGGAAATAAGCAACATGGGCGTGCCCGATAAATGGTACCATGTGGTGTTCGCAGTGGGATTGAACATCGATATCCCGCAGAAGAACAATATCGTCATATCCTGCTGGTTCATCGAAGGTGCGCGATAGAATATCCATCGGGCATTGATCATAACCTTGAAAGAGTTCGCCATAAGCTTTGGCCACGCGTTTTGGTGTATCAAGCAGGCCTTCGCGGGCAGGATCATCTCCAGCCCAGGCAATAAGTGTACGTACCGCTTCCTCAGCTTCTTCACGCGAAGGGCGTTTTATATCAGGCCCCTTGCCGATTTGGGGCCGATTGTCATTGCGGATTTTTTTTACAACTGCATCCATTGGTGGGTCCTCTCGATTGGGCAGTCCTTAAATTAAGGTCGTAAATTAAGGCAGTCCCTTATTGGAATTTTAGTGCCGTTAGAATTCGCGACAAATGAGCGGTCTATCGGTTCAAAAACTTCCAATGAGGTTGTCGTGCAGTGTTGTTGGGTTCTCCCAGTTTTGTCTAAGCACGTAACGGTAATTCGATGGAACAGCCAGGAATGGTGAAAATAGCCTTGCATGGGCTATAATGTCATCTTCCATTGGCGATCCAGCTTCTTATATAGTGTGGACCGAGATGCCCTGCAAGTCGTAAGGGCTCCTGGGTGAGCGGGTCTGTTGGGCTAAAATCGGGAATATTATGACGTTATTGAGCGATATATATAATGGACGCATTCTGGAGCTGGCCGGGAACATCCCCCATTCGGAGCGCCTGCCAGATCCCGATGCAACTGCGCGCGCCCATTCCAAGCTTTGCGGTTCAACCATCGAGGTCGATATCAAAATGGATGGCGACCGGGTGAGCGAATATGGCCAATCGGTAAAAGCCTGCCTTTTGGGCCAGTCCGCGGCCGCCATAATGGGACATAATATAATAGGTTCGACCGCAGCCGAGCTCCGGCAGGCACGCCAGGAATTTGCCGCCATGCTGAAGGAAAACGGTCCACCACCTACTGGCAAATGGGCAGATTTAGAGCTTCTCGAACCGGTGCGGGATTTCAAGGCGCGCCACACGTCAACATTGCTTGTCTTCGATGCGGTGCTTGATGCCATATCGCAAATAGAAGCGGCACGCGAGGAGCAACAATCCGGCAATCCCGAAGCCGCAGCCTCAGACGCCTGACATGAGAACCACACCATGAGTTTTACAAAAAAGGTCGCCAAGGCACCTTTATACCTTTACCGCTACACCTTGTCGGCTTTCATAGGCCGATCCTGCAGACACTCACCAAGCTGTTCTGAATACGGTCTGGAAGCGATTGAGCTCAATGGCGCATGGCGAGGAGCGTGGCAGACATTGGCCCGCGTTATAAGGTGTAACCCCTGGGGCAGCAGTGGCTATGATCCCGTACCAGACATCAGGTCGCAATCTCATCCGCTAGCGCCATGGCAATACGGCCAGTGGCGGCGCTGCTCGCACGACGCGAGCGCCGACGAGAAGTAGTGCTTGTTTTTTGTTCAACAGGTGCCGGGCGCGGTACTTCAGATTGCCCAAGATAAACAATCTCGGTATCGAATTGCTGAACGGCCTCCAGCAGCGTGAGCATTGAATTAAATGCCCGCTTCACGACCACTTCAAATCCAAGCGCGTCCCAAATACTGTCGCCAACATAAGTTTGCCCGATCATCAACGAGCTCACCGTAATCTCAAGACTCTCATCCCGTTTAAAAAAGGCATCGAGCACACGCGTCTCAAATGCGTTATTGGTATCGTCGCCGGCCCGCGCTGGCCTTCCGCCGATCATGATCGCCTTTTTGAAAAGTGTCTCATGTCCAAATTGGTCGAGCATTAACCCGCTCATGTTCAATGGCAGCCGGGCAATGGCATTAACACTTGGTTTGGCCTGATGCACAGTCGCCTGAACAAGGCGTTTTTTGATGATGAGCTTCGGTTGCACGTTAGTTTATTGCCTCGTCTTATGATCGCAGTAAAAATTT